>ENA-UAIT01000966-UAIT01000966.1-human-gut-metagenome-genome-assembly--contig:-NODE-966-length-8742-cov-4.170715_pt1 | contig 8742 bp, 6 predicted proteins | sample MGYA00244422_ERZ654397 | MGnify/ENA primary metagenome ERZ654397 (study PRJEB26926, sample SAMN06164923) | human gut metagenome | biome: ENVO:00009003; feature: ENVO:2100002; material: ENVO:00002003... | reverse complement strand
ATTATATACTATTTTAAACGTTTTTGCAAGACTAAATTTGTACAAATTATCATGATGAATTTTGTAGGTGCTAGCCTAAAAAGTGCGAAAAATGGCGCTTTTTTGTTGCTTTTCATAGAGCACATAAATCATATTATATTGATATGAACAATATGAAAAAATATAGTGAAAAAAATATTGCCGGCAAGCCATGGGCTATTGAAAAATCCTGATGGATATGTTATAATAATGCTTATGAGTATTTTTTAAGAGGGTTTTATTATGCAGGGTTGTAAAAAGGTTGTTTCCATTCAGGATATATCAGGTCTTGGCCGGTGTTCGCTAACAGTTGTGATACCTGTGCTTTCCGCTATGGGTATTCAGGTGTGTCCTGTGCCTACGGCTGTGCTTTCGGCACACACGGGCTACAGCGAGTTTGTTATGAGAGATCTTACAGACTTTATGAAGCCTGCATTGGAACACTATAAAAAAATGGATATGAAATTTGACTGTGTGTACAGCGGGTTTCTAGCTTCAAGCGAGCAGATAGACCACTGCCTTGAGTTTTTCGAGGCTTTTCCTAACGCCCTGAAGGTCGTAGACCCTGTTATGGGTGACGGTGGAAAGGCATATAAGACTTACACAAAGGAGCTTTGCAGCCGTATGGTCGAGCTTGTAAAGGTGGCGGATATAATCACGCCTAACCTCACAGAGGCGGCTATACTTCTTGGTGAGGAATATCCTACGGCTTCAATGCGCAGCTCTGAGATAAAATCATGGCTTGTAAGGCTTTCAAAGCAGGGCGCAAAGATCGTTGTTATCACAAGCGTAAATCTTGCAGACGGCGGAATGTCAACTGTAGGCTATGATAAAGAAAATAACAGCTTTTGGAAAATAAAGAATGATTATGTTCCTGCACACTATTCAGGAACGGGAGATATGTTCACAAGTGTCCTTATTGGAGGACTTCTCAAGGGTGACAGCCTGCCTATCGCAATGAACAGAGCCACAGCGTTCACAGAGCTTACTGTCAAGACTACATACAGCTACCAGACCCAATGGACAGACGGTCTTATGCTGGAGGGTCAGCTTCCTTGGCTCACAAGCTATCAGGAGCTTAGGGACTATACGAATTTGTGATATCAGGAAGTGTTACCGAAGATGAACAGACTTAATATCGTGCTTGTAGAGCCGCAGATACCGCAGAACACAGGCAATATTTCAAGGACTTGTGCAGTGACAGGTGCGGCACTGCATCTTGTGAAGCCTTACGGCTTTGAGATAAGCGACAAAAAGCTAAAGCGTGCAGGTCTTGATTACTGGGATAAGCTGGAGATACATGAGTATGACGACCTTGACGACTTTTTCTCCAAAAACAGTGGTGAGTTTTACTTTTTTACCACAAAGGGCAGAATGGTACACTCAGATGTGGATTATCCGCAGGATAGGGAAGTGTATATAATTTTCGGCAGGGAGGACAAGGGCCTGCCTGAGAAACTGCTTTATGAAAATCCACAAAGCTGTGTGAGGATACCAATGAGGAAAACGCTCAGAAGCCTTAATCTGTCAAACTCAGTGGCGATAGCCTGCTATGAGGTGTTAAGACAGTGGAATTATCCCGACCTTGGCAGAGAGGGCAAGCTGACGCAATATACATGGGACGAATAAAATAAATAAAAAAACGGAGGGTGAATTTATGGCAAAAATAAAATTTCTTACCGACTCAGCGAGCGATATCACTGAGGAGCTTGAAAAGAAGCTGGATATCCAGATAATGAATTTCAAGGTGGCAATGGGTGATGACAGCTACACATCAAGGATAGATTTCGACAACGAGAAATTCTACAAAATGCTTGACGATTTTGACGGCATACCTGTTACATCGCAGATAACAGCTTTTGAATATCAGGAAACTTTTGAGAAGCTCTACAGCGAGGGCTATACTGATGTTATAAACACTACCATAAACTCAAAAGGCTCGGCAACATATAACAACGCTGTTATGGCGGCAGAGGAGTTTTATTCCGCTCACCCTGAGGCAAAGGGCAAGTTCACAATATACAATATAGACGGCGAGAGCTACTCAGGAGCGTATGGCTATGCAGTAGTTCAGGGCGCAATGAAAGCCACAAAGGACGTTCCTGCGGCTGATATCGTGGCATTTATGAAGGACTGGATAAAGAACTGCGTTATTTTCTTTGCACCATATACACTCAAATATGCAAAGAAGTCAGGAAGGATTCCGTCTGCGGCTGCTTTTGTGGGCGAGGTAATGGGTCTTAGACCTATCATGAGGATACATGACCATGCTATCGTTACAGAAACAAAGGTAAGAGGCGACAAGGCTATTGTGCCAAAGATACTTGACCTGACTGTAAAGGAAATGATACCGCAGACACCTTACTGCATCGTTTACGGCAATGACGAGAGCGTCAGGGACGAAATGGCACAGGCTATGACGAAGAAGGTGGGCTATCCACCTGTGGAGTGTTTCCAGATAGGTGCGGCAATTGCAATAAACGCAGGACCAAAGGTGACGGGCGTTATCTTTAAGGCACAGAACAAGTAAATTTGATATGGATATAAAAAAACGGACGTTTCGCTTTGAAACGTCCGTTTTTTGTCAGCTCATGTTGTTATTTGTTTTTGCGTGATTTTCTGCCTGCAACTACAAGTCCGCTTCCAGCTATAACGAATGTAAGCAGTATACCGCTTACATTATTGCCTGTGTTAGGGTTTGTGCTTCCTGCGTTGTTCTTGGCAGGGGTCTTGCTGTCAGTATTTGAGTTGCTGTTTGTGCTTGTGCCACTGTTATTTGAACTTGTGTCTTTGCTGTCTGAGTTTGTATCGCTGCTGTCAGAGCTTGTATCATTTGCCTTTGGCGTCATAGTAAGGTCAGTGATGACCCACAAGGTGCCGTCAGAGCCGTCGCTCGTATCATTTTCATAGCGTTTGTAATTCACAAATTCGCCGTTTATCTTAAGCTTAGTGTCTGGTCCGAATATGTAAGAGGTATTTTCACTCTCAACAAAACCAACAGCCGTCACATATACACCATAATAGTAAGTCTTTCCGGCTTCAAAAGCGCTGATCTTGTTTTCATAAATTTCGCTTCCCCACTCTGGCTCTGTAGAGATCAGACCGGTCTTGCTGTCAAGCTCCCACCACGCAGCTCGGAGCGCATAGTTTGCGCCGTCTGGCACATTGCCTGTAAACACTGGCTTGTCGCCGTCCTTGAAGTTGATGGTGGCGTCGTTGATCTCCACCACGTCAATGACTGTCACCGTAGATGCAGTGATCGTTTTAACAGCTGGGACATACATGAAGCCATCGACGAAATGTGCGGACACTTTCTGCCCGTTTACAGTAACTATAGTTTCGCTGCTGAAGGAATATCCGTCTTTTGGCTTTAGCATAAGGAAATACACATATTTTTTGCCGCCTTCAAATTCCTTAAATTTTGGCAAAGAACCATGTGAGCCGTTGTCAGAATACCAAGCGGCAACTGGTTCGTTGTTTTCAAATTGCTGCCAGCATTCATAAGCCACATCGTATTTTTCATAGTCTACTGCTGTTACAAAAGCCGATGTCTCAGGTGTATCGCCAGCCCCATAATTAAACCTAACATCTTCAATGGTGGCATTGGTGATCTCTGATCCGTCAGGATATTCAGATATCTGCTTAAAGTGAGCTGTGAACGTCACATCACTTTTCACGGTAATTTTGCTCTGTATTTGATCAGAGGAAAGAGCGGTACCGGCCGGAATGGCAGTATCACCGCCGACCTGGTAGACGGCAGCATCGGCAGTCCAGTAGGCGAACTCATAGCCTGGAATTGGTGACAAAACATTGATTATGCCGCTGGCAAAGCTGAGAGTTTCTGTTTCGGATACATTCAGCTTGTAGTAGTATGGCTTGTTAACATCGTCGTCAATGCCATAATACACAAACGGGATCTGGTCGTTTTTGGTCATGGTCCCATGATCTCCGGGGTAAAATTTAACAGCATACGTTTCAGGATCTGCAAACGCTGTCATTGGCATCAGTGTCAGCACTATACACAGCGTAAACAAGGCTGTCAGCAGTTTTGTGGTCTTTTATTTCATAATATACATCTCCTTTTGATATTATATTTTTTCTCATGTTCGTTATTATCCTATAAGCACACCTCCATTACTTTGTATTTTCCCTAATGTGATATCCTTTATCACATTATAACAAATCTATGAATAAATTTGTGATTTATTTCATAATAGTCATATGCCAATTCTGAAATTATATATCGTGGGGGACTTCCTTTTTTGATAAATATGATATATAATTAACGTAATACCATATGACAGCGGGAGGAATCGTTAAAATGAAGTTTTGCGAACAGCTTGGTAAGTATATAGAACAGCTTTCCTGCACGGCAAAGGAGCTTTGTGAGTTGTCAGGGATATCTCCCTCAACATTTAGCAGATACAGAAGCGGAGAGAGAATACCTGAGATAGACACTGTGGCGTTTGACGGGCTTTGCAACGCTCTTGAGGCTGTGGCAAGGGAAAAAGGCTATGGCGATATGACAAGGGAGAACATAAAAAGAGCCTTTTTTGACTGTGAAGATATCATACCTGCCGACAGAGAGTCTATGCGGCAAAATTTCAATACCCTTATCTCAGCCCTTGATATAAACATCAAGCGTATGTGCAAGGAGATAAATTATGATGTTTCCACCGTTTTCCGTATACGGAACGGTACTAGAAAGCCCGCCGACCCTGAACGCTTTGTCGCCGCAATAGCAGGCTTTACTGCAAGGGAGCTTAGAACTCCCACAGAGATATCAGCGGTCGCACAGCTTGTGGGCTGTAATGAAAGTGATATAGAGGATGTGTCACAGCGTTATGAAGTGATATGCAAATGGCTGTTCAGCGATCATGCCAGACAGAGCAGAGAGATAAAAAGCGGTGGAATTGAAAAGTTTCTTGATAAGCTTGATGAGTTTGACCTGAACGAATACATAAAGGCGATACGTTTTGATGAAATGAAAGTACCTGCATTGCCTTTTCAGCTTCCTGTGTCAAAAAGTTATTTTGGCATCAAGGAAATGATGGAAAGTGAGCTTGATTTTCTGAAAGCCACAGTCTTGTCACGTTCTAATGAGCCTGTGATAATGTACAGTGATATGCCTATGAAGGAAATGGCTGATGATCCCGAATTTCCGAAGAAGTGGATGTTCGGTATGGCTCTGATGCTTAAAAAGGGTCTGCACCTTTGTCAGATACATAATCTTGACCGCTCCTTAGATGATATGATGCTTGGTCTTGAAAGCTGGATACCGATGTATATGACGGGGCAGATAGCGCCTTACTATTTGAAAAACGTACAGAATAATGCTTTTTTGCATTTGCTGAAGGTATCAGGTGCGGCGGCTCTTTCAGGGGAAGCCGTGGCAGGCTTTCACAGCGAGGGCAGATATTATCTGACCAAGTCCAAAAAGGAGCTTGAATATTATCGTAAACGTGCCAATGATCTGCTTTCAAACGCCTGCCCGCTTATGGAGATATACCGAAGTGACAGGGAAAAAGATTTCAGCGATTTTCTCACTGCCGACTCTCACAGACGTGGCGGGCGCAGGAGTATTTTATCTGCTCTGCCTGTTTATACTATGGATAATGACCTGCTCAATAGTATACTTGACAGAAACGGTATTGACGACCGCCGGGGCAGAGATATAAAAGCTTATGTCAGCGAACGTAAAAAGCGAGTTGAGAGCATACTGGAAACCATGACCATAGAGGACGAGATATGCTGTCTTTCCCGAGAGGAATTTGAAACACGTCCCCATGCCCTTGACCTGTCGGGTGTATTCTGTGCCAGTGATGTTCTTTACAGCTATGATGATTATTCTGCACATTTAAAAAGCACAGAACGCTATGCACAGACACATGAAAACTATAGCCTTAAATATGCTAAGCGGCAGACCTTCTGCAATTTGCAAATACTGATCCATGAAGGTCAGTGGGCGATGATATCAAAGGGAAATGCGCCTGCTATACATTTTGTTATACGACACCCGAAGCTTCTCAGCGCCATAGAGAATTTCATTCCGCCTGTTACAGAAGATCAATAAAATGCAGGATCATACTATCCCCTTGGTGTTCCTGACGAAAAACGGACGTTTCCGATGGAAACGTCCGTTTTTATAGCCAAAAGAAATATATTCGGTTACTTTTCTTCATCCTTTGCGGCAAATCTGTTGAAGATAAATGCAAATATCGCAAAAATAACATATCCTGCGGCAATGACAGTAAGAATGTTCTTTGTCATTTCAACGCCTGTTGACGGATTTACTTTTGAGCTGTCAGCCTGCGATGAGGCCTCGTCAACTATCTGCTGTATCTTTTCTGTTGCCTGTGATTCTGTAAGCTCCTGCGAACTGTCGCCCTCGCTTACTGTAGTAACAGCCGCACCGACATTTTCAGGCTGTCTGGCTGCTGTTGTGGTGGTGCTTTCAGGCTGTGTGTCTTCGTCAGCCTTTGGCTCTGTGCTTGCTGTTGTAGTAGTTGTGGTCGTTGTATCGTCAGCAGGCTTTGGTTCTGCCGCTGTGACCTTTGTAACGGCTGATGTGTCAACTGCTTCCTTGACAGGCGTTACTTCCACGGAAGCTATCTGAAAATCTGCATTTGCCTTTAAGTAATAAAGCTGTACGAAAACCTCGTCACTTGTTCTTGAAGGGTCAAGATCTGAGTATATCCACTGTGCTTCCTCGCCACCTGTGAGCTTCGTGCTCTGTGCAGACCAGCTTCCGTCTACCAACGCACCGACTGCACCGCTTGCGTTGCCTGATGACTTTACGTTGACCTTTACATTGTAATGCTGAGAATAGTCTGTTATGTAGTCAGAAAGCTTGAAGCCGAACTGAAGGGAAGTTTCGCTGTTGAAGTCAGCGTCACCCTGCTTGTGTGTGAAAAGCGGTTCGGACTCAGGCTGTGCAGATGTTGCGGTTGTAGTGGTCTGAGTTTCGCTCTTTGCTGTTGTAGTCGTTGTGGTAGTTTCAACAGGCTTTGTCGTAGTTGTTGTAACTTTCTCAGACTTAGCCGTAGTTGTGGTAGTTGCTTCAGACTTGGTCGTAGTTTTTGCTGTAGTCGTCGTTGTAGTTGTAGTCGACTTTGATGTAGTTGTAGTAGCTTCAGCCTTAGATGAAGCAGTCGTAGTGGTCGTTGCAGGAGTTGTTGTGATCTCCTCCCCTGCACTGACAGTGAGCGGTGAACCCTCTGTAGGTGCTGAGTATGAAACTGACTTGTATCCACCGTCAGCTTCCGCCACCATTGTTTCAACCTCTACCCAATAGTTTATCTTGCCTGTTACGCCGTCCTTTACCTTGAAAGTCGCAAGGGCAAGGTCTGTGCTGTCCTTTATGTTAGAACCTGTAAGGTTTGCACCGACTATTTTTATAGTGCCTGATGAAGCAACATAGTTGGTTATAACGGAAAATTTGCTTCCCACATTGTATGTACTCTCGCTCTCCTCATCGGTCGGCACATATACTGTTACCTTTGACGGGTCATAATGCAGGTCTATAGTGAAGCCTGCAACGCCTGTTTTATCAGGCTCAAGGCTCGCTTTTACGTTTATGCTGTCGCCTGCCTGTGCAAAGTTCTTGTCGCTTGTGAGCTTTATCTCGTTTCCGCCTGATGCACTCGCCACTGTGGAAACAATGCTCGTGAGCATAAGAAACGCTGTTGCCACCGACAGCGCCATCTTGTTTATTTTCAGTTTTTTCATTTGATACCTCCGTTGCAAAATCGTGTTTTCCTGTCAGTATTTTGCTCTTGATTAATTTTGTTTACTATTGTTTTGTCTTTAATTTGTAATATTTCATTATAAAATATTACAAGTTCTGTTACCTTTGTCGTAATAGGATTATATCACAATATAAAGTAACACGTCAATAGTCAAAACAGCGAAAATAAGCATATTTTTTTGGATATATTTATAATGAGAGCATTTGTGTCACAATATGTATGTACCGATCAACAGCAAAGCCACTAAATAGGCTGTAATAAATCTGTAACTTTTAAGCGAAAGCTGCATTTTACTAAATGTAAATTTTTTATGAATCAAAAAGACTGTTGACAAAGCCCTGAGAAATGTACTATAATGAGGGTGAAGTTTTGTACTTGATACAGAAAAATGTACAAACCAATGTGTGTAAAAATAAGGACTTATACATAGGCGTGCCTTGTTGCGGTATTGCCTATATCTTCTGAGGTGAACGAGTTGATAAAAAAGATGATTTCATATATCCTGTCATTTGCTATTGCAGCGTCAATGGCGGTTTCATGTTTGACGGCTTCAGCGGCAAATATTATGGGAAGCTGTACGGCAGACGTTCTGAACGTTCGCAGCGGTGCAGGCACAGGCTATTCTAAAACAGGCACAGTAAGCTATGGCGACAGCCTGACTATACTTTCCGAAACCACTGATTCAAGCGGTGCGAAATGGTATAAGATATCATGCGGCAATGTGACGGGCTATGTTTCTGCTGCGTATGTTCAGCTAACATCAAGCGGTTCGCAGGGCAGTTCTGACGCTGATTTTGAGAGCTATATGACAAAGCAGGGCTTTCCTGAAAGTTATAAGCCATATCTGCGAACGCTCCATGAACAGCACCCCAAGTGGATATTTACCGCTCAGAAGCTTGGCGTGGATTGGAACACTGCGTTAAAGGAAGAATGTGTTGTGGGCAGAAACCTGTCTCTTATACACATCTCGGAGCCC
>ENA-UAIT01000960-UAIT01000960.1-human-gut-metagenome-genome-assembly--contig:-NODE-960-length-8806-cov-4.677980_pt1 | contig 8806 bp, 6 predicted proteins | sample MGYA00244422_ERZ654397 | MGnify/ENA primary metagenome ERZ654397 (study PRJEB26926, sample SAMN06164923) | human gut metagenome | biome: ENVO:00009003; feature: ENVO:2100002; material: ENVO:00002003... | reverse complement strand
ATTTCGCACGCGCGTTCAACGTGGCGTCGGTGCTTGCCGTGGACTGCGGCTGCTGTTCGTTCTCCTGTTTGGTTGCGTCGGCTTCGCCGTGCGCACCGGTAGGTGACGACATGGGATTTCTCCTCTTCGTATTTTCGATTATGTGTTGTGATTGCGGTTGACCGCCTGCGTGAGGTCGATCACCACGGCCTGATTCTACCGTCCGCCATACCCGCGGCCCGTTCGGATTCGCCCGCAAAGCGCGCGGAGGCTTCGGCCCGGTTATATACTTGACGCAGTCGCGGCAGGTCACAACGAGAAGGACGGTTGATCCATGGCGCATATTCTTTTGGGGGTCACCGGCAGCATCGCCGCGTTCAAGGCCTGCCATCTCGCCTCCGATTGGAGCAAGCAGGGGCATGAGGTGCGTGTGGTGATGACCGCCGCCGCACAGGAGTTCGTCACTCCCCTGACGTTCAGTTCCCTCACCCACACGCCGACACGCACGTCCATGTTCGCCGCCGGACATCGTCCCGGCGCTACGGCCGACGTGGCACCCGGACCGGACGGTCCGCTGCAGATCAGCCACGTGGCCGACGCGAAGTGGGCGAATCTGCTGGCAGTCGCTCCGGCGAGCGCCGATATCATCGCGAAAATCGCCTGCGGCATCGCCGATGACCAGCTGACCAGCACCATACTCGCGTACGACAAGGGACCGAAGATCCTGTGCCCCGCCATGAACGTGCATATGTATGAAAACGCCGTGACGCAACGCAATCTCAATACCTGCCGTGAGCTCGGTTGGACGATTGTGGAGCCGGAAAGCGGCATGCTGGCCTGCGGCGACGCCGGCAAAGGGCGCATGGAGGAGCCGGCACGCATCGAAACGGCGGTGAAAGCGCTGCTGCTTGCGAATCGTCCGGACGGCGAGCTGCCGCTTAAGGGACTTGCCGTGCTCGTCACCGCCGGCCCGACGCAGGAGCCGCTTGATCCGGTGCGGTTCCTCACCAACCATTCCACCGGCAAGATGGGGTATGCCTTGGCCGAACAGGCACGCGATCTGGGCGCGCAGGTGACGCTTGTGTCCGGTCCGGTGGCGTTGGACGCCCCGTATGGCGTGGATGTGGTCGATGTCACGACCGCACGGGATATGTTCGACGCGGTGACGAACCGGTTCGCGGACACGGACATCACCGTCATGGCCGCGGCCGTCGGCGATTTCCGTCCGGTCGAGCAGGCCCGGGACAAGATCAAGAAGAACGGGCGCAGCGGCATCGAACTCGAACTCACCTCGAATCCGGACATTCTGGCTTGGGCCGGCGAACATAAGCGGCCGGACCAGACATTGTGCGGATTCGCCATGGAGACGCGCGACCTTGAGGCCAACGCGGCGAAGAAGCTTAACGGCAAGCATTGCGACATGCTGGTGGCCAACAACCTGCGCACCCCCGGCGCCGGTTTCGCAGCGGACACGAACGTGGTGACGGTGCTGACGCCGGGCGAAACCGCAGACAGGCCAAGCATCGAACGATGGAGCAAGATGGGCAAGGACGCACTTGCGAAACGTATTCTTGTCAAGCTCGCAGCCATGCGTGCGGACGGCGAACGGCGCTAACCGCAGCATTTTCGAATCGCAATAACCGTATCAATCGCAATAATCGCAATATTTCAACGGAACTTCCGCAAAACGCGAAGGAGAACGCAACATGCTTCTGATGGCTGTGGATATCGGCAACACGAACGTCGTGATCGGTTTCATCGACGATGGGCGCATCGCGGGCACGTACCGCATCACCACGAAGGCGAACCACACGTCCGACGAATACGGGCTGATGATCACGCAGTTCCTGGCTTTGAGCGGCTACAAGCCGGCGGATGTCGATGATGTGATCATTTCGTCCGTGGTGCCGAAGGTCATGCATTCGTTCCGTGCGAGCATCGTGAAGTTCCTCGACATCGATCCGATGATCGTGGGACCGGGCATCAAAACGGGACTCAACATCCGCATGGACAATCCGCAGAACATGGGCGCGGACTGCATCGCCGACTGCGCGGGCGCGTATTACGAGTATGGCGGGCCGATTCTGGTGGCTGATTTCGGCACGGCCACCACGTTCAACTACGTCACCGCGGACGCGTCGGTGATTTCCGGACTGATCACCACCGGTATCCGCACCGCCGCGGCCGCACTGTGGGAAGGGACGGCGCAGCTGCCGGAAGTGGAGATCACCCGTCCGAAGTCGATTCTGGCGAAGTCCACGAAACCGGCCATGCAGGCGGGCCTGTACTACAACTTCCTCGGCGGCATCGAACGCACGATCGCGCAGTTCCATAAGGAGATCGACGAGGATTTCCGTGTGGTGGCGACGGGCGGATTGAGCCGCGTGTTCGCCGACGACACGAACATGATCGACATTTACGATCCGGACCTGATTTTCAAGGGCATGCGGCACATCTACGACCGCAACGTCCGCTGATTCAAGAGCCAGCGACGGGAACCGGCGATCATAGCCCGGCAATCTGAAAACCGACGGCCTGCGGATAATGCGCTATCCGCAGGCCGCAATCGATTAAACCAATTACACAGACGCTATTGGATGGTGAAGCCCTGGTTGGCTCCGTATTCTTTCAGGTCCTTCTGCCATAGGGCTATGCCGCCCTTAAGTTTGATGCGGTCGGACGATTCGGTGTTCTTCAACGCATCGCCGATGTTGGAGGTGTCGGAGACCTGACCGCCTGCGGCGATGATGTTGAGCCTGTTCTGCTCTTTGCGCAGCAGGCTCGACCATTTGTAGGCCTTGCCCACCGTGGACCAGAAGTCGCTGCGCGCATACACTTCGAACGGCAGATACTGGTATCCGGTCGACACGTTCTCCGCGGCCTGGGACAGCACGCGGTTGTATTCCTGCCCGCCGAAATAGGGCACTTCGATGCCACGGTCGTCGGTCACCGTGGTCTTGCTGAGGAATTTCGAGTCGGATAGGGTGTTTTTGTCGGCTGGGAACGCGCCGCCATCCACGCGGGTTGTGATGCCTTTGGCATTGTGGCAGGCGTATTCGATGAAACGGTATGAGGCTTCGGGTTTGCGGGAACGTTGCAGCACGGCAAGGGCCGAACCGCCGTTTTCCGATGTGGTGGCCTTGCCGTCGGGCGTCGGCATCTGGGCCACGCGCCACAGGCCGGCCGCGCCGGGAATGTCGGACATGAGCAGCGAAGGCAGCCATGCGCCGGAGAACAGCGAGGCGACTTTGCCTTGTCCCACGGCCGATTTCCATCGATCCGACCATGACGTGAGGTTTGTTGCCACCAAACCCTCATCGATCATCTTCTGCCAGAATTCGGTGAATTCGCGGGTGCCTTTATCTTCGGTGAGTCTGATGGTCACGTTCTTGCCATCGTTGGACGTGGAGAACGGGCGTCCGCCGGCGAGCCAGATCATCGTGTCGTAGAAGCTGGCGTCGCCGGAATCGGCGGTGATGTACACGCCGATTTTCTTGAGTTTTTTGGCGGCCTCGTAGTAGTCGTCCCATGTGCGGATCTTGGACGCGTCCACGCCAACCTGTTCGAACACGCTGTTGTTATAGAAGAAGGCCATCGGGCCGGAGTCCATGGGAAGCCCGTACACCCGTCCGTTGAGCTGCACCGACGCCCAGGTGCCGGGCGTGTAGAAATCGGCATAGCCTTCGGTTCTGCCGGTGATGGGCACGAGCTGGCTGCTGACCGCGTACTGGCGCAATGCGTAATATTCCAGCTGCACCACGTCGGGAATGCCGTAACCGTCTTGGATGGCGTTGTTGAGTTTGTCGTAACCGCTGGTGTTCTTCCAAACCACGTGGATGTCGGGATTGTCTTTTTCGAAGCCGGCGATGACCTGTTTCATGCTCGGCTCCCACGACCATACGGTGATCTGTGTGCGTGTGTCCGTATTGGCCCCGCATGCGGCGGCGCTGGCCGCCATGACGCCCGCGCAGCAGATGGCGGTGAGCTGCTTCACCAGTTTCGCCGATTTCAGCACCACGCCCACGGACCTCCGTTTTGTATTTCGCCTGCGATTACCACCATAAGATTATACGGGTCATGCGGAAGCCACGCACAAGCCTGGAAAGACTCCCCATATCCACCCAAATACGCCGAATGCGGAAGAACCGCTCCGGAAGCGAACTTCCAAAGCGGTTCCCTGCGATATCGCATCGGCGGCTAAGCCGGTACGCAATCAAGCTTCGATGCCGAGCTTGGCGCGTTCCTTCTTGGAATACATGAAGGCCGGCAGCTGACGGCCCTGCTTGAGCCAGGCATGGTATTCGGCGGTGGCCGCGAACTCCACATCGGACGCGGAGTTCAGGCAGGTTTCCACGGAATCCTGGATGACGCCGATGATGAAGCCGACGCCCACCACCTGCATGGCGATGTCGTTGCTGATGCCGAACAGTGAGCAGGCCATCGGGATGAGCAGCAGCGAGCCGCCTGCCACGCCGGACGCGCCGCATGCGCCGAGCGCGGAGACCACGGACAGCAGGATGGCCGCCGGCAGGGAGATCTGGATGCCGAGCGTGTTGGCGGCAGCCATGGCCATGATGGTGATGGTGATGGCCGCGCCGTTCATGTTGATGGTGGCGCCCAGCGGAATGGACACGGAGTACATGTCCTTGTCAAGCCCGAGCTTCTCGCACAGCTGCATGTTGACGGGGATGTTCGCAGCGGAGGAGCGGGTGAAGAACGCGGTCAGGCCGGATTCCTTGAAGCAGCGGTAGACCAGCGGGTACGGGTTGCGGCGCAGGAAGATGAAGATGACGAGCGGGCCGAACACGAGCACCATGAGCAGCATGGTGCCGACGAGCAGGAGCAGCAGGCTGCCGTACTTGGTGAACGCGGACAGGCCGTTGTCGGCCACGTTGGTGAACACGAGGCCCATGATGCCGAACGGGGCGAGGTTGATGACCCAGCGGATCACCTGGGACACGGCGTCGGCCACGTTGGCCATGAACGCTTTGGAGCTTTCGTTGGCGATGGACTTCATGGCGAGTCCGAACAGGCAGGCCCACATCAGGATGCAGATGTAGTTGCCATCGATGATGGCCTGGATCGGATTGGCCACGATGTTGGTCAGCAGCGTCTGGATGACTTCGGAAAGGCCTTGCGGCACCACGTCGGCTTTGGCGGCCTTGCCCAAGGACAGGGTCTGCGGGAATAGACGGGATGTCAGCACGGCCACGACCGCTGCCAGGAACGTGGTGAACAGGTACAGGAACAGCACGGTGCCGAAACGGCGGTCGAGTTTCGACGTGCCCTGCGCAAGGGCGCTGGCCACCAGTACGAACACCAGAATCGGTGCCGCGGCCTTCAACGCGGCCACGAACAGGGTGCCGAATTCGCCGATCCAGGTCACGTGGGGCATGGTCAATGCCAGCACGGTGCCGATGATCAGGCCGACGATGATACGGACGATCAGCGATGCGCCGTTGTAGATGTCGGCGACGCCGCGGACGGCTTTCGAGATTTTACCCATGGTTCTCTCTTACTCTCGTGATGCCGGAAACGCTCCGGCAAGTCAACAGAACGCCATGATAATCGGGCGTGTCGGACGAGATAGGGGAATGTCCAAAATCGTGGGTTTCTATAAGCCCGCGCCCAACGGCACATGCGATACGAATCGACGTGGCTCGCCGTTGAGCGGGTCATCGAATCGCAGTTCGCGCGCCACCAATTCCAAGGGTTGCGAGAAGTCGTCGTAAGCGCGCTGCACGATGTCCGGGTAGAAATCGTCGCCAAGAATCGGCAGACCGAGCGAATTCATATGGACGCGGAGCTGATGCGTCTTGCCGGTTCTCGGATGCAATGTGTAGTTCACGAATGGTTTTCCATCGATATGCCACACATCGTCTCCACGTTCGATCAGCGTCTCCGCGTTCGGCATATCGGCGCTTTCGTACGCCTGTAATCGGCCGCGGTCCTTGTTGATGCGCGACCTGCGTACCGTTGGGAACGGCCGATGCCGGTCGACCTGTTCGACTGTTCCGTAGCGCGGACGCTGCGGCGGGGCGAGCGGCGCCATACATTCGTAGGTTTTGACCGCCATGTGATTCTGGAAGAGCATCTGGTACGCGCCGCGCACGGCCGGATCGCGCACGAAGACGACGACGCCCGCGGTCGGACGATCCAGCCGGTGCGCGGGCACGATGTCCGGCTCGCCGCACCGCTCACGCAGGCGGATCAGCGCAGTTTCCCGATACCACATGCCACGTGGTGTCGTGGCCAGGAAATGCGGCTTGTCGATGACGATGATGCGCTCATCCTCATACAGAACCTCATATTCGAAGGGAATGTGAGGCTCCTCGGTCACATACCTGTGCCCGCGCCCGGCATTCGGTCCGTCCTTTGATCCGTTGCCCAGTGCGCTATTCAACGGTGACTGACTTGGCGAGGTTGCGCGGCTTGTCCACGTCGTAGTTCTTGAGCTTGGCCATGTCCATGGCGAACAGCTGCAGCGGCACCACGTCCACCAGCGGGCTCATCAGCGTCGGGCATGCGGGACGCCAGAACACCACGTCGGCGTAACGCTCCACATCCGGATCGTTCTCCTCGGCCACGGCGATGATGTAGGCGCCGCGGGCCTTGACCTCCTCGATACCGGAGATGACTTTGGCGTGCAGCACGTTGCGTCCGCGCGCGGGCGGCACGATGAACACGACCGGCTCGCCCTCGTCGACCAGCGCGATCGGACCATGCTTGAGCTCTCCCGCGGCGAAGCCCTCGGTGAAGGTGTAGGCGATCTCCTTGAGCTTCAGCGCGCCTTCCATGGCGACCGGATACCCCACATGACGTCCGAGGAACAGGAAGGACTTCGCGTCCACCATCTGCTTGGCGGCCTCCTGCACGGTCTTGGTCTGGGTGTCGAGGACCCACTGGATCTTGCGGGGCATGTCCTTCAGAGAGTCCAAAGTCTGGGCGATTTCGTCTCGATACATGGCACCCTTGACTTGGGCCAGATACAGGCCGAGCACGTATGCGGCGGTGATCTGCGCCACGAACGCCTTGGTGGAGGCGACCGCCACTTCCGGACCGGCGTGGGTGTAGAGCACCGCGTCGGATTCGCGTGGGATGGATGCGCCCTGCGTGTTGCAGATGGCCAATACCTTGGAGCCCTGCTCACGGGCGTGACGCAACGCCATCAGCGTGTCCATGGTCTCGCCGGACTGGGAGATGGCCACCACCAACGTTCGGGGGGTGAGGATCGGGTCACGGTAGCGGAATTCGTGCGCGAGCTCCACCTCCACGGGGATGCGCACCCAATGCTCGATGGCGTATTTGGCCACCATGCCCGCGTACGCGGCCGTGCCGCAGGCGATGACGATGATCTTGTCGATGGCTTTGAAATCATGCTCGTCGATGCGCACCTCATCGAGGTTGATGTTGCCGTTCTCGTCGAGACGTCCCAGCAGGGTGCGCTGCACGGCGGCCGGATCCTCGTGGATCTCCTTGTCCATGAAGGAGTCCCAGCCGCCTTTTTCGGCAGCCGAGGCATCCCAATCCACGGTGTAGGTCTTCGGATGTTCCACGATGTTGCCCATGAAGTCGGAGACGACGACCTTGTCTGCGGACACCATCACGGCCTGGTCCTGGTCGATTTCCATGGCGCGCTTGGTGTAGGCCACGAACGCGGCCACGTCGGAGCCGAGGAAGTTCTCGCCTTCGCCAAGACCGACCACCAGCGGCGAATCGTGACGGGCGCCAACCACGATGTCCGGCTGTCGCACGTCCGTGGCGAGGATGGTGAACGCGCCTTCCAGCATGCGGGCCAGACGGCGGATGGCCTTGAACAGGTCAGGCTTACCGGTTTCCTCGATGATCTTGTCGCTGATTTTGCCCAGCAGCTTCGCCGCGACCTCGGTATCGGTTTCGGAGACGAAACGATAGCCCTCCGTCTGCAGGTCGAGACGCAGCTGGGACGCGTTTTCGATGATGCCGTTGTGGATGATGGCGACCTTGCCGTCACGCGACGTGTGCGGATGCGCGTTAGTGTCGTTCGGCACGCCGTTCGTAGCCCAACGCGTATGGCCGATGCCCACGGTGGCGTCCGGCATCGGATCACGTTCGATGTCCTGCACCAGGTTGGCCAGACGTCCGGCCTTCTTACGGACGGCCACACGCTCCATGCCAGGCGCCGTCAGCGCCACGCCGGCCGAATCATATCCGCGGTATTCCAATCGCTGAAGTCCTTGGAGACACACCTCCAAAGGCTTGCCGCACGCGGTCCGAACATTTCCTGCATATCCTACGATTCCACACATAGCTCCTTAGCCTATCGGGTAAGGATGTCAATCATGAAACCAAGCCGCGCGTCCTTACAAATCTTTGCCATATATGCGAAATCCCACTCCCCCAGGGAAATCGTGCGAACCAGTGGCGCACGCAACGCGCCCATCGTCGGCAGCAAAAAGAAAACCCAACCCACCGGACGTCTGCGGACGCTTGACGTCAGTGGATTGGGAATTTACGGCAGTACGACAGCCTTACTTGCTACAGGACGTGCTGCAGGAAGTCCTTGAAGCGCGGCTCGCTCGGATGGTCGATGATTTCCGGACCGCCTTGTTCGACGACCACACCACCGTCCATGAAGACGATCTGGTCGGCGACCTCGCGCGCGAAACCGATCTCATGGGTGACGACCACCATGGTCATGCCTTCCTTGGCGAGGTCGAGCATGACGTTGAGCACTTCGCCGACCAGTTCCGGATCAAGCGCGGATGTCGGCTCGTCAAACAGCATGATCTCCGGCTTCATGGCAAGCGCGCGGGCGATGGCCACGCGCTGCTGCTGGCCGCCGGAC
>ENA-UAIT01000923-UAIT01000923.1-human-gut-metagenome-genome-assembly--contig:-NODE-923-length-9029-cov-2.993203_pt1 | contig 9029 bp, 9 predicted proteins | sample MGYA00244422_ERZ654397 | MGnify/ENA primary metagenome ERZ654397 (study PRJEB26926, sample SAMN06164923) | human gut metagenome | biome: ENVO:00009003; feature: ENVO:2100002; material: ENVO:00002003... | reverse complement strand
TACGAGATTACTACGCGTCTCGTGGGCTCGGAGATGTGTATAAGAGACAGGATAGTTGGTGTCCTTGCGCTCCTTCATCTCGGAAACGGCCATGTCAAACGCTGCGTTGACGTAGGCGGCGCTCTTGCCGTCCAGATGCAGGGTGGGCTTCAGCTTGCCCAGAACGGCTTTCTTGGCATCCTTGACGCTCATGGCCTCCAGACCATCCATGTTCAGGCGGTCGCCGACACGGACAACGCGCAGCAACTCGCGGAAGTCGTTGGCGGAGTCTGCGTGGTCTTTCTTATCCTGCGCGGCGTCGCCGCCCTCATTGGCGTTGCCTTCATCGCCGTCGCCATCGGTCTGAGTACCGCCGCAGTCGCCCTCAGCGCCATCAGTGGTCGTGCCAGCAGCTTTCAGAACGTCGATAACTCCCAGCAGGGTGTCGATGTCCTCGTCCTGCTGCGCGATCACGCCCATTGCGCCGGGCATATCTGCCGGGTCGCCCTCAGAATCGCGGCGGTCACGGCGGTCTTTGACCTGCTGAACTGCATCCGGCTGTTCGCCTTCAGCAGCACCGGCGGTCTGCGCAGGCGGCTCTGCGGTAATACCGCCGTCGGCCGCAGCACCAGAACGCTCTGCACGGCGTTTCTTGAATGCCTCCACAGCAGCGGCCAGCTCCTCCGGGGTGGGAGCGCCATCAGTTCTCTTGGTGGTGTTTTCCATGTTCAGTTTTTCTCCTTTCATGCAGTCGTGGCCCTGCCCATCAATGTTGAGCCGGGCCTGTTCACCAGCCCTCGCCTTATCGACAAGGGCAAGATGATTGATTTCGATGTCCCGCTGAATGGCATCATAGGGTTGCCCCTCCCAAACACCGGGCGTTTCGTCCAGACGCAGGTTGTAGCCGCAGGACAGCTCACGCATTTTGTACTTTTTCAGGCTGTCGGTGTCGTGGATGATGATTTCTGCACGGACATCATCGCCGTCCCGGTAGCCCTCCGACAAAATCGTGCCGATGCTCTCCTCTTTCACGTTGTCGGTGTCAACGTAGCCAGCATCATGTGTTACGATGATGGGCTTCCCCTTGTAGGACGCAAGGCTCTTTTCAGCAAAGACTTCTTCAGGCAACCGCAGCTCCCGGCGCTCGGAACCGTCCGGGTTGTGATAAACAAAAATGCCCACCGATGTCACGATGGGGTGGTCTACAAGGTAACCCTCATCTGTGAAATAGGTGGCATCCAGCGGCAGGCTGTCAAAGCGCTGAACCTTCATATCGTTTTCCATGTTGAACAACTCCCCTCTCAGGTCTTACAGGATGGTTTCATCCACGGCCATCGCCCCCTTTCGTGACCGGCAGGTCAACGGTTTTGATGTTGAAGACCGGCAGTGCGCAGCAGCGGCACTGGTAGTCTTTGCCGGGGTGACAGCGCCGCCCGGTCTTTTCATCGACCACCGGCGGGTCATCCCAGCGGAACCGCTTATGGTTCAGCGCAGCATGGCTTGGGCGGACGCGGCTATCGCCAGAGGTTGACCAGACGTACTCCACCACGCCTGCGTCCTGCTGTTGCTGCTGGGTGATGTCACCGTTCAGCTTGGCGATCTGGTCGCGGGCAAGCAGTTGGGCGTGCCGCCGGTCTACGCTGTACGTCCGCTGAATCTGCTTGACGATGGCCGTCGTGGTTTCGCCGTTCCGATAGCCCTCCAGCACGATCTGGCGCATACGCCTCAGACTTTCCTGCGGGATGGTCTTGATGAGCGCCACGTTGTCCTCGACCCAGCGTTCCATCATCGTTCTGTACAGCTCGCCGGTGTAGTAGTCATCCATCAGGTCGATGCCCAGCGTGGACTTGACGGCTTTCTTCCACTCCCGGATGCTCAACTTCCGCGTGAGCTTTGCCATAGACTCGATCTTGCTGCGCAGGCCAAACATAGAGGTGCGCCGCTCCAGCTCCACGGTCATCTTGGAGAAAACCGTTTTGACCTTTGCAATCAGGTCTGAAGCGTCATCATGGCGCTGACCAGCTTCACGCTCTGCGCGGGCCGCGTCCCTGATCTCCGGCAGATACTCCTTCAGCAGTTCGTTCAAGATACGGATGTAGGCATTGGTGAGCCGCTGGAACTCGCGTTCCGCCTGCACAGGGTACTTGGATGAATATTTGCATATCAGGTTATCGTGACTGCCGAAGCGGTGGCGGAGCAGGTCTTGTACCATGTGTCCGTGGACGGTATCATTCACTGTTTTCGCCTCCTTTTCTGGTTCCGAACAGCAAAAAAGCGGCGATTTACACCGCCGCAGTTAAGATTATGGCTTAATGCCCTCTGAGGACTTCTGGTGAGTGCCGAGAAACGTCCCAAATGTGCGTGTGGGATAATTTTGTGTCAGAGGTTTGAAAGCCGTTAGATGGCTTTATTTGCGGCAGTTGCGAAAAACCCCTGCCTGACGCTCGGCCCCGCGCCCGCACCGTTGGCAAATTTGAACGAAGTGAAAATTTGACAACAGGTTACGGTTTGGTTGGGTAAGGTACGGTTATAGTCGGACGCTCCGCCGGATTGTCCGGTGGACGTTCCTGCGGATTTTGGCCTGTTTTCGGCCATTTTTGAATATTTATCCAAAAACAGGTGGATATATTCCAAAAACAGCCAATTTTTAGCTTTGCGTTTTCCGACCATTTCGGTGATTGCGGTGGAAAAGCAGCTCTTTTCTGGTTTACAATCGCCTTGACGTCGGTTTACAATGCGGTGAACTGCGGTAAAACAGCCGGTTCCTTGCACAGCAGACGGAAGGTCTCCCGGCCCTTCGGGGTGATGAGTGTCTGGGGCCCGGCCCAATCATTGTGCCGGCCCTTGCCCTCCTTCACCTCGAACAGACCGTTGTTCTTTGCCGCATACGGCATCAGCTTGTTCTTCTGGTCACGGTAGACGTACTTATGGTCGAGCAGCCAGCCGATGAAGTCCTTCTCCTTGATGCCCAGCTCCTTGGCGGTTTCGCGGAAGTTGGTCAGCAGGTTCCGGGCCACCAGCTCGTCAAAATACTCAGCCTTCGGCTGCATGATCTGGTTCTGCGCCGTCAGCTCCTTGATGCGGGCATCGCGGTCAGTCAGGGTCTTCTGCGCGACCAGCAGGGCCTTTGCCATAAGCTCCTGCGGGGAAAGCTCCTCCTGCCCGGCAATGTAGCCGCCGTTCTTGCGAATGCTGGGCAGCACCACGGCCGTGACCCACTTGCGGAAGGGTTTGGCCTCCGGCTTATCGCTGCGCAGGATGACGTTGTACAGGCCGGACTCGCTGATAATGCTCATCATCTGCGAACCGCCAAGGGTGTAAATCTGACTGACCCCCTTTTCATCGTCATCCAAGCGGTCAGAAACCATGCGGCTATTGCTGAGGCCCAGCACATCGCACACATCCTTCAGGACGAACCACGGTTCGTCGTTGATGCTCATGGTGCGCACCAGCTTGTTTTCCTCGTACTTGAAAATCATAACTTTGTTCATAATCTATCTCCGTTCCGTTTTCTGAGATGGGAAATTCGGACAAAGAAAAAGAGCGGTGGTTTCCCATCGCTCTAAAATGTTGATGATATTTTTAATGGTCAGTAAATATGTGTACCTGCAGCGGCCCCCATTTTCTGGTATCCTGTGCGGGCGGCGGGGAGCGGAGAATCCGGCTTTCTGATAATCTTACCAGAGGCTTTCTTCTCGATTGCTTCGGTCCTTTTCATTGTAGGATTTTCCTGCAAGTATTCCAGACCTCTAAGGGTGAGTCGTACACTGGAAACAGACGTGACTGTTTTGCGACCAACGCTCTCCCTCGCATACACCACTTCGATGTAATTTTCTCCGGCGAGCATCGCCAACAATGAAAGCCACCTCCGTTCGGAGATGGCCATTGTTTTTGCAGATATGCAATTCATATCAGGTTCATCGTAATCCAGCGCCTTTTCCAGATACCGCAGGATGCGGTAGATGACTCTGAAGTTGTCCATGCTTACTCCACCTGCTTTCCAGCAGCCCATGCCGCGCGGGCTTGGTTCAGGCTCATGCGGTTCTCGCAGTCCTCCTCATCAGGAAACTCCTCCTGATAGCGGTCATGGAACCACTTGCAGACATCGCAGACATCGCCGTCATCGACAAGTTCGGTCTGCCCGCATACCGGGCATTTAACTGCCTTGCTCATCGTCTTCCTCCTTCAGGTCCTTTTCCTTATTGAACTCGTAATACTTCATGGCGGCTTCGGGCCGTGCCTCGCCAGTCTTTCGGTTGCACTTGGCTTTCATGTAGGTTTTAAGCGGCCCACCGGGAACACCGGTTGCGTACTCTGTCGTTTTGGTGTTGAACCGAACAACTACGCCATCAGGCCGAGCATAACCAATAACATCACTGCCACAAGGCTGCTTCAGAAAGTCGATGCCTTTCTGCTGGTATTCCTCTTTCGTCGCAAAGCCCATCTCAGCCAGCCCGTGGCGGGTGGCATGATCTTCAAGCCTTGCAGGAGAAGCAAACCCAGTGCAGGGAACATTTTCGCCTTCGGGAGATACCGCAGACCCGCTTTCGGTGGAGCCAGAGCTGCTACCCTCGCCCTCTGCGAACTGCCCGTTTTCATCCCGTGGGTGGTCGGCTTCGTTGAAGTCCATCCTATCTTTCATCTTAGCATTTTGTGCATCCGATGTCAAACCGGGATTTGACGATAAAACGTCGAGCAACGCGGCGATGCTCTGGGCAAACGGCGGGAACAGACGTTCCGGATTCTGAGCGGACAGCTCGGCCACCTTTTCGGCGGTGATGAACCCCGGAGAGGTCATCTCGCCATCAGCGCACTGGATGCTGCCGTCAAAATCCGTGCAGAGGAACACATGGGACGAGCAGTACGGCGGTTTCAGGTCGCTCAGGAAGGCTACCGGCATGAGGTCTTTCGGCGTGATGCCGAACTCCTCCTGTGTTTCGCGGATGGCTGCATCTTCCGGGGACTCCCCCGCCTCGATATGTCCACCCGGTCCACCAACAGAGCCGCCCTTCAGGCGAGTTCCGCAGAGAAACCTGCCATCCTGCACAACAAGAACGCCGACACCACGGTCAGTGTCGGCGGAATCGGCATTGGTGGTCGGCGGAGTGGCCGTAGGTGCTACGGCAGCGCTCTGTTCCTTGCCGCCCGGAGCCTGCCCCTGCTCAATGTTCTTCTGGGCGGCTTCCACGTCACTCATGGTGCTCGGCTCAGTACCCAGCAACGACTGCAACAGATCATCCTCGTCATCCTCGGAGATGATGTCTTCGACATCAAACTCCTCATCGGACGCAAGGCGGCGGCGCACCTCGGTGGGGTCGAGCGCCTGCATATCGACGTATGCCTGCGCAGTCTGGGCCTTGACCAGAGCGGTCTGAGCCTTGGTCTGGTCAACTGCGGCCTGCTCTGTGTCGCTCAGGCTCCACAGGGGCTTGAACTCCAGCTTGTAGTCGGGTTCCTCGGCCACATCGCCTGAAGCGATGCCCGCTCGGAACACAACGTCCAGCAGTGTGCGGAGGTTACGCTTCAGCATCAAGCGCTGAATCTTCTCCACAAAGTTGTAATAGCTCTCGAAGTCACTGTCGCCGGTGGCGTTCATGCCGGCCGGTGAGCGGCCAAACAGAATCGTCTGGGGGATGTTCGTCAGCGCGGACAGCATATTGCAGGTCGCGTCGATGACATCCTTGACACCGGAAAACTGGAACGTCTTGAAGTCGTACTGCTCTCCCTCGGAGTCAATGGCGATGCTGTTCAGCAGGCCACGGGAAGTGTCTACAAGCTGTAGGCGCTTCAGCACTTGGTTCTCGCCGTCATCCGTGGTCAGCAGAGAAGCAAGACCCTTCATGCTGTAGATAGCCTGCACGCTCCGCTCCAGCAGCTTCACGCTGTCGGTGTGGGCTGTTACGGTTTCCCGCAACGCCCGGCGAATGCGGACGTATTCAGGCATACCCCAGAACAGGTAGGTTGCATTGGAGGTCTGCTCCGGCAGAACGCCGTTGCGGAACACCAGACATCGGCTCTCATGGACCTTGAAGGAACCGTAGATGCTGGAAACATAGTAATATTCCGGCTGTCCGAACTTGGACACCCGGTTCCCAACGCCCTTCCCGCCGTAGTCCTGCTGGTACAGGCTTGCGTAGTCAGGCTGCACGATGGAGCGCTCATAGACGCGCAGCTCATCAATGCTGCGGATATGTTCCCAGTCAACAGGCTCCTCCAGCCCGCGCCCATCGTCGATCAGCATGACGATAAGAGCACCGCCGTAGAGCCGCGCCCACTTGATTGCGGTGGCGGCTTTCTCCTCCCATTCGAGATCGTCCAAAGCGTCTTCCACAAAGGCGTTCAGCTCATCGCTTTTCAGGTTCAGGTCGAAACCATGTTTCAGCGCTTCCTCGGCAGGCGTATCAATGATTTTGGAGAACAGGCCGTTGCCCTCATACAGCCCGGTGAGCTGCATATCAGGGATGACCGGCTCCCGTTCAAACTTGTACGCCTCGGAGTTGTCCTGCTTGGTTCCGTACTTGTTCAGGAGGTTCACATAGCCATCCTCACGATGCGGACGCACAGCGCCGTTCTTCCGCCGGAGGATTTCACGGCCACGCTCATTCAAGCGCCGACGCTCGGCCTCATCTTCAGGTATGTGCATTGCGCTTCCTCCTTCCTGTTAAAATTCAATACGTCCATCCGACTTGTTCCAGATGCCAGAGGATACCACAACATCCGTCAGGGTGTTGAAGGTGACATAGTATGGATTGCCGGTAACATCAGCGCTCAGAATCAGCTCCAGCAACTTCACGCGGGCCAGCAGGTCGTTGATGCTGGATTCATGGCCATTGAGCAGGCTTTTCAGAAGCGTCCAGAACAGCAGCAGGTTCCCACTGCCCAGATATTTCTCGCTGCTTGCGGTCATGTTGTTGTAAATGCCCTTGATGAGGCCATCATCCGCCTTTGCCACACTTTCCCGTGTAGCATAGCTGGTGAGGTCCACCTCGGCAGAGCCGACGATCTCAAAGATGCCGTGGATGAGCTTGTACGCTCTGTACTGCTTCCCAGCTTCACTGTTGTTCTTACGAAGGAAATAAATGGTGTCAGCGTTGGCCTCGCTGGGCGCAGGGAGAGCATCGACAGGGACGGCTTTCAGATGCCCGGCCCCGTTGACCTTTTCCACAACATCTTCCGTCGTGGCATAGCCGGAGTCGTTCTCCAGCGCAGAGGTCTTGGTCGGAACCTCGATGTTCACGACTTTGTTGTCGGGAGGGATAGCCTGCCCATTCCTCTGGATGCTAACGATGACGTTTTCTTCCGCATTGGCAGGAGCATGAGCCGACTGTACATGAGCTTCGCAGGTCTTCAGCGAATCGTTGATGTCCTTGATGATGTCTTCCATCGCAGAAGACAACTCTGCAATCTGTTCTGCCGTGTAACCCTTTGCCTTCAGAGAAGCAAGCCTAAGCGCTTCAAGCGTGTTGAGTTTGTCGCTCATGTTCGCTTTCCTTTCCAAAAATAACAGCGGCAGGAGTCCATTCCCCTGCCGCTGCATTCTTACTTATGGGTTATCAGGCGGTTGCGCCAAAGACCTCGGTCAGCATCTCAGTGACCTCAGCGTCGGTGGCGATGGTAACGACTGCGGTCTCCACGCCATTGATCTTAATATTGCCTTCGGTGGTGCTGGCCTCGACCTTGGTAGCGCCCTCAGCAATACCTTCAACCTTGCTGGAGGTGGCGTCCCACTTTGCCTTATCGCCGGTAGCGATCTTGTCCAGCTCGGCCGCGTTGGCGTGCTCATGGGCCTTGTTCAGGGCGGTCTGCACCTCGGTCTCCAGCTTTGCCTTAGTGATTGCGCCGTCGGTGATAGATGCGGTGACCTTGTGAGTCTGCTCATCAATGGCGATGACAACCATATCACCCGCAGCAGAGCCGGAGGTAACATACTCGATCAGGCCGCCGACATCAACGTACAGGGTGTCGTTGGTGGCATTTGCCAGAACCAGCTTGATATAAGTGCCTCTGGGCTGGCCGGTGGGGTTGGTCACAACAGAGCCAGACTTAACCACCATATCCTTCGGAATGTTGATAGCCGCGCCAACGGCAACGCCATCCTTCATGAGCTGGTAGACAGCAGCATAGTCGCCGGACTTCTCAGACTTCTCCACAGTGTAGCCGGGAACCTTGATGTCCACAGCCTTATCCTCGATGCTCTGCACCACGCCGTTGACCTTAATGGTCTCCAGCACGTTGGCCTGTGCGCCAACATCTTCCAGAGCCTTAACACGAGCAGCAACAGCGTCGCTCTCAGCCTTAGCTTTCTGTGCGAGCTGCTTCAGGTGCTTCAGTCGGGCCAGCTTTTCCTCATTGTATGCCATATCGTTCATTCCTCCATATCGTTATCAGGTGTTATCGGTGGGAAATACTTCACTCAGCATCTCGCTCACTTCGGAATCGGTCGCAATATCGACTGCGGCATCGCCCAGCGGGGCGAGATCGCCAGCAGCGTTCTTGATGGTGTATGCGGTAGCCGTACCATCAGCAACCACGGAGAGGACCTGACCGATGTACGCGGTCGGGTTCGTCTTTGCGTAGTTCTGCGCCTCCGCCAGAGAAGGCCAGACGCAGGTCGGGTCAAGAGCAAAAGCATCCTGACGTTTCATGCTCAGGGGGAACTCCATGTTGGAGTATGCCTTTGCGGTATTGTTCACAGCCATGTTCAGTTCCTCCCCTCTCAGCCCAGCGTAACCTTGAGGACTGCGGCATTGCCATAGGCAACAGCAGGCTCAAAGATCCAGATGTTGTAATCTTTCGCCGAATAACCATTCGCGCCCTCAACGGACACGGTGGATTTGGTGAAGGTGCTGGTGACATCCGCGTTCATCGCGGTTTCGTTGATGACCTTGGTGACACCCTTTGCAGTCGCAATGCAGGCAATCGCCACACGCTGCGCACCGACGGGGACGTTGATGGTCAGCGTACCAGCGGCATACGCCTTGCCGCTCTTAGTCAGACCTGTCTCTTATACACATCTCCGAGCCCACGAGACGCGTAGTATCTCGTATGCC
>ENA-UAIT01000915-UAIT01000915.1-human-gut-metagenome-genome-assembly--contig:-NODE-915-length-9065-cov-4.424417_pt1 | contig 9065 bp, 5 predicted proteins | sample MGYA00244422_ERZ654397 | MGnify/ENA primary metagenome ERZ654397 (study PRJEB26926, sample SAMN06164923) | human gut metagenome | biome: ENVO:00009003; feature: ENVO:2100002; material: ENVO:00002003... | reverse complement strand
CGAGATTACTACGCGTCTCGTGGGCTCGGAGATGTGTATAAGAGACAGGATTTATACTTGTGCGGCTGTAAGGGTTAATCCGACTCGCGCTCCGCCTTTGTCGCGCTCCCTGGATAAGCGCCCTGTCACGATCTCTCGCTTTGCTCTTTCCAAGGCGCAAAGGGAGCTCGCGAATCGATCGGCGATGCGCTTACCACCCTGGTGGGGCGGATCGATTTTGGAGAAATCGAGTTCTAAGGGAAAAGACCGGAAGGCAAAAGACCAGAAGCCAAAAGATTGGAAGGCTAAAGCCCTATGGAAATAGACCACCGGACGGTGTCACAGAAGCCGATAGAAGCGCATTTCTGCACCAGACATACCATCATCATAGAGAAACAGCAAAAGGGAATCCCCATCCAAACAAGGTTTGGATGGGGATTCCCTTTTTTTCTAAAAAAAAGACCGCCGCAAATGCGACGGTCTTTTGAAGACTCAATTATTCAGCGTCCAGCTTTTCATAGCCAGCGCGGCGTTCTTGAGCATCTTTCTTCGTCTTAGCGAAGAGTTCTTCAGCCTGATCCGGGAAGGCTTTAGCCAGGGATGCATAACGAACTTCGCCCTTCAGGAAGTTTTCGAATTCATCGAAGTTCGGAGCCTTGCTGTCGAGGAAGAAGGACTTCTGTCCCTGTTCCTTCAGTTCAGGATTATAACGGTAGTTGCACCAGTAACCGCAATCAACGGCTGCCTTTGCTTCGAGCTGGGAGTGACCCATGCCACGTTTGATACCGTGGTTGATGCACGGAGCGTAAGCAATGATGAGGGAAGGACCATGGTAAGCTTCAGCTTCCTTGATTGCCTTCAGGGCCTGGTTCTTATCAGCACCCATGTTGATTTGAGCAACATAGACATAACCGTAGCTCATAGCCATCATGCCGAGATCCTTTTTCTTGGTTCTCTTACCGCTGGCAGCGAACTTAGCAACAGCAGCTTCCGGCGTGGACTTGGAGGACTGGCCGCCCGTGTTGGAGTAAACTTCGGTATCGAAGACAAGAACGTTGACATCATCGCCGGAAGCGAGGACGTGATCCAATCCGCCGTAACCGATATCGTAAGCCCAGCCGTCACCACCAAAGATCCACTGGGAACGTTTAACGAAGAACTGTTTGTCGTTGTAGATGGCTTCGAGTTTGTCGTTACCGCTCTTTTCAGCTTGGAGCAGAGCTTCGAGCTTTTCAGCGCGTTCACGGCTGCCTTCGCCAACTTCAGCGTTAGCAATCCAGTCTTCCATAGCAGCTTTCAGGTCAGCGCTGACGGAATCCTTAACGGCTTCCATTTCCTGAGCCAGGCGTTCACGAACGGCTTTGACACCGAGATACATACCCAGACCATATTCAGCATTGTCTTCGAACAGGGAGTTAGCCCAGGCAGGACCATGACCCTTATGGTTCTTGGTGTACGGCATGGAAGGAGCGGAAGCACCCCAAATGGAGGAGCAGCCCGTAGCGTTAGCAATCATCATGCGGTCACCATAGAGCTGGGTTACCAGTTTAGCATACGGAGTTTCGCCGCAGCCTGCGCAGGCACCGGAGAACTCAAGCAGCGGCTGTTCGAACTGGCTGCCCTTAACGGTGTATTTATTCATCGGGTTGGTCTTTGCAGAGACCTTCTTGATGCCATATTCCCAAGCATCTTTCAGATGTTCCTGGGTAGCAAACGGCATCATGACAAGGGCTTTTTCCTTAGCCGGGCAAGCGTCTACGCAGTTGCCGCAGCCTTGGCAGTCCATGGGGGAAACCATCATGCGGAAGTGCAGGTCCTTAGCGCCAACAGCCGGTTTAGTCGTAAATTCTGCAGGAGCAGCCTTTACTTCTTCGTCGTTCAGGAGAACAGGACGGATAGCAGCGTGCGGGCAGACATAAGAGCACTGGTTGCACTGAATGCAGTTTTCAATCTTCCATTCAGGAACATTGATTGCAATGCCGCGTTTTTCATAAGCAGCCGTACCAGCAGGGAACGTACCATCAACCTGGCCCATGAGTTTGCTGACAGGCAGGTCATGGCCTTCCTGTTTGTTCATGGGAACCATGACATCGTCAACCCAAGCGTTGCCCGTCTTCGGATAGAGTTCCGTATCAGCCGCATTTGCCCAAGCAGCAGGAACTTCAACCTTATGGATGGCATTGACGCCCTGGTCAACAGCAGCGTTGTTCATGTCAACAACCTTCTGGCCTTTCTTGCCATAGCTGGTGACGATGGATTCCTTCAGGTACTTCACAGCATCTTCAACAGGGATGATACCGGTCAGTTTGAAGAAAGCAACCTGCATGATCATGTTGATACGACCGCCAAGGCCGATGCTTTCAGCAATCTTAACAGCATCAATGGTGTAGAAGTTGATCTTATGTTCAACAAGATAACGTTTCAGCTGTCCTGGAAGTTCCTTATCCAGTTCTGCATCGGTCCAAGGGCTGTTCAGGAGGAACGTGCCGCCATCTTTCAGGCCAGCCATGACATTGTAGCGATGAACATAAGAAGAGTTATGAACAGCTACATAGTCAGCCGTGTTGATAAGGAACGGCATATGGATCGGAGTATGACCGAAACGCAGGTGGGACACGGTAATACCGCCGGACTTCTTGGAGTCATAAGCGAAGTAGCCCTGTGCGTACATATCGGTCTTATCGCCGATGATTTTGATAGCGCTCTTGTTGGCGCCAACCGTACCATCGCTGCCGAGGCCCCAGAATATGCAGCTCGTGGTGCCTTTCGGGGTGATGTCGAATACTTTTTCCTTCGTGAGGGAGGTGTTCGTTACATCATCAACGATACCAACGGTGAAGTGGTTTTTCGGTTCAGCCTTCTTGAGGTTGTCGAAGACAGCCAGGGCATCGCCAGGATAGAATTCCTTGCTGCCGAGGCCGTAACGGCCGCCAACAATCAGGGGTTTGTCAGCCATGTTGTAGTATACATCACGGACATCGAGGTACAGCGGTTCGCCGTTTGCGCCAGCTTCCTTCGTACGGTCAAGAACAGCAATTCTCTTGACAGTCTTCGGCATAGCAGCCAGGAAGTGTTTAGCAGAGAACGGACGATAGAGGTGAACGTTCAGGACACCGACTTTTTCGCCTTGTTCGCAAAGGATCTTGGCAACTTCTTCAGCAGTCTGAACACCGCTGCCCATCATAACAACGACATTTTCTGCATCAGCAGCGCCGGTGTAGTTGAAGAGTTTATAATCACGGCCAGTCAGCTTGCTGATTTTTTCCATGTATTCTTCAACGATTTCAGGCAGGGCATCATAGTATTTGTTGACAGCTTCGCGAGTCTGGAAGTAGATATCCGGGTTCTGAGCCGTACCGCGGGTAACAGGGTTATCCGGATTCAGGGCATGTTTGCGGAATTTATCCAGTGCTTCGTAGTCAATCAGTTTAGCAAGGTCATCATAGTCCAAAAGTTCAATCTTCTGGATTTCGTGGGAAGTACGGAACCCATCGAAGAAGTTCAGGAAAGGAACATGACCTTTAATAGCAGCCAGATGGGCAACAGCGGTCAGGTCCATGACTTCCTGTACGCCGGATTCAGCAAGAAGTGCAAAACCGGTCTGGCGGCAAGCCATAACGTCAGCATGGTCGCCGAAGATGTTCAGGGAGCTGGTAGCCAGTGCACGAGCAGCGACGTTGAAAACTGCAGGAAGCAGTTCACCAGCGATCTTATACATGTTCGGAATCATCAGGAGCAGACCCTGGGATGCGGTATAGGTGGTGGTCAGTGCACCAGCGGCAAGGGAGCCGTGTACAGCACCGGAAGCACCAGCTTCGGACTGCATTTCCATGATCTTGACAGGACGACCAAAGATGTTCTTCTTTCCATGGGAAGCCCATTCATCGCTGACTTCAGCCATCGGAGAAGACGGAGTGATCGGGTAGATTGCGGCAACATCACTGAACGCATAGGAAGTATACGCAGCGGCGGTGTTACCATCCATGGTCTTAAATTTTTTTGCCATTGTTCAAAGCCCCTCTTTCTTAGAAAAGTGACTGATCTGGGATGAACGATATCATTCCATTCAGTCTCTCTAATCTCCTGTATTATATAACAAATTTAATATAATCACAAATAAATTTTTCTCCAATTTCCCTACAATTTACTTGATAATGGGAAATGTATAATTATCTGAAAAATAAGACGTATCATCGGATGGGATAATGCTACAGCCCGTTATCAGAAGCATTGAATCAAGTCCGTATTTTTTCTCTCATTTATTTGTTTTCGCCGTCTTGAGCCATAAGAAAACCCCTTTTCGTTTCCGTTGCATCCATGAAACAAAAGGGATGGGCCGTTTGCATTTTGCAAAAGCATCTGTTACAATGACTGCAGATGGACGCTTCTTGCGTCCACGGTAACACTGGGGGTGCGCATTCGCTGAGAGGCCCTTTGGCCGACCCTTTGTACCTGATGCGGTTAATACCGACGTAGGAAAGTGTGCCGGCCGGGCTGGAGATGAAAAAAGACCAACCAAGGGACCGCTTTTCTATGGAAAAAGCGGTCTCTTTCTTATTATCTTCAAGGAGGAAATTTTCATGAAAACTCAAAGACAGTCAGCCCTTGCCGGTATCATTACGGAAGAAATGAAGGAAGTCGCACGCCAAGAAGGGCTATCAGCTGAAACAATCCGAGAGCGTGTGGCCAAGGGAACCATTGCCATCTGTGCCAATATCAACCATAAAAACCTCAAGGTCCGCGGTGTTGGGGAAGGGCTTTCGACAAAGGTCAACGCCAATATTGGGACTTCAACGGCCTACCCCGATCCCGCGCCCGAGCTGAAAAAACTGGATGCGGCCATTGCAGCTGGTGCCGATGCGGTCATGGACCTTTCAACGGGCAACAACATCGACGCCTCCCGCCGTGCCATTATCGAGCATTCGACGGTCATGGTCGGCACCGTTCCCATTTATCAAGCCACGGTTACGGCAATCCGAAACCATGGCAAAGTGACGGATATGACGAAAGAAGACATCTTTGAAGTCATCGAGCAGCAGGCCCATGACGGGGCTGACTTCATGACCATGCACTGCGGTCTCACACGCCGTGCCGTGGATATCCTCATTGCCGAAGGACGCGAAATGGATATTGTAAGCCGCGGCGGCTCCTTCATTGCCGGGTGGATGCTCGCCAACAACAAGGAAAATCCTTTTTACGAGCATTTTGATGAAATCCTTGATATCTGTGCCCGCTACGATGTAACCATCAGCTTAGGCGACGGGCTGCGTCCAGGCTGTCTTGCCGATGCAACGGATCGGGCCCAGATCACAGAACTCATCACCCTTGGGGAGCTGACGGATCGTGCCTGGGAAAAAGGCGTCCAGGTCATGGTAGAAGGTCCGGGGCACGTTCCTTACAATCAGATTGCCGCCAACATGCAGCTGCAGAAACGGCTCTGCCACGGGGCGCCTTTCTATGTGCTGGGGCCCCTTGTGACTGATATTGCACCGGGCTACGACCACATTACTTCTGCAATTGGCGGGACCCTCGCAGCTGTCAGCGGAGCCGATTTTCTCTGCTACGTAACTCCGGCTGAACATTTGGGACTGCCTGATCTCAATGACGTTCGTGAAGGGGTTGTCGCCGCCCGCATAGCCGGTCATGCGGCCGATGTTGCCAAGGGCCTCCCCCAGGCAGTGGCCCAAGATCTTGCCATGGCAAAAGCCCGCAAAAAACTAGACTGGGAAGCTCAAATGGAACTTGCCATCGATCCTCAAAAAGCCCGTGCCATCCGCAATGCCAAGAACAAGAGTACGGATGAATACTGCTCCATGTGCGGAGATTACTGTGCTGTCAAGATCATTGGCGAATACCTTGACGATAAGAAAAAGAAAAAACACTGAAGTCCATTGGGAAAAGGCCAATAAGCACCCTACTCCCTTTCCCCAAGACATCAAAAAGGGCTTGCTGAACACTTCCTGTTCGGCAAGCCTTTTTTCATAGGAAAAGTCAGATCTGGCCAATAGCCTTTAAGATGATTTGGGCAATGATGGCAGAACCCAAATAGGTGCCGGCAAATATGACGCAGCTCAAGATAACGATGCGCCACCCTGTCGACTTAAAGGCATCCATATCCTTACCGATGGAAACACCGGCATAGGCAAGGATGAGCGTACAAAGAGAAACAAACCCGACTTTCTTCATATAAAAGTTGATGACATCACTTCCAGGAAACCCCGGATACGTCAATATACAGCCTAACGTCACAACATAGGCAACAGCAGGAATCTTTCCCGGCATATATTTGCCAAGAAGGATCCCCGCCATGGAAATCCCTACAAGGATCAACAGCCCGGGCAGGCCTTCAATCACACCGCCAGCGCCGGAAAGGGCATTGGAAATCGCCCCTTCGATACTCATGAGAAGCAGGATAGCAAAAGTTTCTGCTAAATTATATCCAATCATTATTCTTCCTCCTTCGTGAGTACGTGACCATATTTTACGATACAGCACTTTTTATAGAGGTATTCCGTAAGCGGCAGGGCGAGCCAAATCGACATATAAAGCCCATCGAGGCCAGAGAGCATATTGCTGGCAGCACCAAAAGCAGCCAGCTGGTCTGCCATCTGGGGATACATGACGGCAAGCGCACCGACAGCGGACGACATCATACTTGCACTGCCAACGCCAGATGCCATGGCAAGCGCGTAAGGATGAAAGATTCCAAGGGCAGCGCAGAAACTGGCCATGAGACCAAAGAAAATCGTTCCGAAAACAGTGCCGCTGATATAAACACCCATAACACCGCGACCTTCTGGGGTATCAAGGCCATAGCGCTCACCGACAAGGGCAATATTCGGTTCACGGGCTATGGAATGGGCCGCACCGATGGTTTCCCGCTTGAGTCCAAAGAACACGGCAAGCGGTACCCCGACAAGGACGGTGCCCAAGTTTCCAAATTCCTGTAAAATCAAGGCCGGACTGGCGCTGATGATCTTGGGCAAGGTTGGTCCCACAAGGGTCCCATAGCGGGCCATGAGGAGCATGAGCGTCAGCCCTATCAAGGAACTTGCATCTTCCATTTCCTTTTGCTTCATAATATTAAGGAAGCGCGGCGTCGTAAAGATTCCGATGATAAGGGCATAAAGCATGGGCAGCAGCACAATCTTTCCTGGGCCGACACTGAAGGATTTAACGCCAATCAGTTCCGCAATCACGATCATGAGCATGACACAGACATGCAGTTTGATGTTCTTCATGGTTCCTCCTCGCTGAAATAGCTGTCCAGTTTCTTGATGTAGGCATCCTTGGTGAGGATGGGTTCATAGTGATCCAAAAGAGCTTTGGCTTTTTGGGCATTGTCCGCCAGAAGATCAATGACCATACCGGCAAAAGCCTTGCCAGGCAGAAGCGCTGCCGCGTTAAAGTCGACAACCTTGAAATCGGCGCCGTGAAGGAGCCCGTCCGTTCCCCCAATAAAAGGATGGATAGCGGGCATAAGATGAGAAACGTCTCCCATATCTGTGGAAGCACTGAAATGGCCGGCATTGATGATCTTGACACTGGGGAACGCTTCCTTGGCATTTTCCACCAGAAGTTCATTAAGTGTGGCGTTGCAGACAAGGGGCAGATGACCAGGCATCGTGTCGATGTGGACTTCGGCACCAATAGCCATACCGCCAGCCCGCAGGGCGGCATCGACCTTTTTATGGGTCTTTTCGATGGCCTCCATCGTTTTGGCCCGCACATAGGTTTCAATCCGTACATCATCGGGAACATTATTTACAAGGTCCCCGCCTTTGGTAATGATTGGATGAACGCGAATGGCGTCTTCATCGCGGAATGTCTCCCTGAGGGAATTGATGCCCATAATGCCAAGCATGGCTGCGTTAAGTGCGTTGATGCCCTGATCAGGCGCGTCAGCAGCATGAGCGGAGCGTCCTACATATTGGATGGTCTTACCAACAAATCCGTTGCTGCTCGTACCAACTGCAACCGTCGGTTCCGGCGTTTTCTTGCTGGAATGCATCTGCATGGCCATATCAATATCATCAAATTCGCCTTCGTAGATAAGCTGGCCCTTACCGTGAAGATAGTGGAGCTTACCTTCCCTGCGCAGTTTCTTTCGGTAAGCAAGCTGGACATATTCTTCGGCAGGAACGGCAAAGAAAACGACATTGCCGCAAAGCTCATCAAGCGCATGGGTACGGGCAAGCCCATAAGCGGCGGCGAGCATTGCGGACTGCTGCATATGGTGTCCGCAGGCATGGGCCGCGCCCGTGTCGGGATCAGCCAACGGATGATCCGGGGAACTGATAGCGTCCAGCTCTCCTAAGATGGCAATGGTAGGTCCTGGCTTCCCGCCTTTGAGAAGGCCTTTTACACCCGTAATAGCAAGATGGTTCCGGTAGGGAATCCCCAGTTTATCAAATTGAGCCTCTACCTTTTTTGCCGTCTTGAATTCCTTGAAACCAAACTCAGGTTCCTTGGCCACGCTTTTGGCATAGTCAAAGAGCTCATCGTAAGCGGCATCAATCGCAGCAAAAACCTTTTCTTTCAGTGCAAGCTTATCCGTAGCAATCACTCCTCTGTCCTCTATTTTTTACTTCTCGTTATGTTCCTAGTATACGACCATATACCAGCTTTATCAAATAAAGCTTGTATTTTTAATTAACTTCTTTATTTTGTTTCATATTTTTAATAGAGTACAAAAGTTTTCGCTCACTTTAACAGAAAAAGCACCCTTTTTGCAGAAAACTGCAAAAAGGGTGCATTTTAACGTCGTCATCAGCCAATAAGAAGCACGGACAGATCGTTGACATTGGTCCCTGTTGGGCCTGTAACAAGAAGGCCATCCGATTTTTCAAGGGCATGGTAGGCATCATTGCGTTCAAGAACGTCGGGAATGGAAAGACCGGCTTCCAAAAGACGGGCTGCCGTCGAACCGTCAGCGTAGCCACCAGCAGCATCGGTCGGTCCATCCGTCCCGTCACTTCCAAAAGAGAAGACCGCCACGTTGGAAAGACCGGCAATCCCGCGCTGTCTCTTGTACACATCTCCGAGCCCACGAGACGCGTAGTAATCTCGTATGCCGTCTTCTGCTT
>ENA-UAIT01000890-UAIT01000890.1-human-gut-metagenome-genome-assembly--contig:-NODE-890-length-9329-cov-4.794156_pt1 | contig 9329 bp, 9 predicted proteins | sample MGYA00244422_ERZ654397 | MGnify/ENA primary metagenome ERZ654397 (study PRJEB26926, sample SAMN06164923) | human gut metagenome | biome: ENVO:00009003; feature: ENVO:2100002; material: ENVO:00002003... | reverse complement strand
CATACGAGATTACTACGCGTCTCGTGGGCTCGGAGATGTGTATAAGAGACAGGCCGTAAGGATAAGGGAGCAGGAAGCGCCAAAACGCGACAAAAAGCGCAGGGCCGCCAGCCCGTCACCGCCATTATTTCCTTTGCCGCACAAAAGGACTATCCGTTTTCTTGCAGCGCCGCCCAAAAAGGCACAGGCTTCTTCGGCTACGGCGCGGCCGGCATTTTCAATGAGCACCGTCTCAGGAAAACCCATGTCTTTAATCAGACGGGCATCCACATCTTTCATGGCCTCTTTTCCTATGAGTTTCACCCTTATCCCTCCAATACCACTTGTGCGATGGCAAGATCCTTCGTATGACTGATGGAAACATGGACCTTATTGACGCGACGGTTCATGGCCGTAATGAGGACCGGCCCCAAAAGATGGACCTGAGGCACCCCCGTGGCATCAGGCAGGGTCTCAATTTTTTCAAACTGACCAGGCAGGATGCCTGTTCCAAGGGCCTTGCCCACCGCTTCCTTCACGGCATAGCGTCCGGAAAAAGATTCTGCCGCATGGCATTTCTTGCTTTCGCAGTACGCAATTTCCTCGTCCGTAAAGATTTTTTCCTTGAAGCCTTCCTGCTGGAGGGCCTTTTCTATCCGGCTGACCTCAACAAGGTCAACACCAATACCAATGATCATCATGGAACTCCTTTTTCAGATAGTTATTTGGACCGCTGGGCCGCCTTCCATTGAAGGATCTTTTCCAGACGCTCCTTATAGCGCACTTCAAACCCCTCTTCTGTAGGGTGGTAGTAACGCCGTCCCTTAAGGGAATCAGGCAGGCAGTCCATGGCCGCGATCTTTTCCTTTGTATCATGGGCATAAATGTAGCCTTTGCCGTATCCCGCTTCCTTCATGAGGGCGGTCGGAGCATTGCGGATGACAAGCGGAACCGGTTCCTGCAGATGATGCAGCGCGTCTTCCCGTGCTTCAATATAGGCAAGCTCCATGGCGTTGGACTTAGGGGACATAGCCATATAGATGACCGCATGGGCCAAGTTGACGGAGCACTCAGGCATCCCGATGAAATGACAGGCCTCATAGGCAGCAACGGCCACTTCAAGGGCCCGGGAGTCAGCAATCCCGACATCCTCACTGGCAAAGCGAACAACGCGGCGGGCAATGTATAAAGGATCCTCCCCCGCCTCCAGCATGCGGGCAAGCCAATAGACAGCGGCATCGGGATCGGAATTGCGCATGGATTTGTGGAGGGCGGAAATGAGATTATAGTGCTCCTCCCCAGATTTGTCATACAGGAAGGATTTTTGGCTCGTGCACTCTTTTAGGGTCTCTTCCGTCACATAGATTCCATCTTCCCTTGCGTCCCCATTTAGGACGACCATTTCCAGCGTGGACAGGGCACTGCGGGCATCCCCGCTGGCAAATTCCGCGACAATGCGGAGCTTGTCATCATCCATATGGATATGCTGGTCTCCCAAGCCCCGGGAATCGGTCAAGGCCCGTTTCAAAAGGGCCATGATGTCTTCTGTCGTAAGCTCCTTGAGAACAAAAACCTTGCAGCGGGACAAAAGGGCACCATTTACTTCAAAGGACGGGTTTTCCGTCGTCGCCCCGATAAGGATGATGCTTCCTTTTTCTACAAAGGGTAGGAAGGCGTCCTGCTGGGCCCTGTTGAAGCGGTGAATTTCGTCGATAAAGACGATGGTCCGCTGGCCAAACCGCGTCTGTTCATCCGCCCGCTGCATGACCGCGCGGATTTCCTTGATGCCGCTGGTCACAGCCGAAAAAGTGATGAAACTGGCTTTTGTCGTATGGGCGATGATCTTTGCAAGGGTTGTCTTTCCCACGCCGGGCGGGCCCCAGAAAATCATGGAAGAAATCTGGTCCCTTTCAATCAAGTTGCGCAGGACTTTGCCTTTACCCAGTAGGTGCTGCTGCCCCTGGAACTCATCCAGCGTCTTGGGTCGGAGCCGTTCCGCCAACGGTTCATGGTGAGGGGTCTTAAACAGACTGTCTTCTTCCATGGCCATACCTCCTTATGTTTCGTACTTTTTATTATAACATAGGAAGGCAGCGAAAAACGCAGGGAATCCAGAAGGAAGGTTCATGACGAAAAAACCCTGCGGCAGCCGCAGGGGAAAAACCTTATTCTTTTTCTTGGGTCTTGAGCAGGCCAGTCAGGTCTGAGATCCGTGCCTCGTTAGGGAGAATGTAAAGATAATCACCTGGCATAAGCACAAGGCTGGCGTCGGGGATGAGGGTACTGTCACCACGCCGCACGGAAACCACCAGGGCTTTGCCAGGAAACTTCAACTCCTTCAAGCTTTTGCCTTCAGCAAGGGAACCGCTTTCCACAGCAGCTTCATAAACATAGGGATTGCGCTGCAGCTGGTCCTTTTTGGCCGTTTTCGGGAAGCGGACCTTAAGGTCATCTTCGAGAATAGCGTCAAAGATGGGCCGATCGCGGAGCAGTTCACCTGCAGCATAGGCAAAAAGTGTAACGATACCGAGGGGAACCATATGATAGAACCGGCCTGTCAGTTCCAAGAGAAGCAGGATCCCCGTAACAGGAGCCCTGACAGAGCCCGTGAAAAAGCCGGCCATGGCAAAGACCACCATATGGAGCCGATATTCCGGCGGCAAAAGGCCAAGGCCTGCAGCAAGGTTACCGTAAAGGCCTCCGCAGATGGCCCCTAGTACGAGCATAGGCTGAAGGGAGCCGCCTGGCGCGCCGGAACCGGTACTGAACATGGTAAAGGCAAATTTCCCGACAAGGAGCAGGATGATGAAGGGAACCGTTCCCTTAAGTTCCACCATATCTTCTATGACCCCATCCCCGGCCCCCAATACGTAGGGAAAAAAGAACGTGAGAGGGATGGTAAGAAGGAGCGGGAAAAGGAGCTTTATCCACGGTGCCTTGAAAAAAGAGAGGCCATAGAAACGCCCCATGTTCAGGGATGCCTTATTGAAAAGCACCCCGATTGTCCCCGTAAAAATCCCCAAAAGGGCCAAATGGGGCAAATAGGCCGCATCGAGGATGGGCATACGCGGAATAGCAAAAACCGTTTCCGTGCCAAACACGAAGTGAGCCACTACAGCGGCCGTCAGGCTGGCCATAAGGGTTGGCAGCATGACAAGGGCGGAAAGGTTTTTATGGATGACTTCCATCGTAAAAAGGCAGCCTGCCATCGGCGCATTGAAGGCGGCGGCAAGTCCGGCCCCCGCACCACTGCTGATGAGGGCCCGAGTCTCCACATTGGAGTTACGGAAGAGTTTGCCTATGCCCTGACCTGCCATACCGCCAATCTGGACGGAAGGTCCTTCCCGCCCCATGGACAGCCCCGCTCCAATCCCCAGTGCGGTTGTGATGAGTTTGACCACGATGACACGAAACCAATGGAGGCTGGAATAAACGCCAATGACGATACCGCGCACTTGAGGGATGCCGCTGCCGCCAGCGATGGGGACCCATTTAACAAGGCCGCTGATGACAAGGCTCGTCATCACAAGGGCAAGGACCCAGAAGAAGGCGTAGGTCATGGAGACGTTCTGCAAAAAAGCCACCATGAGGGAGCGCCGTTCCGAAACGTATTCAAGGCAGCTGCGCAAAAGGGCAATACAGCCACCGGCAAACAGGCCAACGAGAATTCCTTCAAGGGCAAGGCGCAGTTTCAGTGTCGGGATATGGATCATCCCTTCCAAGGTTCTTTCCGTGTCATTTTTCTTCATCATTCCACTCCATCAAAAAGACCAGTAAAGTCGAGGGTTGCAAAATAGTCTTTCGGAGTCTGGGCGCGGCGGATCATCTTGACGGTTCCGTCTTCCTGGAGCAGGAGTTCTGCGCACCATAGCTTACCGTTATAATTGTAGCCCATGGCGTAGCAGTGGGCGCCGGCATCATGAAGGAAAAGATAGTCACCTTCTTCAATTTCCGGCAGCATCCGGTCAACGGCGAACTTATCATTGTTTTCACAGAGGCCGCCCGTCACGTCATATTTATGATCGCAGGGGGCATTTTCCTTGCCAAGGACCGTAATATGATGGTAGGCTCCGTACATGGCAGGACGAATCAAGTTGGCCGCGCAGGCATCAAGACCGACATATTCCTTATAGATATGCTTGAAATGGATGGCCCTTGCGATAAGTGCTCCATAAGGCCCCGTGACAAAGCGGCCCATTTCCGTCATGAGACGCACGTCTGTCATGCCTTCAGGACCAAAGACCTCATCATAGACGCGGTGAACCCCTTCACCAATGGCCAGGATATCATTTGGCGTCTGGTCCGGACGGTAAGGAATGCCGACGCCGCCGGAAAGATTGATGAAGCTGACGGCAATCCCCGTTTCATGTTTGACTTCCACGGCCAGTTCAAAAAGCTGGCGGGCCAGTTCCGGATAATATTCATTGGTCACGGTATTGCTGGCAAGGAAGGCATGGATGCCAAACTCCTTGGCGCCCTTCTTCTTGAGGATCTTGAAGGCTTCCATGAGCTGGGCCTTGGTCATCCCATATTTGGAGTCGCCAGGATTATCCATGATGTCATTGCCAAGGGCAAAGGTACCGCCCGGATTATAGCGGCAACAAATTGTTTCCGGGATACCGACGAGACGCTCTACCGTGTCAATCATGGTAAAGTCATCAAGGTTGATGATGGCTCCCAGTTCAGCGGCCAGGCGATAATCCTGGTCCGGTGTATCATTTGACGAGAACATGATGTCACGGCCGGAAAATCCGCAGACCTTACTCATCAAAAGTTCCGTGTAGGACGAACAATCGGTCCCGCAGCCTTCTTCTTGGAGGATCTTCAAAATATAAGGGTTGGGCGTTGCCTTGACAGCAAAATATTCCTTATAGCCCTTGTTCCAGGAAAAGGCTTGGTTGATTTTCCGTGCCGTTTCGCGGATACCTTTTTCATCATAGATGTAAAATGGCGTTGGATAAGTCTTTGCAATTTCCTCGACCTGTGCTTTCGTAACAAATGGTACTTTCTTCATGGAAGTCATGTCCCCTCTCGTTCAATTATTGATCCCAGATCAGCCCAGGATCATTCGATCATTATCAAGTTCTTCTCCCGAGGCCTTTTCAAAGAGATTCAGGAGGTCCGGGATGGTCAGCCGCTTTTTTTCTTCGCCGCCCACATCGACAACGATGCGGCCGGCATTCATCATGACGAGGCGGTTGCCAAAACGCAGGGCATCCCGCATATTGTGCGTAATCATGAGGCTTGTCAGATGGTCCCGGGCAATGACTTTTTGCGTCAGGGCAAGGACCTTTTCGGCCGTTTTTGGATCAAGGGCCGCCGTGTGCTCATCAAGAAGGAGCAATTTAGGATGGTTCATGGCGGCCATAAGGAGCGTCAGAGCTTGGCGCTGTCCGCCGGAAAGCAGTCCCACCCGAGCAGTCAGGCGGTCTTCAAGTCCTAGGTCCAGTTCCTTTAACAGTTCCCTGAAATGGGAACGTTCCTCTTCCTTAAGGGCCCAGGAGAGCCCCGGCCTTTTGCCGCGGCGGCTGGCTATGGCGAGATTTTCTTCAATCATCATGCCGGCTGCCGTACCCATCATGGGATCCTGGAAAACGCGGCCAATATAGCGGGCCCGTTGATGTTCCGGCATCTGGGTAAGCTCCACATCATCAATGGTGATGGATCCTTCATCAATGGGAAAGACACCGGCAATGGAATTTAGGAGTGTCGATTTCCCCGCACCATTGCCACCGATGATAGTGATGAAATCCCCCGTTTCCATATGGAGATCGACGCCGCGCAAAGCTTTTTTCTCATTGATGGTTCCGGGAAAAAAGGTCTTACTGATATTTTTCAGTTCCAGCATGGTCAGCCCACCTTTCTTCTCTGGACCTTATCCCGCATCATGGGCAGAGCAAGGGCAATGACGACAAGCACACTCGTAAACAGCTTGAGATCGTTGGGTGGCATTCCCATCTGGAGCACGATGGCAATGACAAAACGGTAAACGATGGATCCGAGGATAACGGAAACCAAGCTGTTCTTGAAACTCCGCGTGCCAAAGAGGACTTCCCCAATGATGACAGATGCAAGGCCGATGACGATGGTGCCTACGCCCATCCCCACATCGAAAAAGCCATTGTTCATGCCAATGAAGGCGCCAGCCATGGCGGTGAGGGCATTACTCAGGAAAAGCCCCAAAAGAAGCATGACATTGGTATCGATGCCTTGGGCGCGGATCATTTGCGGGTTAAAACCCGTGGCCCGGATGGCGGCTCCGATTTCCGTACCAAAGAACCAGTAGATCAAGGTCCCGATGACCACCGTGGCCAAGAGCCCTACGATAAAGACGGACTGGGCATAGTCAAGGCCCAAGGTTTCCATATAGGTAAACGCTGTTTCCTTTCCCAAAAGGGAAACATTGGCTTTACCCATAATACGCAGGTTGACGGAATAAAGGGCAATCATGGAAAGGATTCCTGCAAGCAGCGACGGGATGCGAAGCTTCGTGTGAAGAAGTCCCGTCACGATGCCTGCAACGCCGCCCAAAAGACCAGCGGCAAGCAGGGCCAGCAAGGGATGATGGTCCCGGATCAGGAAATAGACACAAATGGCGGCACCCAAGGGAAAGGACCCTTCGACGGTCATATCGGCAAAATCAAGGACCCGGAACGTGATGTAGACACCAAGAGCCAAGAGGGACCACAAAAGTCCTTGGGAGAGAGTGGGAATTATCAAATCAATCATAACGGATGCTGCCTCCTTTATCGCTCATAAATCAGAACGAAGCTGCAGTGCTCTTACCAGCTGCAGCTCCGTCATGGATCTTTTTTGACCCATTTTCTTCTTATTGGACAACATCGGCACCGTTACGGATGGATTCCGGGATGGTGATTCCCAGAAGTTTAGCTGCCGTATCATTGACCGTTGCCTTGACATCCTTTTGGGTTTCAATGGGCATATCCTGGGGTTTTGCTTCCCCGCGAAGCACCTTCACGGCCATCAGTCCCGTCTGGTAACCTAGTTTGTAGTAGTCGATCCCGATGGTCGCAAGAGCGCCCTTCCGGACCTCCCCCGGTTCACCGGCAATCACAGGAATCTTGGCAGCGTTGGTCACCTTTGTAAGAACCGGTACGGCCGAAGCCATGACGTTATCTGTCGGGATATAGATGACGTCGACCCCTTGGGCCACAAGGCCTTGGGCAGCCTGCTGGATATCATTGACGTTGGTTACCGTCGCTTCCTTGACGGTCAGTCCCTTTTCCCCGGCAATCTTCTTCATGATGGAAACTTGGAGCTGGGAATTGACTTCGCTGGAGCAGTACATGACACCGACCGTCTTGGCCTTGGGCAGGAGGGTCTTTAAGAGGTCAACCTGCTTATCAATAGGGTTCATGTCCGTCGTGCCCGAAACATTGGTCCCCGGCTTTGCGTTATCCTTGACGAGCTTGGCTTCTTTGTAATCCGTAATGGCCGTTCCTAAAATAGGGATGGTCTTTGTTGCATTAGCTACGGTTTGGGCAGCCGGCGTTGCAATGGCACAGATCAGGTCCACTTTGTTGTTGACAAAACGCTGGGCAATGGTCTGCAGATTGGATTGGTCAGCCTGGGCATTTTGCTGGTCCACTTCAAGATTCTGCCCTTCTTTGTAGCCATTGGCTGCAAGGGCATCGATAAAGCCTTTATTGGCAGCATCAAGGGCATCGTGGGTCACGAGCTGGACAACGCCAATCTTGGCACTGTCTTTTTGGGCTGGTGCGGACCCCTTATCGCCCCCACATCCTGCCGTAAGGCCCAAAACAGCAACGGCAAGGAGGATCAAGCCTTTTTTTGCATTGGTCAAGTTTTTCATACTTCCCATCCTTCTTTCCTTCTTTTCTACTGTGGTCAGTCAAGTTCCATAATGAACTGCTGTATTTGGTAATCATACCATATTCCGTCTTAGGGTACAACAGAATGATTCCTTTTAGAGAAGAATATAAGAAAAACTGCTTCATTTTGTTAACTTTTATATAGTGCAGAAGAAATTGATTTCCCAGCACGGCACATAAGGGTGGCGGCGGAGATAGATACGATACTCCGGTACCAGCTGCCAAATGGATAGGGGCAGGCGCCACAGGTCATCATCATGATGGTAGCCAGCAATGAGCATCTTGGGATGCCACGTATGGATGCTTTCCGCACCACCCAAAAGGGCCTCTTTTTCCGCGCCTTCCACATCCATCTTGATATAGGTGACGCGCTCCTTCCCCACGATTTCATCAAGGCTTACCCCTTCCGTGACGGTTTTTCCCGTCTGCGCAAGATAGGACATCCTGCCGCCCTTGGCAGCGAGCGGCAAAGAGGTCATCCCGCTCCAAATAGCCTTTTGATGGAGGGCGCATTTGCGAATCTGCTGGGATTCCACAAAGATCTGCAGTTTCTTAAAGTTCTTCGGGTCCGGCTCTACGGCATCCAGATGCTCATATTGACCATCCGTAAGGGCAAGGAACTCCCGCAGTGTATCGCCGTTATAGGCGCCAAGATCCACATAGCGTTCCCGGTCGGACCAGGAAAAAAGGGTCAAAAGATCGTCCCACCGCCGTGAGACCCCTTCCAGATAGGTCAGTTTCCCGCTGAGTTTATAGTCAAGGATATCGCAAAAAACACGGCGGCTCTTGCTGTCGGCAAGGCGTTCATAGACAGCTTCCAGTTCCGTTTCATGGGCAAGGAGCCAAGCCGGCGAGACCACTGATTCATCGCCAAATAAAGGCAGATGGGGTGCGTAGGTCTCATGCTGACGGCTGATGGCAAAAAAGCGGGCAAGGATCTCAGGCCGCTCGCTAGCAAAGGCAATGAGCACGATGGCGTCCGGATAGGCCGCGTGAACCTTGGCGTAGGTCAAGACGGGAAACCCCCGGAAAACCTGCCCCCGGACAAATTCATCGCTGGCAAAGACGGCATTGACGGGAATATCCAATCGGTCCAAGCGATCAAGAATGGCATCCGCCCCATTTCCCATGCCATAAAGGACGATGGGACGCGTCTGCTTTTTCAGGTACTGCCAAAGGGTTTCATGTTCTCGTAAAGGCACCATGGTGAGTCCTCCTTAGGCTGCTTTTTTAAGAGGCGGATGGATACTGACTGCTTTTTGCGCCTTTTGCCGATCAGCCGCAGCTGCCGCCCATTTCTGGAGCTGTTCCGTAATGCGCATCGCTCCATCACTGAGGCTTTCTCCCAGCGCGCGGTCACTGTCATAAAAACGCAGGATGCGGATATCCTCATAATAGATATCACTTGAGCGGTCGCTGTCAATGGAAATGAAATGAGTCCCGTCCACAGGGCCTCTCTTTTCGACCCTGTCTCTTATACACATCTCCGAGCCCACG
>ENA-UAIT01000884-UAIT01000884.1-human-gut-metagenome-genome-assembly--contig:-NODE-884-length-9389-cov-5.490894_pt1 | contig 9389 bp, 6 predicted proteins | sample MGYA00244422_ERZ654397 | MGnify/ENA primary metagenome ERZ654397 (study PRJEB26926, sample SAMN06164923) | human gut metagenome | biome: ENVO:00009003; feature: ENVO:2100002; material: ENVO:00002003... | reverse complement strand
CGAGATTACTACGCGTCTCGTGGGCTCGGAGATGTGTATAAGAGACAGGAATATTGGACGGACCACGCCAAAGCCGTCATGATCACCTCGCCATCCAATCCGACCGGCACCACCATCGCTTTTGATACGTTGAAAGCCGTATGCGACTTGGCCCGTGAGCGTGGCGCATGGCGAATCGTCGACGAAACCTACCTCGACCTGGCCGACCGCGAACCGGACGGTTCCGACGTGAAATCCGTGCTGGCCTGTGATCCGGACGCCATCGTCTGCTCCAGCTTCTCCAAGTTCTTCGGCATGACCGGCTGGAGGCTCGGCTGGATGGTCGTGCCCGAATACGCGCTCGAAGCCATGGACGACCTCGCCACCAACTTCTTCCTGTGCGCGCACACGCCGACCCAGCATGCGGCGCTCGCCTGCTTCACGCCGGAAACGCTGGCCGTGTGCGAGGAACGCCGTCAGGAACTGCTGGAGCGCCGCCGCATTGTGGTGGACGGTCTGGCCGAGATCGGTCTACCGCTGGAAGTCGAACCGAACGGCGCGTTCTACGCGTATTTCAACATTTCCAGCACCGGTTTGGACGCGTGGACGTTCTGCGAGCGTGCGCTGAAGGAAGCGCATATCGCGTTGACGCCTGGCCGCGATTTCGGCGAGGCCACCGCGGATACGCACGTGCGCCTGTCGTACGCGGCTTCCCGCGAAGCCCTGCGCGAAGGATTGAAGCGACTTGGCGATTTCGTAGCCAAGGTGCGTGGCTGAGCGTTTCCCGTTTCGCGTTTTCACGCTGCTGCAATCGTCGTTTGTATTGCGATTATTGCGATTCGTATTGCAATGAATAGTGCCCATCCTCCATTTTTGAGGATGGGCACCTGCATTTTTGGCGGCAGATTTCAGTCTTCCGTCTGCTGCAATTCCTCCAACTGCTTCTTCATTTTGTGTAGCTTTGCGTAGATTTCATTGCGCTGTTCGGGATTCTTGGCACGCTGATGGTCGCGGGTGAGCTTGTCGACCTGCGCAGTGAGCTGTGCAATCTGCATGCGTCGGGCAAGACGCGTGTTCACGTCGATGGGGGATGGGTCGTCCAGAATCACTTGCGAACACAGCGACTCCCACAGGGCGTCCACGGACTCGACCGTCGGGTCTGAAACGTCCAATGTGGCCTCGCCGGCGGGTTTCCATTCGGAAATGAACACTTTGGAAGTGGTGGTATGGCCCGCTCGTGCCGGCAGCGCGCGACGTACGGCGAACGCGCATTCCTGACGTGTCGTACCTTCGAAATCGGCATCGCGTACGCAGACAAACAACATTCCCGACTTGCGCTGCATCGCAATCAATTCGACGATGTCCGTCGGAACGGCGGCGTTTGGTTCGTGCAAACGCAGGCCGATCACCAGTATTTCCGGCACGCGCGTACCGGCGGCAAGCTTCGTATTGCGCGACTGCAGCAGCGACAGCATGGTGATTGATTCGATGTCGTTCGCCAATCGCTGCTTTGTTTTGGCGGAAACCGGAATCTTCGCCACGAACAGGCCTTTCGGCAGCCTCGCCTTCTCGGCGGGAATCGCAGTGGAATTTGGCAGACCCAAAGTGGTCGCGGAAACGGAACCGCAGGAGGCGATCGTCATTGCTGGCCTTCTTTCGTAAGCACGCCGCAATTGTTGCGGCATTGCTTCGACTGTAGCGCATATGCATTGCGATTGCCGGCATTCGCGCGATTACTGGCGATCATTGGCGATTGGGGAACGCGATTGCAGTGCGCGACACGCCGAAGTTTGCCGATTGCCGCATGTTCGCGTATTGTTTCCTCTTGCGGTGATCATAGCCTAGGTGAGACGCCCGGTCCCATTCCGAACCCGGAAGCTAAGGCCTAGCACGGCGATGGTACTGCACTCGAGAGGGTGTGGGAGAGTAGCACGTCGCCGCACTTAAACTTTTTTTGAATCCCGAGTTGAGCGCCGCTCCTCGGGATTTTTCATTGCGTGATTCGCCCAAGTCCAATTATGGTCCGGTTATGTGTGAAGGCGAATCCGAGGGTTACTGATTGCGGCGCTCAGGCAGCGAAAACCACCAACAGAACAATGCCGTTTCAATAAAAATGACGGGTAACGGTATGAGCCACCACCAGCCTGTGGTGCCGAATTCGTTCGCGGGCGCAATAATCCAAGGATGCGAGCCCAGCCACCCCAAGAATACGGCTATGGTTGATCCCAACGACATGGTTATTCCCAAAGGTCTGAACAAACGCATGAGCTGGAATCGTGATGCACCGAATTCTTGAAGCGTCCAGCGTAACGCTGACTGCGATTGACGGGTTGATATAGCCAATGCGGCGAATGTCAGGCCGCTGATAATTGTGGCCAAAGCCGGCATGGCAATGGCGCGTGCCATGTAGGAGCGGTAAGAGGTGGTGTCGTGTTCGGTAATGAATGCATACCCGCAACGGTTAATGATGTCAGATCGAATTGAATCGCGAACGCCGGAAGCGATTGACGGGAAATCAGTAATAACGAGAGTATGCCGGTTGCTCGGTGCAAGTCCAAGCGTCTTTGCCTGCGGTGAGTCGATTCCAAGAACCACGCCAGGCATGGTGTAATCATTGAGCAGCGAGTCGGTGCCCTCGGTGGGAACTTGTGCTGCCTGAGTTATTTTTTGGGTTGTTGGATCAATGAGAATGATACCAGCGTTACCGCCTTCGGCAATATGAACATCGTTGGTTTTACCGGCTAAAGATGAGTTGCTATCAACAAGCATGACAGTGGTTTCATTATCGGAATCTGAGTAGCAATCCGCATCGTCGGAACCATGTTGAGTGACGCAATCGTAAGCATGGGAAGTCGCGGCGCGGACCAGATGCCGGGATTCATCCGGTGCCGTGAGTACAACGGCTTTATCTAGAGTCTCGGGATATTTGCCGGCAAGATAGTTCAAGTCATCCTGAGTCAAATAATCGGCGATGAACAGCCCATTATCCGAATTGCCTGTCGCTATCATCATTTGCCCGCTGAACAATGAGCTGACTCCCAAGAGCAGGAGTGCCAATGCGCATATTGGGGCAGACAAACTTCGTGTACGTTCTACCGCACTGCATTGTGCTGGCGTGCGGAAAAGCCAAGGTAGTGAAAGGAGCATAGGACCCAGAGCGCAAGCCCCCATGACCGATCCCACTGATCCGCCAAACGGCCATGCGGCTGCATGATAACGTTCTATCGCCACACAAGAAAACAGCAGAACGGCCGAGGAAGGAATGATGTACCATAATGCGTTTCTGGTTGTGATGTCATGCTTAAAGGACATGCGGAAAAACAAAACCAACCATGTCAAGCATAGCGAGCACAGCAAAATCGCTGCTACAAAAAAGATGGACAGCAGGGAAGTTGCTGATGGTTGCCATTCCCAATATTGGGCGAATATGCTGCCTATGGTCCTGTAGCTAAGACCGAATACCGCATATCCGGCTGCGATGCCGATTGCGGCTCCGGGTATTGTGCAAATAAGCAATCCTCGAAACACTGTCCATCTGCTGGTGGTGAGGGGGAATCCGCAAGCTACCAGAGCTTCTACCACAGCATCTCCGGAACACTGACCTGCTCGGAAGAATGCTGTCATTACTGCGATATGTACGCACAGCAAGCAAAGGAACAGAACTATTCCGTACCATTGGCATCCTGGCAGATCGCGAGTACGAACCGTTTCTTCGGCATTTCGTATTGTCGATTTGATGTATCCGATATTGACATTGTTGGTTGCGCTCTCTTTTGCGACTTCTCCCTGATTTACAGTAGCGTCATCGTCGGTGAGCCACATTTGTATGTTTTGGAGATTGTCTTTGGAAGACACTGCTGTTGCGTACACGGTGTTGGTGTTCGCAGCATCGACGGTGATGCCAATGAGCTTATAGTCGCTTGATAATGCGGAATCGTCACATTGCACGGTGACTATATCTCCCAGCTGGGCGTCAATTTGTTCAGCTGCGGCCCGAGACAGGGAGATTTCGTTTTTTTGCGACGGCTGATGCCCTTCGATGAGCGTGCCATATCGTGAGGGGCCTGTTAGGAAAGTTATGTCTGCGATGGTGTTTCGTGAAGAGCCGCTGGCGGAGGTGAGGCCTACTGATCCTTGTGTGGATTTGACGCCGATGGCCTTACCGTTTTGGACTTGTTGTCTGAGTTCTTCGGCTACATCGTTGCTGCCTCCTGAAATTTGATATGTGTACCCTCCGGATTGACCTGCTGCGCCTTCTTTGGCGGCCTGTACGTATAGATCCAAGCTGTTCAAGGCCACCACGGGTAGCATCGCCGACAATAATGCCACCACAAAGAGTGAGATGGTGAGCATCGGATGGAATCTCAAATATCCAGAGGTAACGTGCCTCGTGATTCCAGTGCTGTGGTAAGGCATGCCATTCATTGCTCCACCAACTTGTGATCCTGAATGCGAACAATGCGGTCACTGTGCTGCGCGACCGTAGTGTCATGCGTTGCGATTATGACAATGGATCGCTCTTTGTGGGCAATATCTGAAAGCAATGTTGCGATTGCCTGCGTATTTTCCTCATCAAGCGCGCCGGTGGGTTCATCCGCGAGAATCACACGTGGTTTCATGGCGATCGCGCGTGCGATGGCCACACGTTGCTGCTCTCCTCCTGACAATTGGCCAGCCAAATGGTTTGCATAGCCTGCTAAATGCACTTCTTCAAGCAAGTTATCGATTGTGTTGTTTTCAGCGCGGGAAGTTTCCTTAATCTTGGTTTGTCCGAGGTTCTTATGCGTCGCTTCAAACGCCAACATGATGTTTTCTCGCACGTCAAGATATGGAATGAGCCTGTAATCCTGAAATATGCGCATGCATAAAGATCCGAGAAGTTTTTTTCGATCAATGGAATTGACATTTGCGCCATCAATGGTGACGGAGCCAGTGTCCGGTTGTAAAGAACCATCCATCAAACGCAGCAAAGTGGTCTTTCCTGAGCCGGAAGGTCCCATTATTGCCGTTGTCGAACCTTCTTCGAATAATGCGCTCGCATTGTCTAAAATCAGACGTTTTCCATACGAAAACCCCACGTGGTCAAGTTCCAGCATTAAATCCCCTTTCTAATGCATCCCTGTAATTGCCATCATTTAATGCTTCTTTGGTGAGAAAAGAAAAAGAGTGTGGTGTCGCGCCAAATGTGATGCGATACCACACTCTTTCATGGGATTAACGTGGAGCGAGATCTACTCGCGCAGAACGTGGAAAACCATTAAGTCCTTGACCATTATTCACCCAATATGATGTGTAGTAATCCGTCAGCATGACCTTATTTTAAGGTTGTAGGGGGTATTTGTCAATGTTGAGTGTTTTTTCTAGTTTCCTTGAGTTTTGAAGTATTATTTAGATGCTTGGCATGTGTTGAGGGGTATTCTTGCGGTATAGCAATGGTGATGATGCCGATGAACATGTGCTGATAGGTTGGCAATGCCGTCGGTTTTGGAGATGCTGTTACGAGAGAGCGCTCATGGGCACGGTGCTACCGTAAAACGCATTATTATCGATGGCGTTCGTCCATGGGCTTGGCCTTGACGACTGTTTGAATGCAATGCCCATATTGGAGGAAGTATGGCACGGTCGGGTGCGCCAGCGAAACCGCGTACAGCGCAGGCGAAGGCTGTTAAGCCTATTCGCACGTTGAAGAAAGCTAAGTCGCATCGTGCGCGCAATCTTATATGCGGTTTTCTGGCTGGTATTCTGTCGATCGCGGCTTTGCTGGGCACGGTTTCGCACGTACTGCCTGTTGAGATTCAAGCGTGGCCGTATGTTCCCATTATCGTTTCGTTGGTGCCTTGGTTTGCGATTCTTGCAGTAATCGCGCTGATCTGCGGTATTGTTTCGAAACGAACAATGTCGGTATTGTTGGCGATTGCAGCGATCGCGTTGCAAGTATGGTGGCAGTACCCGTTTTTCTACAATGAGACGAAGCTTCCGCGTGCCGCGATCGCAGCGGTTTCAGGAGCGTCCGCCAATACGCAGGATGATTACGCCCGTTTGATGACGTGCAACGTATTTAAGGGTCGTGCCGACGCGCAGGAAATCGTTGATGTGGTGCGCAGCGAGCGCGTGGAAGTGTTGGCATTGCAAGAAACGACCGATGATTTCGTGGACGAGTTGAACAAGGCTGGTATTGGCGATTTGCTGCCGTATGCGCAGGTGGCAAGTTCAGACGGCGTGTATGGCAATGGTTTGTGGTCGGCAAGCCCGCTTGGTGATCCGGCTGATGATGATGTTGATTCGAGTGCGTCGTTCATGCCAGGGGCCACGGTTGCGTTCAATGATGGTCAGACGCAGATTCGTTTCGTTTCAGTGCATACCACGTCTCCAACCGATGGATATTGGCAGCAGTGGAAGCGTTCGCTGGATGAGCTTGGACGGCTTCGATACGATACGTCTCGCAGGTACGTGTTCATGGGTGATTTCAATGCGACCGACGATCATACGCCGTTCCGCAATTTCTTGGGAGCGCGGTTTACGGATGCGGCCAAGCAGGCGGCTGGGGGATTGGTGTTCACGTGGCCTGCGAATATCGATTATGTGCCAACATTCGCGGGTATTGACCATATCGTATTGGACTCCGGCATGTTGGCCGGTCGGGTCAAATCGTTGAAAATCGATGGAAGTGATCACAAGGCGTTGCTGGCAACCGTGCAATTCGACGTGTGAGAAGAGTGTCGGCGCAACTACGTATCGGCTGCGTATCCGCGTAAAATAAAGTGCCCCAGATAGGAATCGAACCTACGACACCTTCTTTAGGAGAGAAGTGCTCTATCCACTGAGCTACTGAGGCAACGAGTCACCATTGTACACACAATATGGACTCGACATGACGGGTAATCGGACCTGATTGTTCGGGCTCAAGCCGTTTGACGGACGTTCCGGTGGAACGTCCGTAGGTGAGGGGAGCGGCTGTGCCGCGACGGATGCTCAGGCCAGATTGTCTTGCGTGCCTGCGGTGTTGGCCGCGGTGGCCTGCTCTGCCTGCGCGGCGTCGAGCTTGGCTCGGACCTCGCCAAGCAGGCTCTGCGCGCGCTTGGCCAACGCCTCGCCGATCTCCCACTGCCGCATGGACTGGTCGAGGTTCAGGCCGCCCGCCTCCAACGCCTGCACGGCCTGGATGAGCTTGTCGCGCGCCTCCTCGTATGGCATCTGCGCGATTGCTTCGCGTTCCTTGTCGGTCAGGCTGGATGCCGGTGCTGCTTCGTTGCTCATGTGCTACTCCTTCGTTACGGTTTTCACTTCAGACACGACGATGCCGTGCTTCAAGGTCATGGTCAGCTGGTCGCCCGTCTTCACCTTGTCCGCGTCGTCAAGCACATGCCCGTCGGCGCATTGCACCACCGCGTACCCGCGGTCAAGCGTGGATTGCGGACTCAGCGCGGTCAGCGACGCGTGCGCTTTCTCGATGGTCAGGCTCGCGTCGTCAAGAATACGGGTCAGACCGATCCGCATTCTTGTGCGTGCGTCATCAAGGAAACGCTGATGCGGTTCCAACATGGTGAGCGGCTGGGTGAGGCTTGGACGGTTCGCGTAGCCTTCGATAAGCCTGGTCTCGTTGGAGACGGTGGCGTCGATGCGCATGCGCATGCGGTCCAGGTTCACCTGAATCAGCTGCATCTGCTCATGCACGTCCGGCACGACCTTCTTCGCTGCGTCGGTCGGCGTGGAGGCCCTGAGGTCGGCCACCAAATCCAGCAGGGTCCAATCGTCCTCATGCCCGATGGCGGAAATCAGAGGAGTGTGGGCCGCCGCCGCGGCGCGCACCACGTTCTCATCGGAAAAGCCAATCAGATCTTCGAAAGCGCCGCCGCCACGCGCCACGATGATCACATCCACATCTGGATCGGCATCCAGCTGCCGGATGGCCGCTACCACGTCCGACGGGCACTGCTCGCCCTGCACGTGCACATGCGTCACCTTGAAGCCGACGACGGGCCAACGCAGACGCACGTTGGTGATGACGTCGCCTTCCGCACGTGCCTGCGGCGCGCAGATCAAGCCGATGCAATGCGGAAATTCCGGCAACGGCTTCTTGCGATCGGCGTCGAACAGACCTTCTCCCTTAAGCTTCTTGCGTAGCTCGTCGATCATGGCCTTCAGACTGCCGCCCGCGCCGGCCGTGATGATCGCGTCGCCGCGCAACGACAGCGACGTGCGCTTCATCCACACGTTCGGCTTGCCGTGGATGATGACACGGTCGCCCTGCACAAACGGCGCCGCCGCCGCGGCGAACCGTCCGAAGCCGTTGACTTCCATAGCGATGTCCTGCTGGTCGTCGCGCAGCGTGATGTAGGCGCTTCCCTGACGACGCGTGTTGATCTGCGTGATTTGCCCGGCCACCCATACGGAGGGCCAACGTTCGACCGCCGTGTAGAACTTCTCGCTGAGCAGGCTCACCGGCCAAGGGTTGTCGGCGGTGGTTTCCGACGCCAGACGGGGCAGCGGCTTCGACGTCCGCTGCGCCGTCGGTGGGTTGTAATCCGGGTTCCAAGTCATAAGTCAAGATTCCATCATCTTGCGGACAAATGGAACATATGTTCGAGTGTTGCGAATGCTCCGTGCGTGAAGATAGTACGGTGTGTGGGGCTGTGTCAAAACGACACTCCGAGATGAAATCGTTACTTTTGTCACACAAGGTACAAAATGGCGAAATCTCGCCAAAAGTAGAATATATAGTTTCTCTAGCGGCGTGGTGACACTACATTTAGTGCCGACCTTGGCGTAGAGTGTGCATCTGTAGATACGAACGGGCATGCGGACGAAGCATGAAACCTGGCCGGATGGGTCCGGCCCGGAAAGGAAATATACATGGAAACCCAGACTCTGGAAGGCGTTGCGACCGAAACCGAGAACGCGCCGGAAATGGTCAAGGTGCTTGTCGAGAAGCGCGACGGGCGTGTGGTCGATTTCGATCCGATCAACATCATCAGCGCGGTGAAATCGGCTTTCGCCGACCTCGACAAGAAAATCGGTCCTCAGGAGGAACGGCTGATTCGCGACATCGCCAATCAGGTCGAGGCCGAAATCAAGGACCGTTACAACGGTCCCGCCAAGATCGAAGACATCCAGAATCTCGTTGAACACGGCCTGATCGAAGATCACCTGTATGATGTGGCGCGCACGTACACCAACTACCGTCTGAACAAAGACATCGAACGTGCCAAGGCCACCGACATCAACGAAGCCGTCAAGCGTCTGGTGAACCGTGACGAGGCTCTGGTGCGCGAGAACGCCAACAAGGACTCCAACGTCTACTCCACCCAGCGTGACCTGCTGGCCGGCGCGGTGTCCCTGTCTCTTATACACATCTCAGAGCCCACGAGACGCGTAGTAATCTCGTATGCCGTCTTCTGCTTGAAAAAAAA
>ENA-UAIT01000872-UAIT01000872.1-human-gut-metagenome-genome-assembly--contig:-NODE-872-length-9550-cov-5.551659_pt1 | contig 9550 bp, 8 predicted proteins | sample MGYA00244422_ERZ654397 | MGnify/ENA primary metagenome ERZ654397 (study PRJEB26926, sample SAMN06164923) | human gut metagenome | biome: ENVO:00009003; feature: ENVO:2100002; material: ENVO:00002003... | reverse complement strand
ATGTAAAATTTCATGGTGGCTCTCTTTAGCTTTATTTGTGAAAGCTTTAAGAACTCCCTGGACTCTTGCAGACTTAGATCAAAATACAGCATATGCAGGAATTGGATATAGCATAAAAAAGCAATATTCAGGTAAAGCTGAAGTTGTTTTAGGTTGTAGCCATATATACAATGCACAAGGACAGGGATTAAGATATAAACTGTCAAAAGTTGAACATCCGCAATTTGACAAAAAGAAAAATCCTTATTTAAATTTTGAAGAAGCTTATAAATTTGGGATGGATATACTGGCTCTTTTTCAAGACGCTATGGAAAAGTTACCTCAAAGAGTTGTAGTTCATAAACGAACCCCTTTTAAGAATGATGAGATTAAAGGTATAACAAACGCATTAAAGCAAGCAGGAATATCAGAAATTGATTTGATCACAATCACTCAAGAATATGATTTAAAGTTTATTGCAGAGAAGATTATGTATGGTCAATTTCTTGAAGATGGATATCCTGTTGATAGAGGAACTTGCATTAAACTATCATCGAGAAATGCTTTGTTATGGACACATGGAGTAGTTCCCTCAATACAGTCAAATCGTAGATACTACCAAGGAGGACGTTGTATTCCTGCTCCTTTAAAAATTACCAAATACTATGGACATGGAGATTTGGAAACTATTGCTAAAGAAATTCTAGGATTTACAAAAATGAATTGGAACTCGTTTAATCTATATACAAAGTTACCTGCTACAATTGACACTTCTAATACATTGGCGCAGGTGGGAAACTTGTTAAGACAATATAATGGTGTAACATACGATTACCGTTTCTTTATCTAAAAAGTAGCTCGCCATAAACAGTCTTCATTTATGGCGGACTACTCGATTATAAATTCTGTTGTATCGAAAAGATTCTATACAATTTACACTACCTATCACACAAAGGTCGTAAGCATCCGATAAAGTACACATTGTAGACCTAAAAACTCTTCTATTACTTTGCGTTCAAAAACGTAGTTATGAAACGATCAATGAGTAAAGAAGAGTTTTTAGCGCTATATCAGCGCCAACAGTCCAGCGGACTAACCATAAAGGATTTCTGTGATAATGAATCGTATCCTGCTTCCTGTTTTCATTATTGGAAGAAGAAATATGGATTGAGTCACCCATATACCAAACACACCGAACCTACAGGTGATTCGTTTATCCCTCTTAATATTAATCATACTCCTGCCATTCCCACTTCATCATGTGGTGACAGGCGTGTAACCATAGAACTTCCATCCGGCATAAAGATCCACCTCAACATCCTAAGTAATCCGGAGATTATTTATGGCCTGATCAGTAAATTATGTAGCCATGTTCTGCCTGAATGATACGATGCGCTACTTCCTGTGTCCCGGGAAGACAGATATGCGCAAAGGAATAAATTCCCTTTGTGGGCTTGTTCATGATAAAATGGGATATGACGTTCGACTTGGCGATGTGTTTATCTTTGTCAACCGAAGCAGAACAACCATGAAACTTCTGCATGCCGAAGACGGAGGTATGGTTTTATACATAAAACGCCTTGAGGAAGGTACCTTCAGACTTCCTTCCTATGATAGTGAAAGCCGTTCCTATCCCATGGAATGGCGTGATTTAGTACTGATGGTGGAAGGCATAACCGATAATCCGAGTGATAGACTCAAACGTCTTAAAGCCGGTCGAAAAGAAGGATTTTATTGATTAAAAAGAGCTTCCTAAACTTGTATAGCTGTACGATTTTCAGTATCTTTACATTATAATAAGATACTAAAAAGAATGATTCATACAGATACGATGGAACTAATAATCAAGAATCAACAGGAGCAAATAAAAGGGCTTCCGGAGACAAATCGTACCCTTGTAGAATCAAATCAGAAACTTATGGAACAGACGGGAGAACTGCAGCAAAAAGTACAGGAACTCCTGTCGCAAGTAGCCTGGTTAAACAGACAGCTTTTCGGCAGAAAGAGTGAAAAGCTGGCATCCTTGGATCCCAACCAGCTTGCCTTGTTTGATACCTTGGCTAATCCCAGGCAAGAGGAAACGGATCTTGTGGAGACTGGCGTAGGCACTAGGACATGTAAACCGGACGGAAAGAAAAAAGAATCCCGCCGTAATCGGGAACTGTTAGAGGGGCTGCCCGTTGTGGAAGTCATTGTCGAACCTGATAATGTGGATCTGAATCGATATCGTCGTATAGGTGAAGAGCGCACACGTACGCTTGAATTTGAACCGGGAAAGCTATATGTCAAAGAGACAGTACGTCCCAAATACGGACTCAAAAATAATTTAAGTCTTCCCAAAGAGGGTGAAAGCGGTGTCATAATAGCACCGCTTCCACCTTCCCCTATATACAAATGTCTGGCAGGACCTTCCTTGCTAGCCGAAATACTTCTGCAGAAATATGAATACCATGTTCCCTTTTACCGTCAGGTAAAGGAATACAGACATTTGGGTGTACGACTGCCGGAAAGTACTTTAAGCGGGTGGTTTAAGCCGGTATGTGAGTTATTAAGTCCTCTTTATTCGGAATTAGTAAAGCTCGTAACGGGCAGTGGATATGTTCAGGTCGACGAAACCACAGTACGGGTCATCAACAAAGGAAAGGGAAAAACCGATAAGGAGTATTTATGGATGGTCAGGGCAGTTATGGAAAGACCGGTCATCTTCCATTATGATGACGGTTCCCGATCCGGACAGACAATCAGAAATTTATTAAAGGACTTCAAAGGATATCTTCAAAGTGACGGATACAGTGCCTACAATGCGTTTGATGGCACTAAGGACGTGTGCCTTATTGCCTGTCTGGCCCATATCAGAAGACATATGGAGCTGGCACTGGATGAAAATAGATCACTTGCTGAATATGCTCTTAAACAAATACAGGAACTATATCATATTGAGCAGATAGCAGATGCCCGGAAACTCGATGCGCAGGGACGATGTGCACTCCGCCAGCGTTTGGCAACTCCCATACTTGACTCCTTTGAAAAATGGATGGAACAGACTTATGGAAAAGTACCACCAAGAAGTCGCATGGGACAAGCTATTACCTATACTTATCCTCTTTGGCCAAGAATGAAGAATTACCTGAAAGATGGAAATCTGAAAATCGATAATAATCTGGCGGAGAATGCGATTAGACCACTTACTGTCGGTGAGAATCTAAAATACCATGCAGCTTTTCTGTCTTCGGCATGCTTGGAGAAATATTCAAGGATATGGAATGAGAACGGCAATACGTGATATTGCAGAAGGAGCGGAAATGGGATTGGAAACAGGAAGCGTGTCCGGGCTTTCATGCAGTTTATACGGCAGTGTTGATTTTGGGGAGGATTACAGGGAAGTGACAGGAAGGTTAGCCGTTCCGGAGAAATTGTATGTGTACGTTTGTTCCTTCTGGAATACGGAGTCTTTTAAAATCATGGAAGACCTCATTCGGGAATGTGTTCCGAACAATACCCCGCCACGGAACAGTTATGACACTTGATATCAGGCTGTAAGCCGTTCCGTAGCTTCAGTATCCCATATCCCATGCATGAATGTGGATCAGGCGGCATTTCACCTCCTTGCCCCGTTTACGGACATGCCGATGCGTTGCCTGCCGGAATTCTCATTCAAGCAGTTTTCGTCCGCCATCATCTTCCAACACACGCATTTGCTGGATGGCTATCCGGTTCAGTCTCACGAGCCGTTCGCCTTGCGGTATGCCCTGGTCTATGAATACGGCGTTCAGGTTTTCCATATTGGAGAGGCAGATCAGTTCATTGATGGAGGCATAGTCACGGATATTGCCCTTCAGACCGGGATTCTGCTCACGCCACATCCTGGCGGTCATCCCGAACATGGCCACGTTGAGCACGTCCGCCTCTTCCGCATAGATGATGCCGGCCTGTGCGGGGGTGACTTCCACCGGTATCAGGTTCTGCCTGATGGCATCGGTATGTATGCGGTAGTTGATCTTTGACAGTTCCCGTTTCGCACTCCAGCCGAGCTGGGCCTGTTCCTCCTCTTTCAACCGCTGGAACTCTTTCAGCAGGTACAGCTTGAATTGAGGGGATACCCACGTGGCGAACTCGAACGCGATATCCTTGTGTGCGTAAGTCCCTCCATAGCGTCCGGCCTTGGCGATGATACCTTTGGAGTTGGTCTTTTCCACCCATTGTTTGACGGAAAGGATGAAACGGTTCAATCCGGCCTCGTTTTTAATTCCCTCGAATTCGGGGGAATTAAAATCCGTATTGTACATCTCCTCCCATATGCCCAGAAACTCGACGGTATTCTTGTTACGCAACCACTTTTCAATAAGGGCGGGACCGTTTTCCATATTGCGGACCATGTCGGTCAGGGAGATATAATCCTTGTCATTGTACGTGATGACTGTCACTTCTGTATTTTGGACTTTAATTTTAGCCATGTTCTTTTAACGGTTATTCGGTTATTATTGGTTCGATGTGCAAATGTACGGTGTATTTTCCGGAATGTTCCTCCATATCCGGAAAAGTTTGTGTCACGCCGCCTGTTGCGACAAGCCGTTTCTACCAAGGAAAGGGCAGGCAATACCGGCTGACGTGGATACGGGCGGAACAACCCGCATATGCAATGCAGAGGGAGCAGGAGAGCCTTCACCACAGCCGGAGCCCCTTTTCATGCCGTATCCCGACATGAAAAGGGGCTCCTGGACAATTCTTTTCCTTTTTCCTTGTCGCACATGCACTACGTCGGTCGCAGTTTTCGCCTTCTGAATCCCTCTTACGTCCGTCCCTGCGCTTTCGGAGCGTTTTTCCGGCAGAAAATTTCACCATGCGGAAATTTTCTGCCGGAAACCGGAGGGAAAACGCGGAGTCCCGCAGGGACGGACGAACTTTGATGAGGAAGGGGAAAATCGTCCGTTTCATAAATACCATTTCCTCATATGGCATCGCATATTTCCTTCTCCATCTTTTCCAGCTTATGGGACAGGATTTCCATGTCGCTGCTGATCTTCTGGTTGGTTATCCGGGCATATATCTGGGTGGTTTTCAAATCCGTATGCCCCAAAAGACGGCTTACGGTCTCGATGGGCACACCGTGCGAGAGCAGCACGGTGGTGGCGTTCGTATGCCGGGCCACATGATAGGTCAGCCTTATCTTGAAACCGCACTGCCTGCCAAGTTCCTTCAATATGGTGTTGCATCTGCCGTTGCTCGGTACCGGAAATACATGGTCGTCCTTGGACAGCCCCTTGTACTTCTCTATGATGCGCCTGGGAACGTCCAGCAGGCGGATGTTGGACTCGGTGTTTGTCTTGCGCCGGCGGGTGATGATCCAGAGGTTGCCGTCGAAGAAGGTCTGGAGCCGGTCAGTCGTCAGCGCCTTCACGTCTGCGTATGCCAGTCCGGTAAACACCGAGAAGATGAAGAGGTCACGTACCAGTTCGCAGGTCCCGCTTTTCACCGGGACCTCCATCAGCGTCTGTATCTCACGCTCCGTCAGGTAGCCCCGGTCAACGCTCTCGAAGGAGTTGATGTACCCGGCGAAGGGGTTGAAGGGAAGCGCACCGCTGTTGCGGGCGATGGAGATGACGTGCTTGAGCCCGATCATGTAACCCCATACGGTATTGGTGCGGCATTTCTTCTCCGTACGCAGAAAATACTCGAAGTTGTTGATGAAGGTCAGGTTGAGTTCCTTCAGGGGGATGTCGTCACGTCGGTACACTTTCGGGACGAACTCGCACAGGTGCTTGTATATGGTACGGTAGCGGTTGTATGTCCCCTGTACGCGGCTGTGTCCCACTTTCTTGATGAACTCCTCGTTGTGCTGTTCGAAGAGTTTCAGCAAAGTCTCCCGTTTCACGCCCAGTCCGAGGTAGACATCCCTCAGCCTGGCAGCAGTGACATAGCCGTCGGACTGCATCAGTTCCTGGTAACGACGGTTCACGTCCACACGTATCCGGTCAACCGCCGCATTGATTTTCTGTGCCTCGACGCTCTTGCCGGTGGCACGTGCCGTTTTCACGTCCCAAAGTTTCGGGGGTACGTCCAGCTTGCAGCTGAACTGCTTGATTTCGCCGTCCACCGTAAGACGGCACATCAGGGGGAGATAGCCGTTGGCTCTCTCGCTGCCCTTCTTCACGTAGAAGAGGATTTTGAAAGTCGATCTGCTCATACTCGTTTTCATACTTTTTTGATTGTTACAAAGTTAATATCAAGCGAGTTGTCTCCAAGTATGAAAAATTGTGCAAATTACTGAAATATAACCTGTTGTACCGTTTCTTGTTCCTATTATATCAGTAACGATACCTTAGATTTGCATCCGAGGATTACAGATAAAATAGAAAAGATAAATTTGTGAAGTAAAGAAAGAATGCAGGAAGTGAACCGGGGAACGATACGGAAAGAACAAGACCCATTCTCATAAGCGGACTCCCTGCTTGTTTGAACCCAGACCCAGATAGTAGGTTAACATCCATTGTTAAGGTAGTTAGGTTAAGTTCAAGCCCTTTCTTTAATAGAAAACTTTAAAGACAAAAGTATGGAGAATTTTTATTTTATCGGTGTGGACGTGTCGAAAAAGAAACTGGACTTCTGTGTGATGTTTGAAGGAAAGGTTGTACATGAAGAAGCAACAGCCAACCATCAAACAGCAATCATGTCGTTGCTGCGTCATTTGGAAGAGGATTATGGGATAACAAGCGATCGGATGCTTGTCTGTGCGGAACATACCGGTCAGTACACTTTTCCTTTGGCTTGTGCCTGCAAATCCGTTGAGTGTAAGCTATGGCTTGAAAACGCGGCTGAAATCAAATACTCGTCAGGTGTTCAACGTGGCAAGAACGACAAGGTGGATGCCAGGCGTATCGCTATCTATGCCGGTCGTTTTCAAGACAAGGTACGTTATTACAAACGTCCCACGGAGGATATTGAAAGATTGAAACAACTTGAATCCGAACGCACCTTGTATGTGACGGATTTGGCCAAATACAAAGGACAGATGAAAGATCAGAAGGACTATATGCCCAAGGCTTTGTACGAACGCAAGATGAAGCGTTTGCAGGCGTTAATGGACGACTTGGAGGAAGCCATACAGGCCATTACAGACGAAATGGATGAAGTCATAGCTTCTTGCCCCGTATTGTTCAGGCAAAGAGAACTATTGATGTCCATAGACGGCGTAGGGCGTGTGGTGGCAACCAACATGATCATAGCAACGGAAGCTTTTACCCGTTTCGATGATCCGAGGAAGTTCAACTGCTATGCCGGAGTGGCCCCCTTCTCATATTCTTCCGGAAGTTCCCTGCACTCGAAAGCAAGAGTATCGCACCGGGCAGACAAAGTGATGAAAAGATTGCTGCATTTAGCTGCTGTTGCTGTAACACACCGGATTGGAGGTGAGCTAAAGAAGTATTATGAAAGGAAAGTAGCCGAAGGCAAAAACAAGATGTCCGTGATCAATGCGTTACGAGCCAAAATCGTGGCAAGAATGTTTGCGGTCATCAAAAGAAACGAGAAATATAAACCTATTTTATCTTAAATAACTTGCAAAAATCATAGTAGTATGGGAACTGAAGTCTTTCGCAACTTTTATCGAACCTCCTTTTTCAGCTTATGCAGTATTATGAGCTAAACACCTAACTGATTAGTGGACTGCATTTTTGCTGTATTATCATTAACCTTGCCTTTTTCTTTTACGTTTATTTTAAATTCATCTTTTCTGTTTCCATCAGAATCTTGATAGAAATCTTTGTCTTCAAATTGAATAAATTCTCCACTTTGAGTTCTCAGTACATAACGTATAGCATCTACTATGGCTGTTTTCCCGGAATCATTTTCACCAATCAACACATTTACGCCTTTCTGAAAATGAATTTCTAGTCCCGGTTTGTTATCTGCACCAGCATATTTCCTGAAATTCCAGAGTCTAAGAATGGAAAGATACATTGTAATCTATTTTTTGTTTATTCTACAGATAAGTAGACATCAGCATCAAAGTCTACAGCCGAATCATGCAAGTAACGTAACCGATAGCCTTTTGAAACTTGGGCAAGAGAAATCCGCCTCAAAAAGTTATAAATTCAAGTCTATTTAATTTGGAATTATTGCGACACAAACACTCTCCAGCTACCATCCCTCTCTCCACGTTCCACATATTTCTTGGAAATCAGTTGATCCAGCAGCTTCTGAATAGCCGTCATACTGATACCCGTTTCATCTTTCATGTCTGCAAGCGTCAGCGTGGGCTGAGTTCGCATAGCGTTCAGAATTTTTGTATAATTGGGTGTTCGGAATGCAATCCGCTCTCCATCATACCACCACACATTCTCATTCCTCTCGCTCACGAACAGCACATCATTATACACTTCCGTAGCCACCAAGTCATTGAAATATTTCAAAAAAGGACGGATATCCTTAATCCCTGCATGGGCTCCATCACTGGGGACAGGACCTACTTCGAGATCCGTCTGATGCAAAGCTTCCAAATATTCACTTTTTCTGCGGCTCCGGACTACAATCATCGGATAATCATGACGAGTCAGAATGTAGTTCACCATCAGCCGGGCAATGCGACCGTTACCGTCCTCGAAAGGGTGAATGCGGATATAACGGTAGTGAAACAGTGCGGCCAACTCTACTGGAGATAGTTTCCCTTCTTGTTCTGCTGCATTATACCAGTCCACCAGATCGCCCATCAATCCAGGAGTCTCCTCGGGTGAGGCATATTCGAATCTGTCTCCATATCGGGTGATAACACTGTTAGGCCGAGTCTTATACTGGCCGGCATGAATCACATAACTCGTCTGCATACCACCAGGCAAATCTCGATAAACAGTATAATCTTCTCGTAATATGGTTTTATGCAATGTCCGGATAAAATTCTGCGTCAATGGCATTCCCTTCACCGTAGCCTCTTCCGTCATCATTCGTAGGCCGACGTTGCTCGCAGTCATTTCTTGTACGTCACGCACGTCTGCCTCCCCAATCACCTTGCCGAAAAGTAGCAATATTTCCGTCTGGCCATAAGTCAACGTATTACCCTCAATATGATTACTGTTGTAATTGAAATCCACAGTAAAACGGCGACTGAGCCTTTCCCTATCCTTCTCCGACAGCGGCTGCAAATTCTGCCATGCAGTCAACGCTTTCTTTATATTAAGATACTTCATATTCATATTTATCAACAAACAGTACAAAGATACAAAAAACACCTAAAAGGTTGTAATGATACAACCTTTTTTCTAAATCAATCTGTCTAGCATCAATAACTACTTACTAAAAACAAAATGACAAAAGCTGCTGGCCAAAAGAAAAAGAGATGAGCATTCTTGCTACCGATGTCCGCCATTTCGACGTTGTGAAGAAAGTTTAGTTTAGAACTTGAATAGATATACAACAAACCAGACTAAACTCCTATGATTGACCTTTTGCGCGGATTACATTTATCTTTCATATCTTTGGGAAACATAACCTCCGATATGGGGTAAAAAGCGATTTTGTATTTGATCTTTTTTTCTTTTGGCCAGCAAAATTCCGTCCCCAGTTCGTCCCCCAGCATATT
>ENA-UAIT01000863-UAIT01000863.1-human-gut-metagenome-genome-assembly--contig:-NODE-863-length-9636-cov-4.732387_pt1 | contig 9636 bp, 10 predicted proteins | sample MGYA00244422_ERZ654397 | MGnify/ENA primary metagenome ERZ654397 (study PRJEB26926, sample SAMN06164923) | human gut metagenome | biome: ENVO:00009003; feature: ENVO:2100002; material: ENVO:00002003... | reverse complement strand
ACGAGATTACTACGCGTCTCGTGGGCTCGGAGATGTGTATAAGAGACAGTATTTAAGGGGCATTTTCACAGGGGTCATCAACTTAGTCCGCAGGTCATAATCCGTCCAATATTCAAAGTGATGCTTATTTCTTCCCTTGTGATGCATCCAGCCGTAAGAAAATCCGTATTCTTCACGCTCTGCTTCATGGGGCGAACGTGTGCCTTGATAATATTTACAGCCCTTGAGAAACTCCTCCGGGGAATATTTTGAAAGGTCATGCCTCAGACCCTGCCACAAAATGCCTGCCTTATAGCAGTTTTTTATCACTCCATGGCGATGTCTTGTAATGGTCTTGAAATGCTCCCATGCCTTTATCAAAACGCTCATCTCCTCTGCATTTCATCTTGTGACCTTATTATACTACTTTTGCTTTATTATTTCAACAGCCTGCGGTCATTTTCTGCTGCCGCAGATATCAAGTAGGGGACACTCGCTACAGCGTTCTCCCCTTGCCTTGCAGTATTCACGTCCAAACAGTACAAGGCGGTGACAGAAATCAGAGGATCTCTCAGGGGGAAGTATCTTTCTCAGATCCTCTTCCACCTTTGCAGGCTCTTTATTTTTTGTAAGCCCAAGTCTGCCGCATATTCTTATACAGTGGGTATCCGTTACCACCGCAGGCTTATGAAAAACATCTCCCATAACAAGATTTGCCGTCTTTCTGCCTATGCCTGCAAGGGTAGTGAGCTTTTCTATGGTATCAGGTATCTCGCCGCCGAAGTTATCCATTATCTGTCTGCACATTGCTACGATAGAGCGAGCTTTTGTTTTATACAGACCGCATGGGCGTATTATCTCCTCGATATCAGCAACATCTGCGTTAGCAAAATCCTCAATGGTCTTATATTTTGCAAAAAGCTCTTTCGTGACGATATTCACCCTTGCGTCTGTACACTGTGCAGAAAGCCTGCCTGCTATCATAAGCTCGTGGGGCTTTTTATAGTCAAGGGAGCATATACCCTCGGGGTAGACCTGCTCCAGCCTTTCCACTATCATTTGTGCACGTTCTTTCTTTGTCATCGGTACTGCTCCTTTGTTTATAAGTGCTTTATTACTTTATATTGTACACTTTTTTGCAGGATTCGTCAACCAAAATTTCATATCAGGGACGATATTTCAGCGGGTTTGTGCGTTATATCGGCATAAAAATGCGTTTTGTCATTTTTGCAGGCTGAAACAGCTTTGGTCACAGTGCAATGATTTGTCGACATTTCACGGAAATTTTACACGAATTATGAATTTATAATCGTGATTTTACTTCACATTTCAAAAAAAGGCTATGATTTTTATACAATTTCAATAAAATTATGAAATTTTGCATTTTACTACTTGCAAATTGCAAAATAGTGTGCTATAATAAGTAAGTGATGTGCGGAATGAGTAAAAAAGCCGTGCACAAATTATAATTTATAAGATGGGAGTTTTAATAATGGCTTTGAACAATGCGTATCTTGAAAGCGTTTATGAGAAGGTTGAGAAGAGAAATCCCGGCGAAAAGGAATTCCTCCAGGCAGTATATGAGGTACTGGAAAGCCTCATTCCTGTTGTAGAAAAGAGACCTGACCTTGTTGAGGCAGGTATAATCGACAGAATAGTTGAGCCAGAAAGACAGATCATTTTCCGTGTTCCTTGGGTAGATGACAACGGCAAGGTACAGGTAAACAGAGGTTTCAGAGTTCAGTTCAACTCTGCTATAGGACCATACAAGGGCGGTATCAGACTTCACCCTTCAGTATGTGCATCAGTAATCAAGTTCCTCGGCTTCGAGCAGATCTTCAAGAACAGCCTTACAGGTCTTCCTATCGGCGGCGGTAAGGGTGGTTCAGACTTCGATCCTAAGGGCAAGTCTGACGGAGAGGTTATGAGATTCTGCCAGAGCTTTATGACAGAGCTTTGCAAGCACATCGGTGCTGACACAGACGTTCCAGCAGGCGATATCGGTACTGGTGCAAGAGAGATCGGCTATATGTTCGGTCAGTACAAGAGAATCAGAAACGAGTTCACAGGCGTTCTTACAGGTAAGGGCCTTTCATACGGCGGATCACTTGCAAGAACAGAGGCTACTGGTTATGGTCTTTGCTACTACACATCTGAGATGATCAAGTGCATGAAGAATGAAACATTCGCAGGCAAGACAGTTGTTATCTCTGGTTCTGGTAACGTTGCTATCTACGCTACAGAGAAGGCTACTGAGCTGGGCGGCAAGGTAGTTGCACTTTCTGACTCTAACGGTTATGTATACGATCCAAACGGCATCAACCTTGATGTTGTTAAGCAGATCAAGGAAGTTGAGAGAGGCAGAATCAAGGAGTATGTAAACAGAGTACAGGGTGCTGAGTACCACGAGGGTTGCAGCGGCATTTGGACTATCAAGTGCGACATCGCTCTCCCATGCGCTACACAGAACGAGATCAACGAAGAGTCAGCTAAGGCTCTCGTAGCTAACGGTGTATTTGCTGTTGCTGAGGGTGCTAATATGCCTTCAACTCCAGAGGCTATCGCTGTATTCCAGAATGCAGGCGTTCTCTTTGGACCAGCAAAGGCTGCTAACGCAGGCGGTGTTGCTACATCAGCTCTTGAGATGTCACAGAACAGCGAGAGACTTTCTTGGACATTCGAGGAAGTTGACGCTAAGCTCAAGAACATCATGACAAACATCTTCCACAACTCATACAATGCAGCTAAGGAGTACGGTCTTGAAGGCAACCTCGTTGCAGGTGCTAACATCGCAGGTTTCCTGAAGGTCGCTGACGCTATGAAGTGGCAGGGTATCGCTTACTAATATAAGCGTATAAACAAAGCTATATACGAAGCGGACAGTCAACTGACTGTCCGTTTTTTTTATATCATGCCAGACTTATGGGAATATTCCCGTAGGTCTATTTCACCTGATTTTCTTTTATTATCCTGCCACGCTCAAAAGCACAAGCATTCTCAAGCGTTGTGCGGCTTATGGCGGCTAGGGCTTCTTCGGTGAAAAAGCCCTGATGAGAGGTGACGATAACGTTAGGAAAAGACAGAAGCCTTGCGGTCACGGAGCTTTCTAGGATATCCTCCTGTCGGTTTTCAAAGACGTTCTCTGTTTCTTCCTCATAAACATCAAGACCCACTCCGTGGAATTTTCTGCTTCTGATACCTTTTATAAGGTCTTCGGTATTCACAAGCGCACCTCGGGAGGTATTTACGAAAACAACATTCTCTTTCATAAGGGAGATAGTTTCAGTATTGATAAGATGATAGCTTGATTCTGTCAGAGGGCAATGGAGCGAGATAAGGTCGCTTTCTCTCAGGACTTCGCTAAGGGGATAATATTTCACAAAATCAAGGTCGGGGTTTTGATAAACGTCATAAGCTATAACACGCATACCAAAGCCGTGGCATATCCTGCACATTGCCGCACCTATCCTGCCTGTGCCTATTATACCAGCGGTCTTGCCATGGAAATCAAGTCCCATAAGACCATTCAGGCTGAAATTGTTCTCTCTTACCTTTATATAGCCCTTGTGTATTCTTCTTGTGACTGCAAGCGCAAGCGCCATGGCGTGTTCTGCCACGGCTTCCGGAGAATACCCAGGCACTCTAAGCACTGTTATGCCGTATTTATCGGCGGCTTTTATATCAACATTATTATAGCCTGCACATCGCATAAGAAGAAGCTTTACACCGTGTTCATGGAGCCGTCTAAGCACTGAACCTGTTATCGTTGAGCTTACAAAGGCACACACGCCCTCACAGCCCTCGGCAAGCCTTGCTGTGTCTTCCGTCAAGTCAGCTTCAAGGTAGATGCTTTCTATATCGGGATAGTTTTTTCGCTGCTTTTCAAATGAATCTATATCATACTGCTTTGCGTCATAGAATATTATTTTCATGAAAACTCCTCCAAATTTTAAAGTATTTCATTTTACGCTTGTATTTTTTGCAGCTGTTTATAAAAATATACGGTTTTTGCCTTAATAAGATAAAATTATCAAAGGTTGACAATTGTGCGTAAATAGGATATAATATAGGTGTCGGTATGTAAAAATATACTTTAAATATACTTTAAATGCCTGTTTTCTACAGAAAGGATATGATGCCAATGTCACAATTTTCGGAACTTCTCAGAGAATACATAAAGAAAAAAGATATTACTATAAAAGCCCTTGCCGAAAAATGTGGTATCGACAGAACATATCTTCATAAGATACTCAAAGGGGAAAGGAAAGTGCCAAGCGTAGATTTTGTAGAAAATATAAGCTTGCAGCTCATGCTTTCCACAGAGGATAAAAGCAGGCTCATGGAGCTTTATAACATTTCTGAGATGGGGGAAGATGTCTACAATCGCCGTAAGCAGGTGTCAAAGATAATACACGATATGGCAAACACCAACATGGAAGATCCTGACGCTCTGACTTTCAAGACAGAAGTTGATATTGACTCTGTGCCTGAGATATCCATCTACACCGACAAACGTGAGCTTAGAAAAAACCTGCAGGTGCTTATATGCAGCGATGTTCATAATGGTTCTGACATTCAGGTCATCGCTCAGCCAACAGAGTTTCTTACCAATCTGCTGTCCATTGCCGCAGAAGGCAGCGAGTCTGCCATAAACCATCTGTTCTTCTTTGACAACACCTCATACGAAAAAAACACCGCAAAATACAATCTGGATATTTTTCCGTTCATATGTTACCTTGCACAAAAGCATGAAAAATATGAGGCTTTTTATTATTATGAGGGTGCGTCGGCATATTTCAACTCCACGAACATCATGCCAAACATAATGATAACGAATAATTTTCTGATCAGAACAGACAGCGATTATTGTGAGGGCGTTATATACAGATCTAAGCCTATGGTAGAATTTTATATGCGGCAGTTTGAAAAGTTCAAGACAAAATGTGCAAAGCTTCTCGACCACGCCGTGGATATCTTGGAATATGTTTACTTTTGGTACGATGACAACGCAAATTTCATCGGCGTGGATTTTCAGCCATGCACCATGCTTTGTCTTACAGAGGATATATACAACGCCCATGCACTTTTGCCAGCTGACGCAAAGAAATTTGTAAAAGCAAAGCTCACCATGGGCAAGAAGGCTCTTTCTGAACACAAATTTGTAAATCTGTTCAGTGAAAAGGGCCTTGCAGAGTTTATGACGACGGGAGAGATTTTTGAGCTTCCGAGAAATTCATATACTTTTCCCACTCTTGCAGAACGCAAGATAATGCTACAGATAATGATATCGCTTTGTGAAAACGGCATGGCAGACTACAGGATAATAAAGAACGACTATTTTGCGGTGTCGAAAAATCTTTGTATCAACATTTCTGACAACACAAGTCTTAACATCATTGCCAGAAACAACTGCTTCTCTGATTTTTCTTATTTGAAGATAAGCGAAACGAGCCTTGTTCAGGCTTTCTGGGATTATTTTCAGCACTTTATAGATTCTGACGCTGTTTGCTCACATGAAGAAACTATCGAGATACTCAGGTCTTATTTGTAAAAAATGGGCGACCAAAAGCCGCCCACTGTAATAATATTATTTAAGCTGTTCACGCATTAAAGTGAGCAGCTTTTTTTCTCGCCTTGACACCTGCACCTGCGACATACCAAGTTGTTTTGCCGTTTCCATTTGAGTTTTATTCTGAAAATATCTCAGGTATATAAGCTTTCTATCCTCCGCTTCAAGGGAAGCTATGACCTGACGGAGAGAGAGCCTGTCAGCAATTTCTATGTCAGGAGCATCAACAGGGATATCTATTTGTCCGTGGCGGTCGTCTTCATCTGAGCTTTCAGTAAGACTAACAGGGGGCAGGGCGACGTTCATGGCTAGAGTAACGGCTTCTTCGCTTTCTCCTGACAGCTCACAAAGCTCGCTTACTGTAGGTTCTCTCCCCTGCTGTATGGAAAATCGCTCACGTTCTCTTACAAGGCGCATGGAAAGCTCTTTTATGCTTCGTGACACTTTTATCGTGCCACCGTCACGGAAAAGCCTTTTTATCTCCCCTAATATCACTGGCACTGCATAGGTGGAGAATTTCACACCACGGTCGCTGTCAAAGGCTTTCGCAGCTTTTACAAGACCTATACAGCCTGCACCGTAGAGGTCGTCATACTCTATGCCACGGTTGCGGAAGCGGTTTGCGCACAGGTGAACAAGCCCCAGATTTTCTTCTGCAAGAGGGGTCTCGACTATGCTGCTCATTTTATACTCTTTCTTTCAAGGTTTTTTCAAGGATAAGGGTAGTTCCTTCTCCAAGCTTGCTACGCACCTTCACTTTATCCATAAAGCTTTCCATGACCGCAAAGCCAAGGCCTGCTCTTTCCTCCTCAGGTGCAGTGGTGAAAAGCGGCTGCATAGCCTGCTCTATATCTGCGATACCGCAGCCCTTATCCCTTATTTTTATGTAGACGTGTCTGTTCTCGAATATCCTTATCTGCATGAATATCTCCCCTAGGGTGTTTCGGTATCCGTGGACAATGGCGTTTGTGACTCCCTCTGACACTGCGGTCTTGACATCTGCAAGCTCGTCAATCTGAGGGTCAAGCTGAGTAAGGAAACCGCTGACTGCAACTCTAGCAAAGCGCTCATTTTCAGAATAGCTGGGAAAACTGACTTTCATTTCATTAAGGGGTTTTCGTTTCAATTTTATCACTCTCCTTTGTTTTGTCATCGGGGCTTTCATTCTGTTCCTGAGCTGCTTTCTTCTCTTGTATATACGGGGCAATATCCGTGACTATCTTTGTGAGTCTGTGCATACCTGCAAGCTGCAAGACCTTTCGGATATAAGCAGGAGGCGACGCCACTATCACCTCGCCACCCATTTCTGACATTATCCTGTATCTGCCCATAACAAGTCCGATGCCTGAGCTATCCATAAAAGTCACCTGAGAATAGTCGAGGATAAGGGTAAGAGGGTTATGGCTTCTAATGGCTTTATCTATCTCTCCCCTGAAATATTTCGCTGTATGGTGGTCGATATCGCCGCATATCTCTGCCACAAGAGTTCTGGCTGACGGATAGTTTTTTATCTCCACATTCATGCTTTATCATTCCTTTCATTTTTTCGTTTTATCCGCTGAAAATATATTATCACTTACAGTGGGATTTTTTTGTCGCATTATTGTATGAATGAAAAAAGGGCATAAAAAACAGGAACACACTTTTTTGTGTGTCCCTGCCTAGGAAAACTATTATGTTCTATGCTTATGTATTAAAGTCCGTTAGGATTATTCTTAATGAAGTTCCAGCTATCTGCTGTCATTTCATCAAGACCATATTGTGCTTCCCAGCCAAAGACCTTCTTTGCCTTTGCTGTATCAGCATAGCAGGTTGCGATATCGCCTGCACGTCTTGGCTTTACTACATATGGAAGCTTCTTTCCGCAGGCTTTTTCAAAGCTGTGAAGAACATCATAAACGCTTGAGCCTTTTCCTGTGCCGAGGTTTACGGCTTCAACACCCTTGTTTTCCATTACATACTTGACTGCGCAAAGGTGACCCTTAGCAAGGTCAACAACGTGGATATAATCTCTTACACCTGTTCCGTCAGGAGTATCGTAATCGTCACCAAACACACCGAGCTTTTCAAGCTTTCCTACTGCTACCTGACAGATGTAAGGAAGCAGATTGTTTGGTATACCGTTAGGGTCTTCACCGATAAGACCGCTCTTATGTGCGCCGATAGGGTTGAAGTATCTCAGAAGTGAAACTGACCAATCGTTGTCGGAAACATAAACATCTCTCAGTATCTGCTCTATCATTACCTTTGTATAGCCATAAGGGTTTGTTGCTGATGTAGGCATATCCTCCGTATATGGAGCTTTGTTTACAGGGCCGTAAACTGTTGCGGAAGATGAGAAAACTATCTTCTTACAGCCGTATTTTCTCATTGCCTTGATAAGCATGAGAGTGCCTGTGATGTTGTTGTGGTAATATTCAACAGGCTTCTGAACAGATTCGCCAACCGCTTTAAGACCTGCAAAATGTATAACAGCGTCTATCTTGTTTTCTTCAAATATCTTTTCGAGCGCTGCAAGGTCAAGAAGATCTGCCTCATAAAAAGCAAAGTCCTTGCCTGTTATCTTCTTTATTCTGTTAAGAGCCTCCGGCTTTGAGTTTGAAAAGTTATCAACTATAACTACTTCATAGCCTGCTTCAAGAAGCTCAACGCAGGTGTGGCTTCCGATAAATCCTGCTCCGCCTGTAACGAGTATTTTTGCCATATTCTTTACCTCCCAAATATGTCAGGTTTTTTCTTACACTTACATTATACCATATTTTCACGTTTTTGCAATACCATTTTTGTTTCAAACGCATGGATTTTTGTTGCAAAGAGAATAAAAATATGCTATCATATCTATAACAGACCATCTCACTGAAAGGATCACACAGAATGAATACAGACCGCCATTCCTTTAAATCAGATCAGACGGACGCACTTTCGCTGTCAGTATACAACGTGGGCTATGAAAAATGTCAGGGGCTTCACAGTTGGGGAAGCGGCGTTCGTGACCATTATCTTATCCACCACATCATAAGTGGCAAGGGCGTATACAAAACACCTCAAGGAGAGTATCACCTTAGCGCAGGGGACACTTTTCTCATTTACCCCTACACTGTTATAACATACACTGCCGACAAGAACGACCCATGGGAATACTACTGGGCAGGCTTCAACGGCTCTGACGCTGAATTTATCCTTGATCGTGCAGGCTTCACAAGAGAGTGTCCCGTTATCTCCGCAGACTTTGGAAGCGAGCTTAAAGACAGTCTTGAACGCATTTATCGTCTTAGTGGAAACAGAAGCTCAGACCTTGTGAAAATGACAGGTCAGCTTTACATCACGCTGGGCATTCTTATGGAACGCTCGGGAAGTCAAAGCCGTTCGGGGAGCACCGCAAAGGGATATGTCACAAAGGCGAAAAACTACATTGCACACAACTACACCCTTGGGATAGGGGTCGAGAATGCCACCGATTTCGTTGGCGTGAGCCGTGCCACGCTATATCGAGCTTTCATGGAATACGAGGGGCTTTCTCCTGCACAGTATATAACTGATTTCCGTGTGAACGCCGCCTGCCGTTTGTTGGAAGAAACTGAGCTTCCTGTGTCGGCCGTGGCAAGGTCGGTAGGGTATAATGACAGCCTTTATTTTTCAAGGATATTCCACAAGACAAAGGGTGTGTCACCTACGGAATACAGGGCTGACGCTTTGTGTACAAAAGGTGAAAACAAGGCGTTTTCGGTTGACAAGGGTATATAAATGAGATATAATAAATAGGTATAATCAGCTACGAAAGGGTCTTAAACAATGAATTTCTTTATGGTCGGCTCGTTTTTCATGCTTTTCATGCTAAACGCAGGCTGGACTTCTAATTACGTTATAAAGCTTGTAGGCTTTTTATTTTTCGCAGTGGGAACGGCTGAGGCTGAAGAACGCACTGACGCTTTCGCACATCTTAAAAAGCCTGCTTACACTTCTTCCGCTATGTGCGCTCTTGCGGTGGTATGTCAGCTTCTATTGAAGCTTCTCTCCCCTGCGGCAATGGCGGCGAACGTTATAAGCTGTCTCTTATACACATCTCCGAGCCCACGAGACGCGTAGTA
>ENA-UAIT01000857-UAIT01000857.1-human-gut-metagenome-genome-assembly--contig:-NODE-857-length-9729-cov-5.390118_pt1 | contig 9729 bp, 8 predicted proteins | sample MGYA00244422_ERZ654397 | MGnify/ENA primary metagenome ERZ654397 (study PRJEB26926, sample SAMN06164923) | human gut metagenome | biome: ENVO:00009003; feature: ENVO:2100002; material: ENVO:00002003... | reverse complement strand
CGGCGGCTGCGGTGGTGATGGTGTTTTCGGTGCTCATCGTCGGTTCCTTTCGTTGGGGTGTTTGGTGTTGCTGTTGTTGCGATTGCTGTGCTGCTGTTGTGTTGCCGTTGCGTCGCTGTTGTGTTGTGTGCAACGTGCGTTTGTAATCGCAATAAAAATTTCGATTACGGCAGTGGAGTAACGTAGCAGTGCGTCAGGCGTCTTCCTCGCCGAGGATCAGTCGCGTGATCATGTTCGCTTCGTGGCAGGCGACCACGCCCACGCGCGGCGCCATCAGGCCGGCACCCGGTACCGGAGCCGTCTCGCCATCGCCGCAGAAGTAGAAGTTCTTCGAAACGCGACGCGTGCTCACCAGGTTGGAGCTGCGGAAGCCGGCCATGCCGGACGCGCTGACGAGCTTCTTGCCCGGCAGATTCTCCAGCACCGCGTTGACGAGCATCGTCTTGTTTTCCGGCACGTCGAACGCCTCGCAGATGATGTCCTCGTTTTCGAACAGCGTCGGCACGTTCTCGTCGGTCACCTTGACGGTGTCGATGGTGATGTCCGTGAACGGGTTGATTTGGCGCAGATTGCTGCGCAGCGCCTCCGTCTTGTACTGGCCGAGGTCCTTCAGGAAATACTGCTGGCGATTCAGGTTCGTCATATCCACGCGGTCGAAGTCGATCAGATGCAGATGGCCGACGCCGATGCGGGTCAGCGCCACCGCGATGGTGGAGCCGAGGCCGCCGCAGCCGCAGATGGCCACGTGCGCCGCGTCGAGCTTGTCCTGCGTGGCGGCCGTGTGACGGTCGAGCAGGGCCGCGCGGATCTCCTCGCGGCTGACCAAGGTGGCCGGGTCGGGCTGGTTGTCGAAAGCGTGCTGGCGGGCGTCGATCTGCGCCTGCGATGCGGATGGTTCAAAAGTCATGGTTGTTCTCGTATTCTCGTTTCCGCTCGTATGGTTTGTTTCGCTGCTGTGCTCAGCCGCCCTGCACGAACGTGACGATTTCCAACGTGTCGGTGCCCTTGAGCTGCGTCTGCGCACGCTGGGCGCGCGGCACGATCTCGCCGTTGAGCTCCACGGCCACGCGGTCGGCGCGCAGACCGCGCTGCTCCACTAGTTCGGCCACGGTGATCGGCGTGGCGACGTCCTCTTCCTTGCCGTTGATGATCATTTCGGTTCCCTTCTGTATGTCAGGCCCCACGAGTGCCGTTCCCGCCGAAACGGACGTTCAGAACTGCTTTGTGGGCTTTCCGAGCGTCTGCTTCCGGTGAATCGGACATTCACGGTTGGTACGAAAAAAGGGTCGCCGAAGGAACCGTACCCTATGAGGTGGTGCGCCCCTCCGTGACCCTAATCACGCGATATTCGGTTATCGCGAACGGAAATGAGATGCGCCTCGCGGCGCGAACAACCCGTCTCCTTACGGCGGCATTACCCGCATCAAGTCCTCGGTCGAAGCTCGTCGAGCTCCCTCTCAGCCTTTCGGCTCCCGTTCGGTTGTGCCCTCATCTTCCCGCACCCGCCCGACAACCCGCTCCGCGCTGTTTTGTGCAAGAATGGGTGGCGGATTTTGTAGCGACGGATGTGGCGACGGAAGGGAGACGGTTATGACGACCGCACGAAACATGGGCGAATTGGCGGGATTTGCGATTCCACGGCTCGGCATGGGCACGATGGCTTTGGCGATTGAGGGGCGTCCGGACCGCGATACTGCGATTCGTACGATTCACGCCGGCTTGGACGCGGGCGTGCGATATCTGGACACCGCCTGGTCGTATTACCTGCCAAGCCAACCCGGCACCGGCACCGCCGAAGACCTGGGCTACGGCGAAAAAATGGTGCGCGACGCGCTCGCCAGCTGGGCCGGTCCGCGCGACGAAGTGCTGATTGCAACCAAAACCGGCTATCGCCGCACCATGGAGGCGCCGAACGTTGCCGAAAACGAGCCGGAACGCCAGCATTTGCAGGCTGTGGGCAGCCAGTACGGGTGGATGGCGGATTCGCGTCCGGAAACCATGATTCGTGACGCCAAGGAATCCGCGCTGCACTTGGGCGTCGATACGCTCGACCTGTTGTATTCGCACGGACCGGACCCGGAAGTGGCTTATGAGGACCAGGTCGGCGCGCTGAAGCAGCTGCTTAACGAGGGCGTGATCCGGTACGCGGGCATTTCCCGCGTGGACAACGCGCAGATCGACATCGCCCGCGAGATTCTCGGCGACAAGCTGATCGCCGTGCAGAACCAGTTCTCGCCCTCGCACCCCGACCCTGAGCATACGATGGAGCACTGCGCGGAACTTGGACTCGCGTTCGTGTGCTGGAGCCCCCTCGGCGGCTTCCTCGACGCGTTCGACCAGCGCGCGTACGACCCGTTCCGCACGGTCGCCGGCAACCACGGCTGCTCCTACCAGCGCGTGGTGCTCGCCTGGGAACTGAGCCGCTACGAGCGGTTGTTCACCATCCCCAGCGCCCGCAATCCGCAGGAAATCAACGATTCCTTCGCCGCCACCGAACTGACGCTCACGCAGGATGAGCTGGCGATGCTGAACGCCTCCGTCGACGCCCGTCGCGGCTGAATTCCGCGCAATACGTACGATTGGCCGCGCCCGATTCCGCACAATAATCGCGATTCGGGCCGCGGCCTTTTTCGTGCCTTCTGTAGCTTGCTCGCTGCAAAATCGCCCTGGGAATAACTTACACTGTAAAATGTTTACACTGTAAGATATTATGACGGCGATTGCGACGGAAGGAGGTGCCTCGTGGGCTTTGAAGAGGAACTGTTCCACGAATTGGCGACCAACACATGGGACAAACGTTCGCGCATGCAGCAGGAGATGGTGAAAGGCGCGAAGGGCGAGCCCTTCGCCGTGCAGGAACTCTATAGGAAAGGCCCGCTGACGCCATCGCAGCTCGCCTCTTCAATGAAAACCACCACCGGACGCGTGTCCACACTGCTGTCCGCGTTGGAGAAAAAAGGCCAGATCACACGCGAATCCGACCCCGACGATCGCCGTGTGGTGCACGTGAACCTCACCGAAGCCGGCAGGGAACGCGCCGAACGGCAGCGCGAAAGCATGCGCGAGGCGATCTGCTGGATCTTCTCGCAGATGGGGGAGCGCCGCGCGCGCGAATTCGTTGAGCTCACCGAGGAATTCACCACGTACATGTCGCTGTGCATGCCCGGCAAACCGCGCCCCACGGCGGACGAGGTCAAAGCCGCGTTCTCAGGAAACGCACAGGAAGACGCGTAGTATCTTACGCTGTAAATAATTCACAGTGTAAGTAATCGCAATCCAGTAATCGCAAAAACCGCGAAAAATCGCAAAAACTAATCGTAAGAAAACAAGCAAAACACAAAACAAGAGAAGGAACCAAGCATGCTTCGCATCGTACGATACCTCTCCAAAGCGGAGATCGGTCAGATGCTCGTCGCGCTGGTCAGCATCGTCGGTCAGATCTGGCTTGACCTGACCCTGCCGGATTATATGGCCGACATCACGCAGCTCGTCGAAACCCCCGGCAGCGAAATGCACGACATCTGGGTGGCCGGCGGCAAAATGCTGCTCGTCTCGCTCGGCTCCGCGGCGTGCGCTGTCGTCACCGGCTACATCGCCGCACGCGTGGGTGCCTCGTTCAGCCAGCGCCTGCGCTCGCTCGAATTCAAGAAGGTGGAAAGCTTCGGCCCGGCCGAAATGAACCGTTTCTCCACCGCGTCGCTCATCACCCGCTCCACCAACGACATCACGCAGATCCAGATGTTCATCACCATGGGTCTGATGATGATCGTCAAAGCGCCGATCATGGCCGTGTGGGCCGTGTGCAAGATCGCAGGAAAGGGCTTCGATTGGACGCTCGCAACCGGCATCGCCGTGGCCATCCTGCTGGTGGTCATCGCCGTGATCATGAGCTTCGTCATGCCGAAGTTCAAGGCCATGCAGCGCCTGACCGACAACATCAACCTCGTGGCGCGCGAGAACCTCACCGGCCTGCGCGTGGTGCGCGCGTACAACGCCGAGGACTATCAGGAAGCCAAGTTCACCGAAGCCAACAAGGAACTCACCGAAACCCAGCTGTTCACCAACCGCGCCATGGCCATCATGATGCCGTTGATGAACACCATCATGAACGGCCTGATGCTCGCCGTCTACTGGATCGGCGCGTACCTCATCGACGCTGCCGACGCCGTCGACAAGCTCACCACCTTCTCCAACATGGTGGTGTTCTCCAGCTACTCCATCCAGGTCATCATGAGCTTCCTGCTGCTGAGCATGGTGTTCGTGCTCTGGCCGCGAGCCGACGTGTCCGCGCAGCGCGTGCTCGAAGTCATCGACACCGAGCCGATGGTCGCCGACGGCACGCAGGACGCGGGCAAGCCGGGCGAGGAAGGCGAAATCGAATTCCGCAATGTGAGCTTCGCCTACCCCGACTCGCGTCACGCCATGCTCGAAGGCGTCAATTTCAAGGCGAAGAAGGGTCAGACGGTGGCGTTCATCGGCTCGACCGGCTCCGGCAAATCGTCCCTCATCAACCTCGTGCCGCGTTTCTACGACGCCACGCAAGGCGAGGTGCTCGTCGACGGCGTCAACGTGCGCGACTACAAGCTGAAGGCGTTGCGCGACAAGATCGGCTACGTGCCGCAGCAGTCGTTCCTGTTCAAGGGAACGATCGCCAGCAACGTCGCGTACGGAGATACGGACCGCGACGACGACACCGTGCGCCGCGCATGCGACGTCGCGCAGGCGACGGAATTCATCGACAAAAAGCAGAAGAAGTATGATTCCGGCATTTCGCAGGGCGGTTCCAACGTTTCGGGCGGGCAGAAGCAGCGTCTGTCGATCGCACGCGCCGTCTACCGTCATCCGGAAATCCTGATCTTCGACGATTCCTTCTCCGCGCTCGACTTCAAAACCGACCGTGCCGTACGTGACGCGCTCGAAAAGGAAGCGAAGGATTCCACGAAACTCATCGTCGCGCAGCGCATCGGCACCATCATGAATGCCGACCGCATCATCGTGCTCGACGACGGCAAAGTGGTCGGCCAGGGTACGCACGAGGAACTGCTCGACACGTGCGAAGTGTATCGGCAGATCGCCGAATCGCAGTTGAGCGAAGACGAACTGAAGCGCTGAAAGGGGGAGACATGCCAAGAGGAATGGGACGCGGCCGTGGGGCCGTGGAAAAGCCGAAGGACTTCGGCGGAGTGATGAAGAAGCTCGTGAAATTCTGCAGCCGGTACATTCCGGTGATGATTTTCGCGCTGGTTCTGGGCGCTGCCGGCACGGTGTGCCAGATCATCGGCCCGGACAAGCTCAAGGACATGACCAACGAGATCACGAAGGGTCTGCCGGCCATGGTGCACGGCAAGCCCGTCATGAATTCGATCGATATGGACGCGGTGTCGCGCATCGCATGGCTGCTCGTCGCGCTGTACGTCGGGTACGCGCTGCTGAGCTACCTGCAAAGCTGGCTGATGGCCAACGTCACGCAACGCACGGCACAGCAGCTGCGTGAGGCGATCAGCCAGAAAATCAATCGCCTGCCGCTGAAATATTTCGACAAAGTCAGCTACGGTGACGTGCTGAGCCGCATCACCAACGACGTCGACGCGATCGGACAGACGCTCGGCCAGTCGGTCGGCTCGCTGATCACTTCGATCACGCTGTTCTTCGGCGCGCTCATCATGATGTTCTACAACAACGTGACCATGACGCTGTGCGCCATCGGCTCCGCGCTGCTCGGCCTGATCATCATGGGCGTGATCATGAAGGTGTCGCAGAAGTACTTCACCCGCCAGCAGGTGGCGCTCGGCGACGTCAACGGCCACGTCGAGGAAATGTACACCGGCCACACCGTGGTCAAGGCATACTGCGGCGAGGAACGCTCCATCGAGCAGTTCGAGAAGTACAACAACGACCTGTACGTGTCCGGCTGGAAAAGCCAGTTCCTGTCCGGCCTGATGATGCCGATCATGAACTTCGTCGGCAACTTCGGATACGTGGTGGTGTGCGTGGTCGGCGCGGTGCTCGCCATGGACGGCAAGATCGAATTCGGCGTGATCGTGGCGTTCATGATGTACATCCGCCTGTTCACGCAGCCGCTGTCCCAGTTCGCGCAGGCGTTCCAGAACCTGCAGCGCTGCGCAGCCGCATCCGAACGCGTCTTCGGCTTCCTTGAGGAGCCGGAACTGTCCGACGAAACCGGCAAGCAGGCGCTGCTGGGCGTCGGCGCGGACGGCAAGCCGCAGCCGGTGCGCGGCGACGTGGAATTCAGCCACGTGCGCTTCGGCTACGACGCGGACAAGACCATCATCAACGACTTCTCCGCGTCCGTGAAGGCCGGCCAGAAGGTGGCTATCGTCGGCCCGACCGGCGCCGGCAAGACCACCATGGTCAACCTGCTGATGCGCTTCTACGAGATTTCCGGTGGCACGATTTCGATTGACGGCATCGACACCAAGTCCGTACCGCGTTGGAACGTGCACGACCAGTTCTCCATGGTGCTGCAGGACACGTGGGTGTTCCGTGGAACAGTGCGTGAAAACATCGCGTATTCGAAGAAGGACGTCACCGACGAGCAGATCGTGGCCGCATGCAAGGCCGTCGGCCTGCACCACTACATCATGTCGCTGCCGAACGGCTACGACACCGTGCTCGACGACAAGGCGTCGCTTTCCCAGGGCCAGCGCCAGCTGCTGACGATCGCCCGCGCGATGGTGGAGGACGCGCCGATCCTGATTCTTGACGAAGCCACCTCCTCGGTCGATACACGCACCGAGGAGCTGATCCAGAAGGCGATGGACGCGCTGACCGTGGGCCGCACGAGCTTCGTGATCGCGCATCGCCTGTCCACCATCCGCGACGCCGACATGATCCTGGTGATGAACGGCGGCGACATCGTGGAACGCGGCACGCACGAGGAACTGCTCGCCAAGGGCGGCTTCTACGCCGACATCTACAACAGCCAGTTCACGCTGGCCGAGTGAGGTTGGTGTGCTGACTCGCTAAAAAATCCGGAGGGACCACCCCTTCGGATTTTTGCGTTTTGGCTTCGGCATTTTTATTGTGTTGCGCTGACGGGACGGCGGATTTACCATTGAGGTGACTGACGTCAATCGATTGACGTATTTGAAAATCACAAAGAAAGTGGGCAGTCATGAAAAGCATCGAAATCGGCAAATCGGCAGTGGTCGCATCGCAGGCGGCGCTCGGCGTGATGCGCATGGACGCGCTGGATGCGGACGCTGCGGCAGAAGTCGTGCGTACGGCCGCCGAGCATGGAGTCAACTTCTTCGACACGGCGGACATCTACGGATTCAACGTCAACCACGACCATGCCAGCTCGCGTGTGCTCGGCCGCGCGTGGAAGGACGCCGGGCTCAAGCGCGAGGACATCTTCCTGCAGACGAAGTTCGGTATCAACATCGACTTCAGCGACCCGAACAACGTGCACGCCACCCGCTACGACTTCTCCGCGAAGCATCTCATCACGCGACTCGACGAGGAACTGGAAGCGCTCGGCACTGACTACGTGGACTTCGCGCTCCTGCACAGGCCCGACACCCTGATGGAGGCCGAGGAAATCGTCGAAGCGTTCACCACCCTGCACAAGGCGGGCAAAGTGCGCCACTTCGGTGTGAGCAACGTGAACCCGTGGCAGGCGGAACTGCTGCAGTCCTGGCTCGGCGACGACCCGGCCATGAGGCTCGAGGCGAACCAGCTGCAGTTCGGCCTGATGCACGCGCAGATGGTCAGCGACGAGCTGATGACCAACTCCGGCGCCGAAGGCATGGTCGTGGCCAACCATTCGGACGGCCTGCTGTCCTACTCGCGACTGCGCCACATGACCATCCAGGCGTGGAGCCCGTTCCAGTCCGGCACGGAATACGGCCCGTTCGTAGGCAACGAGCACTTCCCGGAGCTGAACAAGGCACTGGACGAAAAGGGCGCCAAGTACGGCGTGAGCGCCAACGCCATCGCCACCGCATGGGTGCTCAGGCATCCGGCGAAGATCCAGATCGTGCTCGGCTCGATGAACCCCACCCGGCTGGGCGAAATGCTCGACGGCGCGGACATCGACCTCGACAAGCAGGATTGGTGGGACCTGTACGTGGCCGCCGGCAACCTCATTCCGTGAGTTTTGCTTGCGATTGGCCGGTTTGCGGTCTGCGATTGGCGGGCCGCCAACCGGCCAACCTGGCAATCAGTGACCGGTCGGCAATCAGAAGAAACGGCCGGGGAAACCGGCGCTGATGGTGGCGTGACGGTCGGCGTCCAACGTGGCGCAATCGAAAACAAAAACGCTGCGCAGTTCATTCGGGTCCGCAACGAACAGCGCCGTAGCCAACCCGTCCGCCACCGCAGTCGGATAGCCGCCAAACGACGCGGATCGCACCGCAACCCAGGTGGCCTCCGTTTGTTGCACGGGCAGGCCGTCGATGGCGTTGAGCAGGTGGTGAATCGCCAGATGCGTCTGTTCGTTCACCGCCACCTCCCAATGGCGACGGCTGGGCGCGCTCGCACAGAACGCGCCATCGCCGATCAGTGCGACGCCGACCGCGCAGGACGGATCATCCGGATCCTCAAGCGCCACACGGATCGGCTTGTTCGTGCGCGCCAGCAGATCGCCGCCCGCATCAATCACAAATTCCGGGGCAGCGCTTTCGCGTTTGCTGTCTGAGGTGGAAGATTGGCATGTCGGGTTGGTCGTTTCGGCTGACTTGACATGCGATGTGCGCGAAAGTTCTGAATCGGTGAGCAATCCGCCCAGCGAATCCACCAGATAACCCTTGCCGCACGCGCCGAAATCCACATGAACCGGACTGCGTGTAACCAATGTCGTACCACTCGAACGAACCACATCACGACCCCATACGGCCCGTCCGTGCAGCGCGCCCAGGCGCTCGCCGGCGTCGGCTTCAACGGTGAAACTCAACGCGGGATCGTAACCGAGACGAATCAGGTCCTCGCCCACGCACGGGTCGATCGCACCGCGCGTGGCGGCGTGCAGCGCGTCGTACAAATCGAATAGCGGGCCGGCCCAATCGGGAAAATCGAAATGCCCGCCATGCTCCGCATTGCCGATGTGCGCAACCAGCGAATCAGTGCGGAATCGCGAAAGCGCATGCTCGTATTCATCGATGAACCGTTCCATCTCGCCGCGCAATTCCGCAGTGATCGGGTGAGGCGTCGAAATCAACAACCCCGTGCCGAGCGCCTTGGGGAACGCGGTGGTATACGGCATGCGCTGTGCGAGCGGTGCAATGGAGTCCATACCACGATGCTAGCGCGTGCCCGGCTTGGCGTAGTTCGTGCTTGGGCAACCTGATATGCGCTATATGTGGCATGAGGCATCGCCTTATTTTGATACCCCCGTAGCTTTGTATGGTTACGATTATGCTAATCGTGATTATGCAAGTCGCGATTATACAAACTGACGCTTTGGCATGGAGTTCGCTTCACGTTTTCGGGCGGACGGGGGTGTTGCGGAACGGCGGTGAGCGTCACAATGTGAGACGACACGCGGAAAACGGGAAAAATAAAAACGGCGGAATTCCAACGTTTTTTCATGCGCGATACAACAAGACCAATTAAAAATCAAGACTGTTATTCAAAAAACTTTCGTTCTATCTTGGCTTCCGATGCGCGCTTCGTACGTCGGGTACGTCGGGGAAATCGCGCCGAAAAGATTTGCGGAAGGAAGGTTCGACCCATGTCATCTCGCGTCGCGCAGCGCCACGCAGCCGGTTC
>ENA-UAIT01000810-UAIT01000810.1-human-gut-metagenome-genome-assembly--contig:-NODE-810-length-10184-cov-4.530457_pt1 | contig 10184 bp, 8 predicted proteins | sample MGYA00244422_ERZ654397 | MGnify/ENA primary metagenome ERZ654397 (study PRJEB26926, sample SAMN06164923) | human gut metagenome | biome: ENVO:00009003; feature: ENVO:2100002; material: ENVO:00002003... | reverse complement strand
GGCTCGGAGATGTGTATAAGAGACAGTAATATGGTATAATAGAACTAGAAAGATTTATTCTTTTAATAGGGGTTGCGAATCCGTCTAAAATCGCTTTAATAGGTATTTAAAGGGTCAATTTGTTTTGACCCTTTATTTTTTTTGTATGGAGATGTATGTGTGCGCATAATTGGACGGAAAAGCTCATAAAATAATCATGCAGATATGGGGGACTGACGCTTGCAGGGCGACAGTCCCTTTTAAGCTTTAAACGACGATTTTTCGGGGATTTTCGTGTTAAAATCGCTGAAAATCCTTGCAGCTTTGCGGTGCTGTTTGTAAGTTGTGCTATTGACATAAAAGGGGTTATAGTATATAATAATCGTATGTGTAGATATTGCCCTGAAAAGATAAAAAATACAGATAATGGGTGATAAGGAAGAAGCAGAAAATGATAGGAGGAAACTTATGAACAAGATTTTTTGTTCTGCTCTGACAGCCGTTGTTGCAGGTGCTATGCTCACAGGCTGTGCCATGCCTTGGGAAAAGGGTGCTGATGACGACGTTGCCCCTGGTGGTTATTCCTATACGGCTGACTCAAATTCAGAACAGAAACAAGCTTATCGCTGGCTCATAGAGCCGACTATAAACGCCGATAATATCATTTCTTTTGACGGAAGTCAGGTCGACCCTAACAACGAAAAAAACACAGCTTATGCCAATTATTCTGTTATCAGACAGAATGGCAAATATGGCATTATAGACTACAGCGGAAACATGGTAGTGCCTGCGGAATATGACGATTACTACACCTGCTGGTGCGGAGAGGTCACGCTTTTCAATATTATAAATGAAAAGAATGATGAGTATGAGTATTGCAGTATCGACAGCTCAAATCAGGTAGTATACTATGCGGCGGAACATCATGACAGCTCACCGAAATATTACTGGAACAGCAATGATGAAAAGATCTATGTAAAGGACGCTGACGAAGAACAGGGCGAAGAATACACTGGCAAAAAGGCTGTTGTGGTATGTGAAGCTGACGTGAAAAAGTCTGACAATGGTTTTTATGACATTTCTCCTGTGAGCGAACCGCTTTACGGGCTTGCTAAAAAGGACAAGCTTATACTTGATATGCAGTACACTGATTTCTATGCCCCTGCATACAAAGGCGCAGGACTTACCTGCATCGCCTTTGAGAACGACGAAGGCAAGTGGGGATATGTTGGTTCTGACGGCAAAACTATAATCGACTTCAAGTGCGACGGTGACATGAGTGCCTATTGCGGAAAGGTGATAGATGACGAGATGGCTGTTCATCCTTATCTTTTCACTGACGATTATCTGCCGGTATCCATAGATTCATCATATGGTTATTATGACATAGACGGCAACTGTATCGTAAAGCCAGGCGAGTTCGATCAGGCAAGACCTGCTCACAACGGCAAGGCATGGGTAATGAAATCTGGAAAATGGGGCGTTATAGCATTCGGTGACGCACCTGTGGAGGAGGACTCATCAGAGGAAGAGACCACCACAACTACGACCACCACAAGCTACATCACCACGACCACAACTTCAAAAACCACCACAACAACTTCGGTTTCAACAGAAACGAAAAAAGCAACTGAAACTACTCCATCTTTGACACAGCCAAGTGAAACCACTGAGGTGTCAACGAACACGGAAACTGTTACAGAAACAGTAACGGAGCCTGTCACGGAAACTGATCCGCCTGCTCCTGAGCCTGAGCCTGAGCCTGAGCCGACACCTGAACAATAGTTAGAATATAGAAAGCCCTGCATTAGCAGGGCTTTTCTTTGTATAAAAAAAATTATATTAAAAACGCACAAACCATGTAGGGGACGGCGCCCCTATATTTTTGCACATAAAAAGCCCTGCCGAAGCAGAGCTTTTCTTTTTACTGGTTATATATCTCTTTCCTGAGAAGTGCTTTGCAGGCTTCAAAATCCACCTCGAGAATTGATTGACCGTCAGATGATGTGCCATATGAATAGGAATCATCATCAGGTATTCTCATGGACTTTATCTCGTAATTCATGGAGAATATCGCCTTATAGGTAAGAGCAAAAAGCTGTGTCTGGGACATATTGGTTGTAAGATGTGACATTGATGCTTTTGCGAACTTGTCTATAGTCAGCGGATCTGAGCTTTTCGCCTTTTCGATTATCTTTGTGATAACTGTTCTCTGGCGTTCTGTTCGCTGGAAATCTGCGTTGCCAACATATCTAAGTCTTGCATAGGCAAGTGCCTGATTGCCGTTTACATGGAGCTTCTTTCCGCCCTTATCAAGATAGTCTGTACCCTTTTTATTGCCAAGAAGCTTGTTTTGCTCTGCCATTGGAGGCTTCATACCCTCGGCCTCTTCGTCGGAAATGTCAAGATTGATACCGCCAACTGCGTCAACGATATCAACGAATGACAGAAAGTCGATATAAACATAATCGTCAACGGCAATATCAAAATTATACTCTATGGTATCCATAAGAAGCTCTGCACCGCCATAAACATACGCCGCATTGAGCTTTGACCATGTGTCTATATCATTTCCGTCAGCGTCAATGCCCTTGATATTCACATACATATCACGCATGAAAGAGGTCATTGTTATCTCTTTTGTGGTGCTGTTAATGGAGAGAAGTATCATAGAGTCTGTTCTTCCACGCTCGTCAGCATTTCTTGTATCAGAGCCTATAAGCAGGATATTTCGTACATCAGAGCTGTTCATGGAAGCATCTGTGTTCGTTCGCTGACCTCTTTCCACCTTGTTCACCATGCCTATGTATCGCCATATAAGCACGTTCGCCAATATGAAAACCACCAAAAGTATGATGATAAGCACCTTGAAAAAGGTTTTTATAGGGTGTCTTTTTTTATTTTCCACTTTGTTTTTACCTTTTTTGTTCGTCTGACCGTTACGGCTTTTATTGTTTTTGCCAAATTGCAGGTCATTATTTCGTCTTTGGGCTGAGGTCTTGTTGCTTTTTGCTGACTTGCCTGAACCTCTCTGCTTGCTCTGTCTGTTCTGTGGACGTGACGTTTGTCTGCTCTGTGTCTGCCGTCTTAGAGTGCTTTCTCTGTATGAGCCTGCGTAGTCTGATGATGAACGGCTTCCCTGCCCGTATGGCTGAGCTGTACCCTGTGTATTATCATCAGGGTAGCCAGCGTCATAGTAATCGTCAAAGTCGTTCACGCCCTCGTCTATTTGCTGAACACGCTGTCCGCCCGCACCGCTTATGCGGTTGAACTCGTCAAGCTGTCGCTGATATTCCTGTTCATAGTAGTCCTGAGGCTTATTATCGTTTGTGTAGTTTTGTTGTCTGTCTTTATTAGCCACCTGACTGCACCTCCGTTCATTTTTACAATACCAATATTATAGTACATATCAGGCTTATTGTCAATGACAGAAAAAAAAGGCGGAGCTTTTTCCAGCGTCCGCCTTGTTATTTTTACGTTGTTGTGGATAAGCGGGCGAACACTGTTCGCCCCTACAAGCAAATGCCGTATTTATGCGCATTTGCAGGTCTAAACATAGTTTTATTTTATTCTGCTGCTTCTTAGGGCGTTGAGGATAGCTATTACGGCTACGCCAACGTCTGCGAATACCGCAAGCCACATTCCTGCAAGTCCCAATGCACCGAATATAAGCACAAGAGCTTTTACTCCAAGGGCAAAAATTATATTCTCTCTTACTATTGTCATAGTCTTTCGGGATATCTTTACTGCGTCTGCTATGCTTGACGGATCGTCATTCATAAGCACAACGTCTGCGGCTTCAATGGCGATATCTGAGCCTAAGCCACCCATTGCGATACCGATATCGGCTCTTGCGATAACAGGTGCGTCATTTATTCCGTCCCCTGCAAATGCAACAAGTCTGCGGTCGGGGTCTTTTATAAGCTGTTCGACCTTTTCAACCTTGTTTTCAGGGAGAAGCTCGCTGAAGAATGTTTTTATGCCCACTTTCTTTGCCACCTTTTCGGCAGTATCTTTCTTATCACCTGTGAGGAGGACAGTTTCGACCCCAAGCTCTCTAAGTCTTGAAACGGCTGTGGCAGAAGTTTCTTTTATCTCGTCGCCTAAGAGTATCTCGCCTATGAACTTGCCGTCAAGGGCAACATAAACTGCCGTTGCGGAGTCTTCTGAGCTTTGTGCTGCAATGCCGTTTGTTTCAAGAAGTGCTTTCTTTCCGCAAAGTATCTCCTTGCCGTCAAGCTTTGCTCTTACACCGTTTCCTGCTATCTCTTCAACATCAGAAAGTCTTGCACCGTCTATTTCCTTGCCGTATCTCTGCACTATGGAGATACCGATAGGGTGAGTTGACATACTTTCTGCATATGCGGCGGCTTCAAGGAGGATATCCTGTGAAACGCCCTGTGGGTTTACGCTGAGGACAGTGAACTTGCCCTTTGTGAGCGTACCTGTTTTATCAACTGCGAGAGTTTTGCACTTCGCCATTGTTTCGAGGTTCTTTGCACCCTTTATAAGTATACCCTTTTTAGAAGCTCCGCCTATTCCTGCGAAGAACGAGAGAGGCACTGAGATAACAAGTGCGCATGGGCAGGATATTACAAGGAACAGAAGTCCTCTATATAGCCATTTTGAGAACTGGTCAAAGCCTAGAATGAAGCTTGGTATAAACACGAGTGCAAGTGCAGCAATTACTACCGCAGGGGTATAAACTCTTGCAAAACGTGTGATGAACTTTTCGGTCTTGGCTTTTCTTTCGCTGGAGTTTTGCACCATATCGAGAATTTTCGACACTGCAGACTCGTGGAAGGTATTTGTGACCCGAACTTTGAGAAGTCCTCTCAGGTTTGTTGAGCCACTGAGGACGCTGTCACCTGCTTTGACCTCGACCGGAAGAAACTCACCAGTAAGTGCTGATGTATCAAGCTCTGATTCGCCTTCTGTTACGATACCGTCAAGAGGTATTCTCTCGCCTGTTTTTACGGCAATTATCTCGTCCTTGAGGATATCCTCAGGAGGAAGCTCGTATGTTTTGCCGTTTCTCATTACTGTTACAGACTCAGGCTTAAGCTCCATAAGCTTTGTGATAGATTTTCTTGACTTCTCTACTGCGATATTCTGGAAAAGCTCACCCACCTGGAAGAACAGCATAACGGCTGCACCCTCACGGAAGTCTTTAAGTGCAAATGCGCCAACTGTTGCGATAGTCATGAGCAGAGATTCGTCAAAAGCCTCGCCTTTAACAAGGTTTCTTACGGCGGCGATGACAACGTCAAGACCTGCGATAAGGTAAGCAACTATTGCAAGGCCTGCACTGAGATACTCACACACAGTGCCGTTTCCAAGCTTATCCAAGAGCATTGATGCGATAAAGAACACGATAGCCACAGAAAGCTTGACTATCTCGCCCTTATGGTCATTCACAGGCTCCTCCTCTGCTGTCTGGACACCATAATCCTTAACAGTAACGTCAGGCTCAAGCTGATGGACGGTATCTTCTATCATGATACGCAGGTCAGGATTAGAACCGTCTGTTTTGACAGTTAGCTTTTTGCTGATAAAATCAACGTTTGATGAAATAACGCCTGCAAGCTCACCCACACGGTTTGCTATCTTTTCACCGCAGTTAGGGCAATCGAGATCCTCCAGCTTCAGATAGAGAGTTTTCTCAGCGCAATCGCCAAGCTCTTTCACGCTAACGTCAGGTTCAAGCTTATGGACGACGTTTTCTATCTGGGTAAAGAGGGCGTTTTTATCGCCGTCAAAATCAACTGTGAGCTTTTTATTGATAAAGTCAAGGTTAGAGCTTTTAACGCCTGAAAGCTCGCCCACACGTTTCTCAATCTTTTCCGCACAATGCGGACAATCGAGTTCCTTAAGAAGCAAAGTCATTTTACTCATTTCACATTCTCCTATACTACAAAGATCAGATCACTTTCTTTACTCGCTGATATGCTCGATACCCATATTGAGTATGACAGCGACGTGTTCATCGGAAACTGAATAATAGACTGTTTTTCCCTCACGTCTATACTTCACAAGTCTGGCCTGCTTAAGCACTCTCAGCTGATGCGAGATAGCTGACTGTGACATTTCCAACAGCTCTGCAATATCGCACACGCACATTTCGTCCTTTATAAGGGTAAAGAGTATTTTCACTCTTGTTTGGTCGCCAAGGACTTTGAAAAGCTCTGCCACGTCATATATCTCCTCCTCGACGGGCATTGTTTTCCCTATTTCCTCCATTTTCTCTATATTCTTTCCTCCGCACTGTTTATGCTCATGCTTTACTGTATTCTCGCTCATTTATTTTCGCTCTCCTTTTCTTATTATTGTTTTAGTATATTCGATATGGGCCATTTCAATTCATCATATGAATAACTGTTCATATGTTTATTATATCATATATTCATGTTTTGTCAAGGGGGGTTTGAAAATTTTTTTTGATTTAAGTTATTGGGGGTATTTTGTTTACATGGTACTGGTTGCATACCATGCGGGCGAACGATGTTCGCCCCTACGGATTATTCGGGCGAGTTTGCTGTGCCGCAAAATCGCTTCGCTCTTTGCGGATTTACGTTGTGCTAAGGGATAGAAAAGCGGTGCAGGTTTATGCTTCGATGTTGGTTTTATTTGATGTTTGGGTTCTATGTGCTTTTTGGATTTGTTCTGCACCGCTTAGTAGGCTTACGCCTATTGAGGCTCTGCCTCAAACTCCGCTAGGGGCTTTGCCCCCAGACCCCCACAATGGGTTTCACCCCTTGACCCTGACCAGGGGCGTGCCCCTGGACCTTTTGCTCGCTTCGCTCGGTGTTGGGGCACAACTCTGGTCAGCTTTGCCCATTCCTCACTCCTCACTCATCATTCCTCACTCCTCATTCCTCATTCCTAATTCCTAATTCCTAATTCCTAATTCCTCACTCCTCACTTTTTACACCTGTATTTAAACTTGACAAGTGTCTAAAAAAATGTTACTATACTATAGTAATAAAACTTATATTCAAATTCTCGGTCCTATCGGAAAGGAAATGATACTATGTCAAAATCTGTTGAGATCCAATCTCAGGATCTAACCAAAAGATATACCCTCGGCGAGGAGATCTTCAACTCCGTTTCACACGGTGCAGGCGGTCTGCTATCCATTGCCGGCACTGCCGTTCTTATCGTTCTCGCTGCCATTTACTCCAACGCTTGGGGCGTTGTAAGCTCTGCTATTTTCGGAGCTTCTCTTATCATACTTTACACCATGTCAACCCTTTATCACGCTATCACCAATCCGAAAGCCAAAAAGTTTTTCAGGATAATGGATCACAACACCATTTTCTTCCTCATCGCAGGCACCTACACACCTATCACCCTTGTGCCTTTGAGAGGTGCGTTTGGCTGGGTTCTTTTCGGAATCGTTTGGGGTGCGGCTATTCTTGGCATTGTGCTGAACTCCATTGACCTTGAAAAGTTCCGCAAGCCTTCTGTTGTATGCTATATTGCAATGGGCTGGGTAGTTATAATCGCTGTCAAGCCTATGATAGAAAAGGTTTATCCTCTGTCCTTGTGGTTTATTCTTATAGGCGGACTTTTCTACACTGTGGGCGTTATTTTCTATGTTAAAAAGAGCAAGAAATATTTTCACTCAATATGGCATTTGTTCACCATTGCAGGAAGCGTTTTTCACTACTTTGCGGTGCTTATGATGATAACACATGACTAAAAGATCATCCCGAGGGTTTGCGTCCTCGGGATTTTTCTGTTTAGAGAAAATATTTCTAAAATGAAATATATGGCGGTTTTTCTATTGCAAAAATGGCTGAAAAGTAGTATAATCATAATGATGTATTATATGTGACTGCACTGAAATTTTTCACATGGGTGCGGTTTTGACATGAAAGGAGCATTTTATGCGTAGATCGGGTATTTTAATGCACATATCCTCTCTGCCTAACGATTATGGTATCGGCAAGCTTGGCAAGGAGGCTTATGCTTTTGTGGATTTTCTTGAAAAGGCTCACCAAAAATGTTGGCAGATACTTCCTATATCTCCTACAAGCTATGGTGATTCACCATATCAGAGCTTTTCTGTTCACGCCGGAAATCCATACTTTATAGACCTTGAAGCTCTGGAGAAAGAGGGTTATCTGAAACCTGCGGAATACAAGGATATTGAGTGGGGCGATGACAAAGGGTCTGTTGACTACGGCAAGATATACGAGGTCATTTTCAAGGTGCTTAGGACGGCACACAAGCGTTTTCGCAAGAAGCCTGAAAAGGCATACTCAAAATTCGTGGTGGAAAATAAAGACTGGATATACGATTACGCTTTGTTTATGTCGCTGAAATTTGCCAACAAGGGCAAGGCTTGGTATGAATGGGACGAACCGCTGAAAATGTACAAGCCTAAGGCGATAAAAAGTGCAAGAAAAGAATATGCAAATGATATAGACTTCTGGTGCTTTGTGCAGTATAAATACTTCCAGCAGTGGAAAGAGCTAAAGGCTTATGCCAACGAAAAGGGCATCGAGATAATAGGCGATATCCCCATATATGTGGCATATGACAGTGTTGAGGTGTGGAGTACACCGCAGTATTTCAGCCTTGACAAGGAGAAAAAGCCTGTTGAGGTGGCAGGATGTCCACCTGACGCATTCACGGCAGACGGTCAGCTTTGGGGCAATCCTCTTTACAACTGGGAATACATAGCGAGAGATAAATTCCGCTGGTGGGTAGAGCGTATAAAGGCGGCTTCTGACACCTATGACGTGGTGAGAATAGACCATTTCAGGGGCTTTGAAAGCTATTACTGCATACCATACAGTGCAAAGAACGCCAAAAAGGGCAAGTGGAGAAAAGGTCCTGACATGAGGCTTTTCAAAGAAGTGAGAAAACAGCTTGGGGACGTGAAGATAATCGCAGAGGACTTGGGCTTTCTTACAAAGCACGTTGTAAAAATGCTCAACGCAAGCGGATATCCTGGCATGAAGGTGTTGGAGTTCGGCTTTGATTCTGATAACACAAACGGCTATCTGCCCCACAATTTTAAGACCACAAACAGCATTTGTTATACAGGTACGCACGATAACGAAACCATACTTGGCTGGATAAAGAGCTGTGACGAAAAGACCAGAAGCTACTGCAAGGACTATCTTGGAGTTACAAAAGACGAGTTCGTGCCTTGGGCAATGGTAAGACTTTGTTGGTCCAGCGTGTGTGATACAGCTATCGCACAAATGCAGGATATACTTTGCCTTGACGATAAAGCCAGAATGAATACACCGTCAACAGTGGGAGCAAATTGGAAGTGGAGATTGGAAAGCTTTGATAAGCTTGATGATACTTTGGCGGAAAGATTGGCGAAGATAACAGCGGTGTATGGCAGATAGAGCAGGGATAAATAAGGAATGAGGAATGAGAAATGAGGAGTGAGGAGTGAGGAATTGGCATAGCCGACCGAACAAATCACAAGCATGAAGAAGTCAGATATTAGATAAAAGTAATATCGGAGAATTAAACCTGCACCGCTTTTCTATCCCTTAGCACAACGTAGATCCGCAAAGAGCGACAGCGATTTTGCGGCAGAAGAAAGTTGACCAAAACATTGTAGGGAAACGGCTCAATTTCTGTTTCCCAGAAATGCGACGTCCCACTCGAAGTGACAAGGTTTAAATTATCCAGAATTTGTGCAGAGCAACATTGTGCGGATAACACAAATGAGATTGCAGTCGATACGGCGAGGGGTGCGGGACGCCGAGGGCGTCGTCCCCTACGGTGCGGTGGGAAAATTTTTATGGTTATTGAGCCATGTTGTTATCGTTGCTTGTTCATTCGACGGGCGAACAATGTTCGCCAATACCATACGTTATGCGGATAATAACAAAGTACAAAATGCAATAGAATACATAAAATATCAGAAAGGATAAAAACCAATGAACAAAGAACTGTTTTACAGCGAACTTAGTAAAGACCTGAAAAAGAAGTTTGGCACGAGCGTTGAAAAAGCTCTGCCTTGGCAGCTCCACGAAAGCCTGTCGGCTACTGTTATGGAGCTTATTGACAGCGATTGGGAGAACAGCAGAAAGGCTCACCTTGACAGCCGCAGAGCCTGCTATCTCTCTATGGAGTTCCTTATGGGCAGAGCCGTTTATAACAATCTCCTTTGCCTTGGTATCACCTGTCTCTTATACACATCTCCGAGCCCACGAGACGCGTAGTAATCTCGT
>ENA-UAIT01000796-UAIT01000796.1-human-gut-metagenome-genome-assembly--contig:-NODE-796-length-10367-cov-4.507176_pt1 | contig 10367 bp, 6 predicted proteins | sample MGYA00244422_ERZ654397 | MGnify/ENA primary metagenome ERZ654397 (study PRJEB26926, sample SAMN06164923) | human gut metagenome | biome: ENVO:00009003; feature: ENVO:2100002; material: ENVO:00002003... | reverse complement strand
GGGCTCGGAGATGTGTATAAGAGACAGCCACATAGGAGCGGACATACTGGATGGTCTCAGAAAAGCGGATGGGGCGGTTCTTGTCCTCGATGTTCGTCAGCCGGACTTCATCAGCGGTAAAATCAACCGCGTCGATTCTGCACTTGATGCCATCCACAATCAGCGTCGCGCCGACAGGAATGTAATCTGCGGCTTTGAGTTCCTTGAAGGTCTCGCCGTCCTTGCTGAGAAAAACATCTGTGCCGGACTTCCAGAGTTTTTGAGAACCGGCTACCCATGCGGTTTCACGGAAGCCGGTCACCGGCATGGATGGCTTGCCGCGCACTTTCTTCTCAAGGAGCTTTGTGCCGAGCAAGGGCGCGGCTTTTTCCGCGTCCTTGCCGTACAGCTCAAAGTAGCCGTTCTGGGCAAAGCAAACCAGCGCGTCGGGATGCGCCTTTTTGACCGCTTCGTACTTCCGGAGTTCTGCAACGGGCAGAGGCGAAAGCGCCTCTGCCCTTTCTGCATCCGGCAGTCTGTCACGGCGGCTTTTCTGTTTGGACAGCACTTCTGCCAGAGCATCCGCGTCCTTCGGGAGCGTCTGGTGGGTTTTGACGCCGCCATGCTCACCGACCAGAGCCATTGCTGCATCGAAGCTGCTGCGGCAGGGCGCATCCAGCACAAAGCCATCTGCGAAGGTCAGCCGGTCATGATCCGGCGCAACCGAGTTCTGCGCCACATTTGCCGCCTGTTCCCGGTAGTTGATCTCAAAGACATCTCCGAAGACCTTGCCGTGCTTGAGGGTTTTCGGGATAATGACGCGGGCAACGCACTCGTCGTAGGTCTGCTCCGCATAGAAACGGAAGGTGTTGTGATCTCGCGTTCCCTGAATAAAGACCTGATTTTCATTGAGGCAGTGCGTTCCATGCGGACGGCAGAACCACATCAGCGTTTTCTCTTCGGGATTCCGGCTTTCGGCAGCGCGGCGGATGATGCGCTTGTCGATGTCGAAGTCTTCCTTGTAGCTGTCTACATGACTGTCCACGAGCTTCTGCAGCTCCGCAACGATGTCAACGTCTGTGTATTTCTTCATGCGTCTCCTTTCTCACAACTCCATGTCGTGCGTTTTGGATTTGACCGGGGACTTCTTCTCCGGCTGCGTTTTCGCGGCAGCTTTGAGCTGATCGCGGATGGAGGGCTTTTCCTGCTTCTGCTCCTGCTTGACGTATTCCAGCGTCGGCATCAGCTCACGATAGCAGCCCTGTGTTTTCCTCGCCGCATGACGGCGATGGATTTTGAACAGCGGCTCACCGTTCTGCGTGACCGTGTTGCCCTCGATCCTGACGCCGTTCCGTGCCAGCAGATTGAAGGAATGGTTAGAGGCGCGATAGGACGCCCGCATACCGTCGTTGTTATAGGCAATCTGCCCCTTGAGCGTGTCCATGACGGCGGCTTTGATCTCCTTCTCTTCGGCAGTCAGGCGGTGCGCCTTGGGTACTTTCGCTGCTTCCTCCGGCAAAGGAGCAAAGGGAGACTTGACCTCCACGGTTTTTACCTCAATAGAGGTAATCTCATCGTTCTCCCATGCAACTACCTCTGGGTCTCTTTCCTCTGTTTTCTCAGAAGCGACTTCCTTCTGGGGTTCGGTCTGCTGACGGAACGCATCCACAAAAAGTGCCGTCAGTCCGGGATTGGGTTTATCCACAAGGAAGCGAGAGGCATTCTCCGGGCAGACCTCAACGCTCTTCGCCCACTCCTTGAGGGGCTGCGGAATGCGCCCGTCAAAGTCTTTCTGCTGAATTGTGTTTGCGAGGACATACCGGACGCGCTCCGGAGAGAACTGCTCAAGGACGCTTTTCACGGCAGCATCCGCATCCAGCCGGTTGTCTCCGTAGTTAGAACTGATTGCCGCCTCAATCGCACGGCGGCATTCCACGTTTGCAGCGAGAGAAGCACGATATGACTCCAGCTCACCGGCTTCATAGGCGTAATTCGCCGTCTCGCGGTAAATGGGGACTTCCGGCTTTTCCTCCGGAACAGCTTCCTTTACGGGAGCTTCGACTTCCATCTCTGCGGACTGTGCTTTCTCTGCCAGCAGCACCTTGAGCTTGGCGTCAATGCCCTCGATCATCTCAGCCGCCGTCTTGCGGATGGTGTCCAGAGAGCTTTTCAGTTCCTTGGTTTCCTTGCCGGATGACCAACCGGCGATGTAGCCGAAGGAATAGTCTGAGGTTTCAATGCCGTATCGCTGGCAGACGGTGTAGGCAACGCTCTCTGCCTCAACCTCTTTGGTGTGACGATCTTTCTTATCTTCTGGCGCGGCTTTCTCATCTGGCTTGACGGCGTGGAGCTTCGCGTGGGCGATCTCGTGAATGGCAGTCTTGACCGTCTGGATTTCGCTCATGCCCTCCTGAATGGCAATGCGGCTTTCAATCGGCGAGAAGAATCCCTTTGCACCGCCCGGAATGTCCTCAAAGGAAATGGGGACGGGAGATTCCTGCCTGAGCGCGTCGAAGAACGCCTCGTAGTTTTCGACGGTGCCTTTCAGCTCATCGACGATAATGTCCGGAAGCTCTTTGCCGTCCGTCTGGGAAACATCAAAGACACTTACCACCTTGAAGGCAGGACACAGGACCTCAACCGTTTCCGTGACAGCCTTCCCATCTGCGCCGATCACCGGCTTCTGCGTTACGGGGTCAATCTTCTCACGTTCTTCCTGCGCCTTGTACGGCGCGGGTGCAAGAATCTTGATGCCTTTTTCGCCCTTCATGACCTGACGGTCAAAGTTGCGCTGCCACGAGGTATAACCGGCAACATAGGTTGCCTCCGGCTTCTGCATCGCAATGAGCAGCGTGTTGTTGAAGGAATAGTTGTAGAACTTGGACATCGTGCGGAGATATTCCTTGAACCGCTCGGATTCAAAAAGCTCCTTGATGCCCTGTTCCAGCTTGTCCGTGATTTCGCGGACTTGCTGTGCATTTTTGTTTTCAGCCATATCAAACCTCCATTTCGTATTTGCTTCGGGGAGAAGAAAACCCCGTCTGGGATTTGCTCAATAAACGAGCCTTTACCTCAGACGGGGTTTCTCTGCGCGTCATCCGACGATGGAAGATGTTATCCTCGTTCTCCCATTCAATCAGCCGGTCAAACATATCCGGGTGCTTTGTGACCATGTGCAGCAGCTCCGAGTCACTGGCGTTGGGACAGAACCAGCAGCCGTTTCTTCGGCAGTGAGCGTAGATTGGGGAAAGCAAACCGTGTTCCTGACAGAGCTTGTAGGCATCCGCTTCGGTCATGCCGTATTTTGCAAGCAGACTGACCTTCTTCACTCCGTCCAAACGCGCAAGGCGTTTGGGTTCGTCTTCTGCTATGCCGACATAGCTCACGGTGTCCGGCGAGAGCATGGCATTGTACTTGCGGACTGGCGGGATTTTGCAGTCACGATTGACCGCGCACATCCCAGCCCACGCAAAACCGCGAACCTCGCCCTTATGAGGTCCGCGGGTGATGACATGGTGGAACACGTCATCGTAGGTCTTGTCTGCATGAAGAATGGTGAACTTGATGCCCAGCTCCTTTTCGCAGAAGGGCTTGAGCCGGTCATAAATGAAGTCCCGGTGTTCCGGGACTTCGCCGCTTGTGTCCTTATCAAACATGACCTCGCTGAAAACCGCCTCGTCCAGCGGCTCATTGTGCTGTGCAGCCAGCAGGAGCGTCGCTACGCTGTCCTTGCCTCCACTGCATGAAGCAACATACTTTGGGCGGGTCATCGGTCAAACTCCATCTTGAAGCTGACGTATTTGCCGCCGCTGTCATCCAGACGGATCACCGCATCATAGAGTTGAGGCTTCTTCGGTGTGTAAAGCCCGGTCACTCGACAGCAGCCCTTGTCCAGCAGTTCCTTTGCAATCCTCTTGGTCAGCTTCTTTTTCTTGCTGGAAAAGAACTTGTTGTCTTCCCACAGGCAGAAGGAGCAGTCCTTGTTCGAGCAGTAGAAGTTGCCCTTGCCGACATAGACCGGAGAGCCGCAGCGGGGGCACTTGCCGATTTCCTCCTTGCCCGTGCCGAAACGCTGGGCTTCGGCATCGGAGAGGAAGGGATAGGCTTTCACGAGATCGCCGGTCATCCGGACAATGCCGCTGAGAAATGCGTCTGCATCCGCATTGCCGCGCTCAATCTCCATGAGCGTGTTTTCCCATTCCGCAGTCATTGCGGGAGACGTGATCTGTTCCGGCAGAACACAGACGAGGTTGCAGCCGTCCTTTGTGGGAATGAGGGATTTGCCTTTGCGCTCTGCAAAGCCGGATTTCACCAGCTTTTCAATGATACCGGCGCGGGTCGCGGGTGTTCCGAGACCTTTCTTCTCGGTGTCATCGTCAAACTGATCGTTTCCGGCAGTCTCCATTGCAGACAGGAGCGTGTCTTCCGTGTACTGCTTCGGAGGCGTTGTGAAGTGTTCGGTGACGCTGGCAGACACACCATCCAGCATATCGCCCTCATGGACTTCGGGCAGGGACTTCACGGGATCGTCTTTTTCCTTCGCCTTGAGGGAAGCCTTGAACAGCTCTTCGATGGCTTTCCATCCGTTTTGAACGACGGTCTTGCCCTTGGTTTTGAACTCGTAGCCCTCGCAGGAGAGCGAGATCTGCGTTTCTGCGTAGGTGTGCTTCTCGCCGGTCGCACACAGAAGGCGCATCCCGACAAGATTGAGAATTTTCTGCTCCGACTGAGGGAGTGCGGAAACATCCTGCTTTTCAAGCTGGACGGTCGGGAGAATGGCATGGTGATCTGTGACCTTGCTGTTGTCGGTTACGCGGGCAATGTCCGGAGTAACCGAAACACCGGAGAAAAGCGGAAGCTGGCGGCAGACAATAGAAATGACCTGACGGGCGGTGTCCTCCATATCGTCCGTAATGAACTGGCTGTCCGTGCGCGGATAGGTCAGGAGCTTCTTTTCGTAGAGTGTTTGTACGAGATCGAGCGTCTGCTGGGCGGTGAAGCCGTAGTATCGGTTTGCCTCGCGCTGCAAGGTGGTCAGATCATAGAGCTTCGGAGGATTGACGGTTTTCGTCTCCCGCTTGAGAGAAGAAACGACGGCTTGCTTTTTCTCGCAAGCCGCCGCAATCTTCTTTGCTTCCTCTTCGGTTTTGACCTTTTCCAGATCGGCGGTCAGATCGCCCTTGCCGACGTGGACGTTGAAATACTTCTCCTTCTGGAACGTGGAGATTTTCCCGTCGCGCTCCACCAGCATTGCAAGGGTCGGCGTCTGGACGCGCCCAACCACCAGCTTCTTGTGATAGAGCGTGGTAAACAGGCGGGTGCCGTTGATACCGACGATCCAGTCCGCCTTCGAGCGGCTGAGTGCCGCTTCATAGAGACGGTCATATTCCTTGCCGTCCCGGAGATGATTGAAGCCTTCGCGGATGGCGGAGTCCTCCAACGAGCTGATCCACAGACGCTTGAAGGGCTTGGTGCATCCGGCTTTGTCGTAGACCAGCCGGAAAATCAGCTCACCCTCGCGTCCTGCATCGGTTGCGCAGACCAGCTCGGTGACGCGCTTGTCCTTCATGAGAGCGGACAGCACCTTGAACTGCTGTGCTTTGTCCTTCGTGACCTCAAACATCCAGCTTTCCGGAACAATGGGCAGATCGTCATACCGCCACTTGGCATACCGCTCATCGTAGGAGCTGGCGTCTGCCAGCTCCACCAGATGACCGAAGCACCACGAAACGATGTAATTGCCGCCCTCCATATAGCCGTCCTTTCGGGACGTTGCGCCCAGAACCTTTGCGATGGACTGGGCAACGCTGGGCTTTTCAGCAATGACTAAGATCAATCTTCATCACCATCCGTTTCAGCATCCTCCGCGATCTGCGGCTCTTCATCCTCGTTGATGTACGGCTCTTCCTCGTAGCCTTCATCGTCGAAGAAGTCCATATCCTCATCCTTGGGCTTTCTGCCCTTGACTAACTTGATGTAGTAATAAGCTGCACCCGCAGCACCGGTAAGGGCAAAAATGACGAGGATCATGCCAACGTTGGATTTCTTTTCGGGCTTATGGGCGGGGGTATCGGTTTCCGCATCCTTATCCGGCTCAGGTGTAACGGGGGCTGTGCCGGTGCATTCGCTCATGTTGGTCTTGCAGACCGGGCAGTCTGTGTTGACCTGACCGGCAGCGCACTTTTCCTTGCAGTTACAGGTGGTCAGAGCAGCCGCAGTGTCATCATCCAGCAGCGCAAGCAGATCGCTCTCATCGACCATGTTCAGGAAGTACGTCTGATACTGTTCCTCATCCTCGTTGATGGGCGCATCGTAGTCGATGACAATAAAGAAGGTGTTGCCGTTCTTCGTCTGGACTGTGATGAACTGCTTGTTGGTTGCCTTGTCATAGAGCAAGTCACGGGTGTAGGCGTTGCCCTCATCGTCAATCGGCTCACCCTTCGGCTTTTCCGGCGTGGGAGTGACTGCGGGCTGCTGTTCGGGCTGGGTTGCCTCTGTGACCAGAAGGTTCTGATCGGTGTCATCGGCATAGGCAAACGCCGTCACCGAGAAGCAGGACAGCACCATGATGCAGACTGCAAGGACGGTCAGAAAACGAAACTTCTTACGCATTGTCGATTACCTCCATATTTTCAGCGGTCTTGGTGCCGCCCTTCATGGAAGACAGGAACGCCATGATCTGATCCTTGTCCATCACCATAGAGCGCACGGTATTGATGATTTCAAGGTTTTCCAGCTCTGTCTTCTTGTCATACAGCTCCTTGAGCTGTCCTTCGATTTCGGACTTCTTCTTTTCAGCCTTCTCGATGTCGGAGAGGACTTTCTGATACTTGGGATTCATGCAAAACTCCTTTCTTTTAATAAGCGGGTCTTCCGAAGGCGTAGAAATGCTGCTGCCAGTAGGAAGAGTTGATGGATGTGTACTGAATGGGGTCGCCGCAGTGGATCATGACCCCATCACCGACGTAAATGCCGACGTGGGACACACCGGGGGTGTCATACGTCCCGACGAAAAAGATGAGATCACCGGGCTGTGCATTCGCCTTTGAAACCGGCGTACAGACATTGTAAAGCCCTTGTGCGCCAAGCCGCCCGGTGTTCACAAGACCGCTGTTCGTGAGAACATAGCTGACAAAGCCGGAGCAGTCAAAGGATGTGTCGGGATTGGAGCCGCCCCACACATACGGATAGCCGAGATACTTTTCCGCCTCGGTAATCAGCGTTGCAAACTTCTCGTCGTTCAGGTATTCCGGGTTGACATCGTAGTCAGCGGGCGGATTTGTGATGTACTTGTCCACATAGGGAGAGTCACCGAACAGATCCTCGCGGTTGCCAAGCACCGACATATACGTTGCGTACATGGAAAGCTGTTCCTGAGACATGATGTAGACCGGGACATGGGAGAGATTGAAGTTTTCGAGCTTCACGTTGCAGATGTAGTAGTCATACGGGACGCGATAGGTTTCCATGTGCGTGTTGCCGTCTGCATCCGTCCATGTGTCGGTTTCCGTTCGGTATCTGGTTTCGACGATAACCTCTTCGGTGAGGATGTACTGCTTTTCAAACAGCATTTGGAGCGTACCCTGCACCTCATCCAGCGTGAACTCGCCCTCGTGGAGAGCCGAGAGAATGGAGATCAGCACATAGGGGTCATGCTCAATATCATCCAGATCGAAGTGATATTCGTCATAGTCATGAGTGCCTTCATAGTTATCCAGATAGCTTTGCAGCTCTTGCTCCATCTGGCAATACTGCGCCTCCGCGCCAAGCATCGCGTCATCCTCACTAAGATAAGAGGAAGCGATTACCGACGAACCAGTAGAGGTGAGCATCGAACACGAGCTGATTCCAGCACCGAGCAAAACGAGAAGGGCAATTCCGACGCCGATCCAAATGAAGACCTTCTTGTTCTTCTCAAAGAACTCCTTGATCTTGTCGGACGCCTTCTCACCGAGCTTCTTGCCGGTATTCTTTGTGGCAGTCCCGGCGGTCTGAGATCCGGCATTTCGAGCGGCGGCATATTCCTTCTTAATGCTCTGCTTCTGGTAGTGCTTGTTCATGTTCTGCTTCTTCATCTCAGGATGCTCCTGCTGATTTCTTTCATATTGGAGCTTCGCATCAGCAGCATCCGCCTTGTGTTCCAGCTTGGAGACCTTTTCATAAGGCTTGTTGACGCTGCTTTCCCGATGATGACTGAAATGCCGAGCGGCAGTCTCAGCGGCGATCTCCGTCTTATGTGCCGCCTCAACCGACGAGTTTTCCTGTTCGACCTCATGGATTTTGCCGTGAATGCCGGAAGCGAGAGTGTCACCGACCTTGCGGACGGTTTTCTCTGTCTCAAATTGCAGCTTGCCTTTGCCCTTGGGCTTTCTCAGCTCATCCTCAAAATGAAGGCGGGTTTTACCCTTGCCGGTCTCTTCATCGAAGACGCGCTCTTTCTTGAGAACCTTGTGCGTGGGCAGCTTTTCACGGGCGGCATCCAGACGCTCATGCGCCTTCTCGGACTTCCTTTCGAGCTTCTGCATCCGCTTCGTGGGCGGGACGGCATCGTCCGAGACCGGCTTTGCGGAGGAGGTCTCTGCCGCTTGAGTGAGAATGGCATCTGCATCCACTGCTTCAACCGCAGAGGTCTTGCGCAGCTTGTGCGTGACAACCGTTTCGGCAATCACCGTGCCGGTATGAGAAGAAACGCTGTGCTGCTCCAAAACAGGAGGCTTGAACGGCGTTTCCGATGAGGGCAGCGGTTCGGGTACATTCTGGGGTGGTTTTTCTGCCCTTTTCTCTTCTGTGACGGACGTTTCCGAGGGCGGCTGTGTGTCGTTATCCTCGGCGTGTTCCACCTGAAACTGACGCTGCTGACGGCGCATCTGCACCTTTTCCTGTTCCTCCGGTGAAAGTGCCTCGGAAGGCTCGGCTGTCTCAGCGGGCTTCACCAGCTCCGCATCTTCCAGCCTCTTTGACACACGCTGCTCGGTGCCAGCCGTCAGGTTTTCCTCAACCGCGCCCTCCCGCGTCATCCGCAGAACAACCTTGTCGCGGGCTTTAAGTTCCGGTTCCTTGGACATCAGATTTCACCTCCAATCCGCTTGTAGGCAAGCTCGGTGTACGCCGGATTCAGCTCGATGCCGATGAAATGACGCCCAATCTGTGAGGCAACCATGCCGGTTGTGCCGCTTCCCATGAACGGGTCAAGCACAATGCCGCCTTCGGGACAACCGGCGAGAAGACAGGTTTCAACCAGCTTCGGAGGGTAGGCGGCGTAATGACCGCCCTTGAAGGGAACGGTGTTGATCTTCCAGACATCGCGCTTATTGCGGAGCGGATTGATGTCTGCGTCCTTGATCTCACCATGCTCACGCGGGCGGTTGATGGACTGCGGCTGAGGCTGACCGGGAACAGGCTTGCCGTACTTGTTGCCGCCCTTCATGCCGCGCTTGAGGCGTTCTGCCGTTGCGGGGGCAATCGGCTCGGAGATTGCCTTGTAGTCAAAGAAATACTTCTTGGACTTTGAGAACAGGAAAATATGCTCATAGCAGCGGGCGCAGCGGTCTTTGACGCTCTCCGGCATGGGGTTATCCTTCATCCAGATGATGTCGTTGCGCAGATACCAGCCGGTATCACGGAGGGCAAAAGCCAGCATCCACGGAATGCCGATCATGTCCTTCGGCTTGCAGCCCTCAACCTTGTTGTTGAGAGCCACAGCCTGACCGTTTCTGCCGTTGGGGTTCTTCGGGTCAATAAAATCACCCTGATTGCCCTTTCCAGCGTAGGTGTCCGAGATGTTCAGCCAGAGCGTCCCATCCGGGCGCAAAACGCGCCTGACTTCGGTAAACACTTCCGTCAGGCGCGAGATGTATTCCTTTGGCGTTGCCTCTCTGCCGATCTGCCCGTCCACACCGTAATCGCGCAGCGCGTAATACGGCGGGGAGGTGATGCAGCAATGGACGCTTTCATCGGGCAGCGTTTTGAGGACTTCGAGACAATCGCCGGTGTAAATGTGATCAAGCTGTATGGGGACTCCCTCCTTTCTGCGAGACTTGATGCGCAATCAGTCGGAGAAATACTCGTCCGGCTCGTAGTCCTCGTCCTCGTCCAGCTCATCCTCCCAGCGGTCGATGATGGACTCGGCCTCCTTCGCCGCTTCGCGGTACAGGGAAAGACGATTGCGCTCATAGGCGGCATAAGCGGGGATGAACTTGCCAAACTCCTGAATGGCGCGGACATCCTTGGTGCGCATATCCGATACCATGTCGATCAGCTCGGCCATCGTCAGCAGATCCTCAATCATGCTGTCGTACTTCTCCTTGGGGATGGTGACAAAATCGTCCTCATCCTCGTCTTCCTCATCCATATCAAAGGCGGAAGGAGTACCGGACACACGGTAGATG
>ENA-UAIT01000770-UAIT01000770.1-human-gut-metagenome-genome-assembly--contig:-NODE-770-length-10664-cov-5.574324_pt1 | contig 10664 bp, 8 predicted proteins | sample MGYA00244422_ERZ654397 | MGnify/ENA primary metagenome ERZ654397 (study PRJEB26926, sample SAMN06164923) | human gut metagenome | biome: ENVO:00009003; feature: ENVO:2100002; material: ENVO:00002003... | reverse complement strand
CGAGATTACTACGCGTCTCGTGGGCTCGGAGATGTGTATAAGAGACAGGTTTGGGAGCTCGCACGCATTGCCTCCCAGTTGATGACTGTTGCTGCTACGCTGGCTGTGGGCGAAGGCGGAGCGGACAAGGTGAAAGGAATCGACGCCGAGGCTGTGAAGTTTCTCGAAGAGGCGATCGACCGTATGCAGGCTTCCGTGAAGCCGATTACCAAGTTCACTATTCCGGGCGGACATCGTGTCGTTTCGCTGTGTCATGTCTGCCGCACGGTTTGCCGTCGAGCAGAACGGGCGGCGCTTCGGGCCGATGCGAAGTATGGCGTCGCACCGGAGGTACTGATGTACCTCAACCGGCTGTCGGACTATTTCTATCTGCTGGGCCGCACGCTGACCGAATATTTCAGCGTGGAGGAAACCCTGTGGATTCCGTGACGGGATTTTATCGGTTTTTTTCGGAATTTCGTACGATCTGCCGAGGAGTTTTTTTTTTCGTGTGCCGTAAGGACCCGACTCGGCCGATGCGTTTGAAATGCCGTTGAGAAAGACGCGTCGGAAACGATCCGGCGGAGGCAGTGGCGGTGTGCGGATAACGGCAGTCGAATTCCTGAATTCGTGATGCGGACAGGGGCTGTCGATACATGGCCGCTTTCGATGCGATTCGGAAATAATCGTGTGCGGTTGCGGATCCGCCGAACATTGTCGGTCTTTGCGAAACCGCTCTTTCGGTCGAGGCCGGAATGTGCGGATCGTTTCCTATCGCTATGTTTGTTCAAAAAAAATGGCAGAAGAAATTTTTATTCTTTTGATTTGTATTTCTCGCAGGATTTTATATATTCGCAACCTAATAATAAGGAAGCTGTATGTCAGCCTGGACTTATTGTCTTGTGAGTTAATGATTTAAATTATTGCAGTTATGTATTGGACACTTGAGTTGGCATCGAAACTGGAGGATGCTCCCTGGCCGGCAACCAAAGATGAATTGATCGACTATGCCGTTCGCTCGGGCCTGCCGTTGGAAGTGCTCGAGAATTTGCAGGAGATCGAAGACGAGGGAGATATTTACGAATCGATCGAGGATATTTGGCCGGATTATCCTTCGAAGGATGATTTTCTCTTCAACGAGGAGGAATATTAGTGCGATTTTAAGCACGTAAACAGCTATTAAATCCCTGTCAATCAATAAGATTGGTGGGGATTTAATTTGTTTGGACAACAGCGTCTGACCGCCTCAAATGGCGCGGTTTATTTGGGCGAAATATGTTTTTCGGAGGAAATATCGGGATTTGTTTGGACAAAATTCATTACCTTTACAGAGGTTTGTGAGTATTACCGCAACCTCTGTTTTTTTAATTTCAAACATCTCCAGTATGGGACGACCGAAACGACTATATCCATTGGGACGCTACCGCCTGCATGTCAGGGGTGAGATCGATCCTGCCAAACAGTATCTTGTCCAGCTTGAATACACCTGGAACCGGCAGGTGATACGCAAGGGCATGAACATCTTTGTCCGGCTGGGCGACTGGAATGAGAAAGCCAACAAGGGACGCGGAGGTGTGAGGGCGAGTTATGGTCCGGAGGCCAACCGGATCAACAGTCTGCTGCTTGCCCGTGCGGACAAGATCGACGGACTGCTGGCCGAATATCAGGAGAAGCATCCCAATCAGATTACGGCACAGGTGATCGCCGACTTTTTGGCCGACAAACCGCTCACACGGGAGGACAAAGGGAAGGATTTTATCGAGTTTGTTTTGGAAAGGCTTGAATCCGATTATTCGAGAAACCGAATCGGACGCAGCCGCTATGAGAACGGCAAGAGCGGCATGAATATTTTCCGTATCTTTCTCCGTGCAACAAAGAACGGTACCTACAAGCCGGACAGTATCTATTTAGGTGAAATATCGGTTGAACTGATTGACGAATACATCAGGTGGCGGCGTGAGATAAAACAGAACAGCGATGCAACGATCAACCATGCTTTGACTCCGATTCTGAAGGCATGTGCCTATGCTTCAGAAATGAAGATGATAGACCATGCCGTCAATGCGAGAATTCAGGATATGCGTATCGCCTCAAAGATATCTCTCGCGGATGAAGACAACGAGTTTGACGGCAAGTATCTTTCAAAAGAACAGATGTCCGCGTTATTGGAATATTACCATGCCTGCACCGAACCGCGCCGTAAGGAGTTTTTGGAAATGTTCTTCTTTGCCTTCCATGCCTGTGGACTCCGTGTTGTCGATGTTATGACATTGCAGTGGGGGCATGTAAATTTCGAGAAGAAGGAACTGAGAAAAATCATGATTAAGACGAACAAACGTCACGTGATTCCACTAACGGAACCTGCCTTGCATATACTGCAGCGGTGGCAGGAGAAGCGTGCCGGATGCCGGTATGTCTTCAACTTAGTAAAGGATGATCTGGATCTTGATGATGCAGAGGCTCTGTACAAAGCCCGTAACAATGCAACGAAATGTATCAATCAGTCGCTGGCGGTTGTCGGAGAACAGATAGGGCTTCCGTTTACCCTTTCAATGCATGTGGCCCGACATTCGTTTGCGGTCTTTGCACTGAACAAGGGACTTTCCATGTCGGTTGTCAGTCGTTTGCTCGGCCATGGAAGTACGGATGTCACCGAAAAGGTATATGCCAAATTCCTGCCCGAAACGCTATCGGCGGAAGTGGCACGTCTGAAAGAGGATTTTGCATCTCTGGAAATTGTCTGATAATTGTAGACGGCTATTATAAACAATCATTAATTTTATATCTAAAATTGATTTGATATGACTATTACGAAGATATTCCTATTGCTGGTGTGCGCATTTGTTCTGGTATTGCTGCTTTCTACTATCTTTAATAAGCACCATAGGATAATCATGTGGTCTGCTGCAATAGTATTTTTTATAGGAACTCTGCTCCTTATAGGTCTTGGGATAATTGATCCGGTAAAAGACAACAACCATCCTGATCCTGTCGTAATAACAGGCATTTTCACCGCCCTTGTCTTATCGGGTGTATTTGCATACGGAGCGGAAAAGTTACGCATCAAACTTAGGGAAAATAACCAGCAAACCGTTCAACCCATAGATAATCATTCTGAATGTCCGGATTCCCCCAAAGGGGTTGTATTGTCGGGAAGGCTTGATACTTCACTTGCCCGTACAATCTTTGCGAAAGCAATAGAAGCCGGATATATTGAAGAGGTCGGGTCCCATTATAGCTGGAAAGGGACAAAGGCTCTTCTTGCCTATATGTGTGGTCGAATATATTGCGGCGATTATCCTGAATATTCCAAATACGAACAGAAGACTTTTTGGGAGTTCGGCAACGGACTCTTCCCCGATGTCGAACTTAACGCACTATTTGAACAAACCGGTATCGGACAGTCCCGGCAGAACAGGAGGGATATGCCCGTCCCTAACAATGCCGGAGAAATCGACAAGTTTTTTCATAAGTGACAAAAAACTAAGAGTATTATCTTCGTTCTTGGCAAGTCTTAGTTTCTGGCTTGTTATGCATTTTGTTTTGCATCATCTGGCAATCTTCGATTTTTTCAATTTTATTTTTCTCTTTTTTATTGCTGGTAATCAATAGGTTACTTGTAAAGTTGTGGCAGAATCATAACTTTCCATAACACCTGTCCTAACATTGGATAATTTATTGTAACTTATTAGTCCTCAGCTATTTCATACATTCGTGCCGTGATTCTGGTGCGATGTGCACAATCGTACCATATCGTATAACCAGGCTGAAGGTCTGAGTGTGCATCAGGGCAATCGGCCATAATTGTTTTTAAGTATGGCTAAAGAAACGAATGTAGAGAAGCTATGCGACCGGGAATTGCTTGAAAAGATTCTCAGCGTAGTGGAGAGACAAGAGAAACTGCCGCCTCCGGCTCATGAAGGCGGACTCCGTCTATATGACAACAAGTCTTTGATGGAGAAATTGAACATCAAAGAAAAGTATCTGAAAAAGTTGCGAGACAACGGCTATCTCGGCTACTCGCGTGAAGGTGATAAATACTGGTACACGCAGGAAGACGTAGACCGCTTTCTGCGTCGTTTCCACTATGAAGCTTTCGCTATTGGTGATGAACTTCCCAAACAGGAAGGAGGTGGCTATGTTTAACACCATTCATTTGACCAACATGCTTCGGTCGGAAGTGGAAGGCATTCCGGAAACAGGTCTTCCGTTGGATGCCTTCCCGGATAGGATACAGGAGATTATACTCAATCTTGCCAGATACGAAAATTTCAATGTGGAATATACTGCGTCTATTATTCTTTCTGCTGTTGCTACTGCAATAGGCAACTCTTGTCATATCCGTATAAAGGGCGAGTGGAAAACTTGCCCATCCCTTTATATGATGCTGGTCGGACGTCCCGGGCTCGGAAAGACTCCTCCCCTCGGTTTTATCTATAAGCCGATTAATGAGTATGATGACCGGCTGCATGAGAAATATAACGAGGAATATGATGAATATGAAAGAGCCATGTCAGCAGGCAAGCACGGAAGTGATGGGGAAGCACAACTGCTCAAGAAACCGAATTTTGTAACGACGGTCATTTATGATTCCACCCCGGAGGCGATGATGAATATTCATCAGCATAATCAGCGTGGGATAACATTGGTCGTCGATGAAATCCTGGCTTTGTTCAATTCCGTCAAAAGGTACAACAGCAAGAACAACCTCATTGAAGATCTGCTGACAGCTTATAGCGGACAGCCGTTAAAGATTATCCGCAAATCAGAATCACGTCCTGTTCTAATCAAGAATCCATGTATAAATGTCATCGGTTCAGTACAGACAAATATGCTGCAGGAAGTCTTCCGTGCAGAGTTCCTTGCCAACGGATTGCTTGACCGTTTTTTGTTTGTCTATCCCAAAAACAGGAAGATATCCGGATGGAGACGGGAAGAACGGAATACGGCCCGTCCTGACATCATGAATCAATGGAGGACAATAATCAACAGAATCCTAAGTATCCCCTGTATCCTTGATGACAAGGGTACAACGGTCAATCCCCGTATCCTTACAATGTCTGACGATGCGGAAGAATACTTTTATGAATGGTACAATGGAATTATCGATGCTGTAAATGCCATTGAGGATGATGCAGATGTTGAAAGCCGCAAGATGAAACTCAACGGCCATGTAGCACGTCTTGCCCTGTTGTTTCAGGTAATGAAATGGGCTACTGATAGTGGAGATATGCAATATATTGAGCGGGATTCCGTAGAATCGGCAATCCGTATGGTTGATTATTATGAGGAAACATACAGGAGGATTCAGGAAACCATTGTCATAAACAGTATCGGCGAAACGAAAGAAGTCTGGCTCTCCCTGCTAGGAGAGAGATTTACTTCCGGTGATGCTGTTATTGCCGGCAGAAAAGTTGATATGTCCCGACGTACCGTCTATTATGCGCTTGACCAATTATGCCGGCTTAAGCACCCTCTTATAGAAAAGCTTCAGCATGGAGTCTATCGCAAACTTATGACAGAAAATACTGATGCACCTTGCACTATTGCACTTTCATCTTGCCAGGATACCGTGCAATCTTCTCAAAGTGCAAAAGTGCAGAGTGCAACCACACTAAAATCAGAAGACCATGAGTGAATACAGATTCCATTTGCAGAAATACCGCCCTGGAAGCAAGACTACTTGTCCGAGCTGTGGTAAAAGCCGGTGTTTTGTCAGGTATATTGATGAACAAGGCAGCATTAGCTTTCCCGGTAATGTCGGCAAGTGTGATCATGAAAACAGTTGTGGCTACCACTATACACCTAAGGAATACTTCAATGATAATCCTGATGTATTGGAAATGGATGAGGGACGCGGCAAGTCATTTCTTTCTGCCCCTTATAAGACGGCAGATAAAACTCCGTCTTGTATCGTCCCTTCATATATTCCTTCATCTTATGTGTTAAGGAGTCTGTCACATTATTCAATCAACCCCTTATATCAGTATTTCTGTCATGTATTTGGTGAAAATGAGGCAAGCAGATTGTTTGAAATGTATCGCATAGGGACATCTTCAAAATGGGGAGGCACAACGGTTTTCTGGCAGACAGATATAAATGGACAGGTAAGAACCGGCAAGGTAATGTGCTATAATGCCGAGACAGGCCATCGGGTTAAAGAGCCTAAGGCTTTTGTCAGCTGGGCGCATTCCGAGTTGAAATTGCAGGATTTCCATTTGAAGCAATGTCTGTTTGGAGAACATCTTCTGAAAAATTCATCGTCTCCGGTAATGCTGGTGGAAAGTGAAAAGACCGCTGTTGTAATGAGCCATTTTATCCCCGATTATATATGGCTGGCAACAGGTGGAAAGAACGGTTGTTTCAATAGTGAAGCCATGCAGGTCCTTAAAGGCAGGGAGGTTACTCTCATCCCTGATTTAGGAGCAACCGAACAATGGAGAGAAAAGTCTGCTTTGTTGTCTGGAATATGTAAACGGGTTGTTGTGTCCAATGTTTTGGAATGTACATCCGATGAAGAGCAACGCAGCCAAGGATTGGACATTGCAGACTTCTTTCTGTATTCACCATCAAAGAGACAGATACTCCATCAGATGATACAACGTAATCCAGCATTGCAGTTGCTCATTGATGAACTGGATCTGGAACTTATTGAATAGTAAAGGAACTTGTTCCGAGGATTTATAGAAAGTCCTTAACACAATAAGGACTTTTTGCCTGTCGGCAATAAAATCCGGTCATTGTCCCGCGGAGCGGACTGGCATAAGAGCAAGCTCAAATATTAATCATTTATCAAAAGAATACCATATATGAATACAGATATTAAACAGGCCATGCATGTCGAAGCCGGGAAGTCATTCGGCACAGCAGAGGCGAATGAAAACGAAAGGCATTGGAATGACGACAAGATTGACAGAAAGAATCAGGATTCGACCAATCACTATGACAAGACCCGAATGAAACTGAATTTCGAGATTGGGCCCGATGGGAAAGTTCATCCGTTAGGCTATCAAGAGAAATCGCTTGAAGTACGTTTGCAGGAACGGTTGACTGAACTGGGCTGGAAACCCTTCAAGCCGGACAGCAAAATTCAACCAAACTGTTGTGCGAAATTTATCTTCGGAGGCAATCATGACCGTACGCTTGAGATGGCATTTGAGACCCAAACCGTAAATCTGGAAAAGGGTGCAGACAACAGCCATCTCCAGCGATGTCCGGAAATCGAACAATGGGCAAAAGATGTCTATGACTGGTGCGCCAAACGGTACGGACAGGAAAACATCATCGGCTTCCAGGTTCATCTTGATGAGAGCAGCCCGCATATCCATGCCTTGATCGTTCCTGTCGGACAACGAGCCAAAAGCGGACGCGAATGCGTCATGTGGTCGGCTAAGTTTGGCAAGACCCGCTACGAATACGGACAGATTCTTCGTGAAATGCACACCTCACTCTATGATGAGGTCGGTAGCAAGTATGGGTTGGAACGTGGTGATAGTATTGAAGGCCGGAACGTTAGCCATCTTAGTAAACGCGATTATATCCGAAAACTGTCCAAAGATGCGAAACAAGCAGAGAAAGCAGTTAAGGGACTTCAGACAATGATACGGAAACTTGAACGGGAAATGCTTGCCGACAGGAATCGGCTTAAAGAAATAGATGAAGCACTCGCATCCGGCAAGATAACTCTTGACAGGTATGAAGAGCAGAAGGCGGACATACAGAAACTCATTGCCGAGTATCAGGAAAAGCTCGAAGACAAATCCAATAAACTCCATGCGAAGGAGCAGGAAGTGGAACAATTGACAAAGGATGCGGCGAAGGCCCGTTCTGTTATACAGCCATTTCGTAACCACAAGGTTGATTTCACGCCACCGCAAATTACAGAGAAAGTACCATTGTTCGGTACGGACAAATGGATTGAGCGTCAGAATCGGTCTATCTCCAAGCAGTTTACCGAAATTGTCCGGAAGATAGAATCCCTATACAGAAATGATGCAGCTCGACAGGTTGAAGCCGCCCAGAATAATGTTCTAGCGGATTACGGTGAACTTTATCAGTTGAGACGGGAGAATAAAACTCTTTCAGACACAAACGAAAATATGGAGTCAGAACTGAATACATTGCTCGGCCTGTTGGCTATACCTTCAGTTCGCAATATGATTTTTGCAATAGCCGATGCGCTCATCAGTGGGCAGCCGATACCTGTTTCTTCCGGAGGTGGTGGTGATTCCGACTCAGACCTTCGTTGGGATGGTCGCAGACCGGATGAAGAGGAAGATGAGTATAAACGGAGATGCCTGATGCACGCAGTGCAAGTTATCCGTAATTCTCAAAGAAAAACTATACGCAGGTAACTCCAAAATAAATCATTAGAATAGCTGCAAATTCTTGTGGTTGTCCTAATGATTAAGTTAATACAAACCGATAAATCAGAATTTACCGATACTTGACCGTTCATCAGAAGAGGCAGTAACTCATCACGTTGTCTGATCAACTTTTCACATTCATCTTTGGTTTGCTTTATTTTGTAAAACACAGGAATTAATACATCATTAAATCTTTTGAGTAAATCATCACTTGGTTTTATCATTGATATATTGTAAAGAGTTGAAGCCGTCATACTTGGCAAGCCAGTTCCAGAATTCCATTTCGTAAAATCAATATCTTTAATAGCAAAGAATACATATTTAGCAGAATGCACAATTTTCATCTCAGAATAAAACATTGTATCAACGGTCCAAAAGGATTCATTAACATACATGATATTATTCAACGTTCCTTTTCTTGGCATTAAGACAGACTCTCCTGAAAAAAGGTATTCATTCACCCTACGCATTTCTCCTCCGCTTCCATAAACAGGATGTGAACCAGTAGCTAAATGTTTGTGATCTCGTCCATTTTTAATGGTTAAAAATTCTTGTAATGTACAATTATTCCATCCATTCGGTATTTCCCTTTTCAGCTTCTCATTCCAAATCATCTTTCCACCACTGGATTTATACGGTTTCCCTTCCTCATTCGGGAAGTCGAACTGCACAAACCAATAATCATAAAGTTGTTTTGCCATCGCTTCTAAATTCTGATTTATCTGCTTATTGAGTTCTATCTTTTTGTCTAATGCAGAGAATATTTCGCCAATTTGTTTTTGTTTTTGCAATGGAATTACTGGTACAGGAAATGAATTGAGTATTTCTGCTGATAACGCATAGCGTTGTCCACTTCCCGAGGCATTGCAAGCGAAATATTTCTTTGCATAGCCCGTATGCATAAGGGCATTCAAATAACGTCCATCTAGAATATCTTTATTGGGCGTTATCAATGCACAATGATAACCCAATATGACATCATTAAAATCATCGGCTATATAAGTAGAAATGCCAATGTCATCACGAGTTTCACTATCCTTGGTTAATGCAACTTGACCTTTCTTCAATTGGAACTTGGAAATTTCATTGGGACGGGCAGTGGCAAGCATAAAACTATCATGCCGAGCCATAGTGATAGCCCAGTTATAATAGACATCCACAAAATTACATAGACGGATATCTTCTTCTCCATCTTTTATTTTCTTATCTACTCCACTAATTTCTACAGTAGCGATATCTCCTAATTTATATTTTCTCATTTGCATCCAATTTTGATGCAAATTTACGCATTTTCAGGCAGAATCCGGTATGATTGTCTATCCCAAATATTTCTTATGACCCAACTTTACATTGTTTTGGTTTACAATGGCATAGTGCAGAGTCGTATCAATACGCACATGGCCTAATAAGCATTGTACTTGTTCAATAGGCATACCTTTGTCAATAGCCATTGTAGCAAGAGTTCGGCGAAATTTGTGAGGATGTACCTTTGGCATGGAAAGTGATTGTCCAAGTCTCCGAATACGCACTTCCACACCGCTGATAGTTAAGCGTGTGTATGGTGAATATAGTGAAACAAATAAAGCCGGATTATTATCAGTACGTGAATCAAGGTATTGCTGTAAATGCAATTTCGTTCTGGCATTGAAATAAACAATACGTTCCTTGTTGCCTTTCCCAAATACTACGCATTGCCGCTCATAAAAATCTATATCTTCTCGGTTCAGTTTCACCAATTCACCTACACGGATACCTGTGGATGATAGGATGTCTATAATAGCTAAATCTCTTTTGTTGGTACAACTGTCCCGAAGTTGTTCCAACTGTTCATCAGAAAGTACCTCTTTTACAAGAGAGTCTGTTTTTACTTTATGAATCCGCCTTACAGGACTCTTTGCAATATAGTCTTCATCCTCCAACCATGCAAAGAAACTTGAAAAGATACGCCGCATGTTGTCAATAGTTACTTTACTGGACAAATGCTCTTCTTGATAATTGGACAGATAGGTACGAATATCTGCTGTGGTTATATGACAAATAGCCACGGAAAGTGTAAATAACAATCGTTCAATAGTGTTACGATAGTATGCCAATGTTTTATCAGAGCATCCTTCAATCTTTTTTGCTGAGATAAAAGAGTTTAAAAGATGCTCATTTTCTTGTGCTTGTTGTTTTGCACATTCTTTCTTTTCGATTATTTCCACATTATGCAGTTCTGATGCAAGTACCGCTTTAAGCTGTACCATTTGTCGGCAATCCAAGTTACGCTGCATTTTCGCAACTATCGCCTGAATGATGTTCTCTTTCATAATTCTGATA
>ENA-UAIT01000767-UAIT01000767.1-human-gut-metagenome-genome-assembly--contig:-NODE-767-length-10701-cov-5.070449_pt1 | contig 10701 bp, 6 predicted proteins | sample MGYA00244422_ERZ654397 | MGnify/ENA primary metagenome ERZ654397 (study PRJEB26926, sample SAMN06164923) | human gut metagenome | biome: ENVO:00009003; feature: ENVO:2100002; material: ENVO:00002003... | reverse complement strand
TGGGCTCGGAGATGTGTATAAGAGACAGACGGTATTCGGCGGGATGTCCGACGGGGACGGCAATTTCGAATTTGCGGCTCCCCCGGGCGAATATACGATGGTCGTCCAATCCGTAACCGCCCACCGCAAGGAGTTTCCGGTCACCATCGAAACCGGTCGGGAAAACGTATTCCCGAACATCGAAGTCAAGGAAGATATCAACCAGTTGGAGGAGGTGGTCGTCACCGGACAGTTCTCGCCGCAATCCATGAAAAACTCCTTATATAAGGTACGGTCGGTAAACAGCGATCAGATCCGGCAAAAGGCACCCCTGGATGTACAGTCGCTTCTCAACACCGAAATCGGCATCCGCCTCTCGAACGACATGGCGCTCGGAGAAACGGACTTCGAGCTGATGGGTATGAGCGGCAACAACGTCAAAATCCTCATGGACGGTATTCCGATGATCGACCGAGGCTCGACCAAACAGAGCCTCAGCCAACTCGACGTAAACCGGATCGAACGGGTCGAAATCGTCGAAGGTCCGATGTCGGTAGTCTATGGCACGGACGCCCTTGCGGGAGTCATCAACATCATCACCAAAAAGGGACCGGGCTATTCCGGCGAAAGCACCTGGCGCGTGGGCGCCCGCATCCAGGAAGAAACGATGGGCAAGGAATACCAGTTCTTCAACGGCGAAGGTCTTCACAACGAAAGCATCGACCTCGGATTCAATCTTAAAAACGGACTCTACTTCAACGGCGGCTACACCCGCAACGACAACGGCGGCTGGCAGGGCGACCTGACCGGACGCGAAAAGCGCTGGCATCCCAAAGACCAGTCGCTGGCCAACGGTATGATAGGGTTCCAGCGACGCAACCTGAACGTCTGGTACCGGCTGGATTTCCTCGACGAGAAAATCTTCGGTCCTCTGAACGGTACCGCCATCGAACCGGAGAAGGTTTCCGACAAGGACTATCTGACCAAACGATACACCCATCAGTTACAGGCAGACTGGAGACTGGACAACCGGTTGAGCGTCAATCTCGCCCTCTCCTACCAGGACTACAAGCGCCGCACGCAGACCACCTGGACAGACCTCTCGACCGGAGAGAAATGGCTCTCGGCCGAAGATGCCAGTCAGGATGTCACCCAGTACAAAGCCTGGATCGCACGGGCGACGGCAACCTGGAATATCGGCCCGAAGATCAGCCTTCAGCCCGGTTTGGAATACCAATGGACCGAAGGCAAGGGCGGACGCATCGACGGCACCCCCACGATCTCCGATCTGGCATTCTTCATCTCGGCCGAATACAAACCCTGGAGCTGGATGAGCGTACGCCCCGGCGTTCGGGCTTTCCTGATGGCCGACTACGAAGCTCCTGTGGCCGTACCTTCGATTTTAACGAAGTTCGATCTGACACCCGATATGGACATCCGCCTCTCCTATGCCTACGGCTTCCGTACGCCGACCCTGCAGGAGCTCTACTTCTCGTTCCACAACGACAACCACGACATCGACGGCAACCCGGACCTGAAAGCCGAATATTCGAACAATGTCACGGGATCGTTCACCTACCGCATCCTGCATAACGCGCGGATCCGGCTCACCACCACGTTGAGCGGTTTCTACAACGTCTTCAAGGACAAGATCAGCCTGGCGCAGAACGTCGATATTCCCAACTACAACACCTACTACAACATCGGCCGCTACAAAACCCTGGGCGGGGCACTGGAAACCTCGCTGGCATGGGGCGGATTACGCGTGAACGTCAATGCTTCGCTGATCGGACGCTACAACAAATATGCCTCCGACGATAAAAGCCTGCCCCAGTTCCGCTATTCGCCCGAAGTGAGTACGACCATCAGTTACCATATCGCCAAGTCGGGAACGGACATCAGTTTCTTCTACAAATACACCGGCCAGCGCAAGGAGTACTATTACCACGAATACACGACCCCGGACAACAAGAAAGAGAGCGAAATTTACCTGAGGGGACTCCCCTCCTACCACTACGGGGACATCACCGTCACGCAGAAGCTGACCTCGTTCCTGAGCCTGAACGTAGGTGTCAAAAACCTCTTCAACCTGACCGACATACGCACGATCGTAGAATCCGCGAACGACACCCCTTCGGTCAGCTATCTCGGCTGCGGACGCAGCTACTTCATCGGACTGAACTTGATGCTGAACGGAAAATTCAAAAAATAACAAATTCAATATTAACTAATTAAAACCATTCTATGAAAAGATTACTTTACTTACTGTCAGCCTGTCTGATGACCTTCGGATTCTCGGCATGCAACGACGATGACGACAACCTGAAGTTGCAGGACATTTCGGTCGAATTCGCCGTATCGGAAGCCGGCATGGACGGCGAAACCGTCAGCCTCGGCCTGAAACTCAGCCGCGCTACGACCGAGAGCTTGGACGTAACGATGGAAATGACCTCTTCGGACGTATCCGACGCGGACATCACGACGACCCCGGCCATGACCGACGGCAAGATCACGGTCAATATTCCGGCCGGACAGTCCACGGGCACTTTCACCGTAGCCAAAGCGACGGGTAAAAACCCCGAGGGAACGGCGAAATTCCAGATTCTCTCCCTCTCGCTGACCGAAGGCTACAAGATCGGCACGACCAAGGAGATGACCCTCTCGTTCACTCCGATCGTCTCCACGGGCGGCACGATGACGCTCGAAGGGAAAGTCGGTGACCAGAACTACGCCAACATGGTCTATGTCGATCTGAGTAATAACAGCCAGATGCAGATCGACCGCAAGAGCTGGAACCTGGGCTTCTACTGCGGCGATGAGTTCCGCGTGGTACTCAACTCTTCATACGCAACGGTAGCGGCCGCTTCCGAGAAAACGGACTTCGCAGCCGTAACCCTCGAAGATGCGCAGAGCGCACCCAACATCGCCGCAGGCAGCATGTCCGAAGACTTCAAGGCGGAATGGATCGACGACGTCACGGGCGACCTGTCGAAGACCGCATTCGGCGAAATATCGGCTACGGATGCGAACAACAAGGTATTTTTCGTGGCCTCGGCCGACAACAAGACCAATACCGACGGTACGGAAAACCGGAGCCTCTGGTACAAAGTGAAAGTCACCCGCAGCGGCAACGGCTACAAGGTAGAGTACGGCAAGGTGGAAGATACGACCCCAAAAACCGTCGAAATCACGAAAGACCCGATTTACAGCTTCATCGGACTCTCGCTCGAAACCGGCGAACAGGTGCTCCAGCCCGCCAAGAGCAAATGGGACATCATGTGGGCCTACGCCGCCTCTTCGACCATGATGGCATCGGGACCGGTGATCTCGTTCACGCAGGATGTAATCACGATCAACAACCTGGGCGGCGCGGAAACAGCGATCGTCATGACGGACACCAAGTCGTATGCCGACTTCAAACGTGCGGACGTGGCATCTGCGGAGTTCCAGACGGAAGCGAACACGATCGGCACCAACTGGCGCACCCCCGCGATGCCGGGCGTGGAGAATCCGGGTGTCAAGGCAGACCGTTTCTTCGTCATCAAGGACTGTGCGGAAAACTACTACAAGCTCCGGTTCCTCAAATTCGGTTCGGGCGACGACGGTGAGCGCGGACGTCCGCAACTGGAGTACGAGTTGCTGAAATAGACGAAATGATGCGATCGGATTGGCTGGCAGCACCGGAACTACGGGACTGCCGGCCAAACCACGCAAAAAGAGTCCGTTTTCAAGATACGGCCCGTCCGGTATGGATCCGGACGCCGGCAATCCTCAAGAATCTTAACAATTTACACTTCGAATAATGGCAAAAAACAAGAAATGGATCCTCGCGGCCGTCGCCGTACTCGCAGTGGTCCTGTGCTGCTGGGCGGCGTGGAGCAAATGGGCATCCACGACCCGGATCGGACTGGTGAACTTCCAGAACTATCAGACGGCCAGCCTCGTCAAATCCAACGAAGACAACTTCATCGAATACGAAGAAATACCGCTCGACCGGCTCGACCGGCTCGGACGTTACGACCTGGTGCTGGGATTCGGCATGGGTCTGAAAATCACTGAAGAGCAGCGAGCGCAGATCCTCGCGGCAGCCGACGAAGGCACCCCTATCTACATTTACGCCGCCACCAATCCGGAAAACGACATCTGTAGCCTCGACAGCCTCACCAAGGCCGGAATCTCGGCCTACATCGGCAACGGCAACAAGCGGAATTACCGGAATATGGCCCGCTACGTCCGCCAGCATATCGACGCGAAGCGCCTCTTCGTCACACCGGCTGAAGAAGCTGTCGAGAGCGCTTCGGACGTGCTCTACCACTTGGACGAAGACCTCTCATTCAAAACCGTCGCGGACTATGAGAAATACCTCCGGGAACAGGGAATTTATCGGGAGAAAGCCCCCAAAATCGCAATCGTAGGCGGTCTGAACGACCCCTTCAGCGGCAACCGGGCCAACATCGACAGCTTGATCGTATCGCTGCAAAACGCAGGAATGAACGTCTATCCCGTTTCGTCGTACCGCCAGCGTCTGACGTTCCTGCGGGAAATCGGCCCCGACGCGGTCATCCACTTCGCGCACGGGCGCATGGTCATGGGCCAGGCCGACGCAGCCGTGGAGTGGCTGAAGGAGCGGAACATCCCGATCTTCTCGCCGCTCTCCATGCTGGAAACGCAGGAGGAGTGGGAAAGCGACCCGATGGGGATGTTCGGGGGATTCATGTCCCAGAGTATCGTCGTACCCGAACTGGACGGCGCGATCTACCCCTACGTGCTGAACGATCAGGAACTGGACGAAGAGGGAATCTACCTCTTCAAGGCCATTCCCGAACGGCTGAAGAATTTCACCCGGATCATCGGCAACTTCATCTCGCTGAAACGGAAGCCGAATGCTGAAAAGAAAGTAGCGATCTACTACTTCAAAGGCGCCGGACAATCCTCGCTGACGGCCCAGGGACTGGAAACGGTGCCGTCGCTCTATAATCTTCTGAAACGGCTCAAGGCCGAAGGCTACACGGTGAAAAACCTGCCTGCGACCGAAAAAGAGTTCGAAAAGCTGCTGATGACGCAGGGTGCCGTATTGAGCACCTATGCCGAAGGAGCTTTCGACGACTTCCTGAAAAACGGCCGTCCGGCACTGGTCGGAAAGTCGGAATACGAATCCTGGGTGCAGGACGCCCTGCCCGAAGAGCTCTATGCCGACGTCGTGCAACTGTACGGCGAAGCGCCGGGCCGCTATATGAGTACGGTCCGGGAGGGCGAGCCGTGCCTGGCCGTAGCCCGCATCGATCTGGGCAACGTCGTGCTGCTGCCGCAGCCCATGGCTGCGGTCGGCGACGACGCTTTCGCCATCGTACACGGCGCCAAAACCGCTCCGCCCCACCCCTACATCGGCGCCTACCTCTGGGCGCAATACGGCTTCGGAGCCGACGCGATGATTCACTTCGGCACACACGGCAGCCTGGAGTTCACGCCCCGGAAACAGGTGGCGCTCTGCCGCTACGACTGGCCCGACCGTCTGGTGGGCACCATTCCCCACTTCTATTACTACACCATCGGCAACGTCGGCGAAAGCATGATGGCCAAACGCCGCTCGTACGCTACGACGATCTCCTACCTGACCCCGCCGTTCACGGAGAGCAAGACCCGGGGACAGTACAAGGAGCTGACGAACAAAATCGAAGCGTACTATAAGACCGACGAGGCCCGCCAGTCGGAGGCATCGATCGCCGTGAAAAAGATCGCCGTGAAGATGGGCCTGCACCGCGACCTGCGGCTGGACAGCCTGCTCACGCAGCCCTACACTGCCGAGGAGATCGCCCGCATCGAAAACTTCGCCGAGGAGATCGCCAACGAAAAGATGACCGGGCAGCTCTATACGACCGGCGTTCCCTACTCGCCGGAGAAGATCCGTTCGTCGGTAATGGCCATGAGCGCCGACCCGATCGCATACAGCGTGGCGGCCCTCGACCGCCAGCGCGGAAAGGTAACCGACACGCAGCTCAAGAGCCAGGCATTCTTCACGCAGCACTATCTGGAGCCGGCCAAGCAACTGGTTCGCCAGGTGCTCGGCGGACAGAAAGCCGATGACGCACTGGTCTGCCGCGTAGCGGGAATCACCCCGGAGAAGCTCGCCGAAGCGCACACGATCCTCACTCCGCCCCGGCGAGGCATGATGATGATGGGCCGCGCAGCTACTCCTGCGGAATATACGGCCGATCAGAAGCGCGAAGCGCAGGCCATCGCCGAAGTGGAGCGTACCGTGACGAATATCCAGAACTACAAACGGGCGCTGGAGGAGAGTCCGGAAATGGAGATGCGCTCGATTCTGAACGCTCTGGCGGGCGGATACGTCGCACCGACCTCGGGCGGCGATGCCGTGGCCAATCCGCAGGCGGTGCCTACGGGCCGCAACCTTTATGCAGTGAACGCAGAAACCACCCCGTCCGAACAGGCCTGGGCCAAAGGCAAGGAGCTGGCAGAGAATACGCTTGCACAATACAAGAAAACGCACGGCGACTATCCGCGCAAAGTCAGCTACACCTTCTGGAGCAGTGAATTCATCGAGAGCGAAGGTGCGACGATCGCCCAGGTGCTCTACATGCTGGGCGTAGAGCCGGTACGCGACGCTTACGGCCGCGTGTCCGACCTGCGGCTGATTCCCTCCGAGCAGTTGGGCCGACCCCGCGTGGACGTAATCGTACAGACCTCGGGCCAGTTCCGCGACCTGGCGGCATCGCGCCTGGCACTGATTTCGCGGGCCGTCGAGATGGCGGCGGCAGCGACCGACGACCGGTACGGCAACCGCGTGGCGGAAAGCACGGTGGAGACCGAACGCTTGCTCGTCGAGCAGGGCGTATCCCCGAAAGACGCGCGTGAAATGTCCACACAGCGGGTATTCGGCGGTGTGAACGGCATGTACGGAACCGGCATCCAGGACATGATTACCAGCGGGGACAAGTGGACCGACGAACAGGAGATCGCCGACGCCTACATCAACAACATGGGCGCCGTGTACGGCAGCGACGAAGAGTGGGGAGAGATGAAGGCCGGGCTGCTGCGGGCCGTGCTCCACAACACGGACGCCGTCGTACAGCCCCGTCAGAGCAACACCTGGGGCGCGTTGAGCCTCGACCACGTCTATGAGTTCATGGGCGGTATGAACCTGGCCGTGCGCAATGTCACGGGCAAGGACCCCGACGCCTATTTCGCCGACTACCGCAACCGCAACAACGTCAAGATGCAGGAGCTCAAGGAGGCTATCGGCGTGGAATCCCGCGCCACGATCTTCAATCCGGAATATGTCAAGGAGGTGATGAAGGGCGGCGCATCGAGCGCATCGCAGATCACCGAGGTCGTGACCAACACCTACGGATGGAACGTCACCAAGCCCGATGTCATCGACAAGGAGATGTGGGACCGGATCTACGACGTGTATGTCGAGGATAGCTACGGCCTGGGAACCGAACAGTTCTTCCGTCAGCAGAATCCGGCAGCCCTGCAGGAAATCACGGCCGTAATGCTGGAAACTGCCCGCAAGGGAATGTGGAAAGCCTCGGAGCAGCAGCTCAACACACTGGCGAGCCTGCACACGGAGCTGGTCGAAGAGTTCGGCTCGACGGGCAGCGGCTTCTCGGGCGGCAACGCCAAATTGCAGGAGTTCATCGCCGGACGGGTCGCTCCGCAGCATGCGGCGGCCTACAAACAGCAGATCCAGACCATGAAGACCGCACAAAGCCCGGATAACAAGAACGGAATGGTACTCAAGAAAGACGAAGTATCCAGCGGTGAACAAGGTCAGAAAAACGCCCTGAACGGCGTATGGATCGCCGGCGGCGTACTGGTGTTGTTCGTCGTCCTGCTGCTGGTGCTCCGCAAAAAGAGAAAAGACAACTAACACGATACTATGCAACTAATCATCAGCATACTCATCCTGTTCATCCTCATCAACTGCGTGCTCAAACTCAGTTTCTGGAGGATCTGGCAGGCCGCTCTGTTCGGAGCGGTGTGCGGCGCCTTCGTCATCGCGACCTACCCGTACGCCATCCTGCAATCGAAGACGCAGCTGGCCGACTACCTGCAAAACACGACGGCTCTGCAAAATATGGCCGTTATCATCACGCTCGAATCGGTCGTCTGCTTCGCCTACTGCATCGCCGTGCTGCGGGGTTGGTTCGGACAACAGGAACGGTGGTGGGTGAAACCACTGAAGTGGTACCCCAGCCTGCTCGTCTTCCCCGTGCTGTTTTACCTGCAGACCGAACTGGTGTTCAGTTTTCCCGGAACGTCGTTCTCGGCGATCTCCTATGCGTTCGCCGCAGCCGTCGTCGTGCTGTTCCCGCTGCTCTGCTACCTTTTCCGGCTCCTGCTGCCGGAAAAGGAGATGCGGCTGGAGACGCACTTTCTGGTGAGTCTCTTCGTCTGCATCATCGGTCTGCTGACCACCGTCAACGGCAATGTAACCTATCCGGCGGTCGATGAGCCGACGAACTGGCGGGCACTGGGATTCGCCTTCGGACTGTTCCTGGTTCTCTTCGTGCTTGGGGCGCTCTGGAACCGCATCAAATGGATCGTCCTGCAAAAGCGAAACGCCCGCAAAAAACATTCGGCATAACCCCGAACCGTCATAAATTCCAAGAAATCGTAAAACAAATAAACTTATATGGAAACCATTTCACAAGTACTTTTCTGGGTGGCCAACAGCCTGCTTATCCCGGATATTCTGCTGCTGTTGCTGCTGTTCATCCGCGCCCTGCTGCTCGTGGGCGGCATCTACAACCAGTACATGGCCAAACGCAAGAACGACAAGCGACTGAACGACCTGATCAAAAACCTGACACCGGACAAGGTGGACGACCTGCGCAAAGCGCTGCCCGCGAAAGACAACTCGCTCTACATCCGCTACCTGCGCGACCTGCTGACCAACCCGGCCAGCCAGGATTACGCAGACTACCTGATCTCGAATTTCGAGAACGACGCCGAGAAGGACGTCATCCTGTCCAAACTCCTCACAAAGATCGGCCCCGTACTGGGTCTGATCGGCACGCTGATCGCCATGAGCCCGGCGCTCGTGGGACTCTCGACGGGCGACATCGCAGGTATGTCCTACAATATGCAGGTCGTATTCGCCACGACGGTCGTGGGCCTCGTGATCAGCGGCGTGGGCCTGGTATCCCTGCAATTCAAGCAGCGCTGGTATGCCAAGGATGTCAATAACCTGGACTACGTATCACGGAAACTGATCGAAAAAAACACGGAAGCATGAAACCGACCCGAAGAAAAAGCAAGTTCGCCGTACAGGAAGACTCCGATCCGCTGAGCGTGGTGGTCAATCTGTTCGACGTGGCGATGGTCTTCGCCGTAGCGCTGATGGTCGCTATGGTAATGCATATGAACATGACCGAAGTATTCACGCAGGAAGATTTCACCGTAGTGAAGAACCCCGGCAAGGAAAATATGGAGATCATCATGAAGGAGGGCAACAAGATCAACAAATACACCCCCTCCGAACAGCAGGGTTCCGGTGCGAAAGGCAAGCGCGTCGGCATCGCCTACGAACTGGAAAACGGAGAAATCATTTATGTACCAGAACAATAAACAGAACGGAAAATGAAAAAGATCCTCGTATCGTTGATCTGCTGCCTGACCGCAACGCTCGGTTGGGCACAGGAGAAAAATGCCTACACGCTGTTCGACGCCCAAGGCAATCGGGTCGATTACACGCAGATGATGGACGTGCTCGAACGGCAGGATGTCGTATTCATCGGCGAAATCCACAACTGCCCCATCGCCCACTGGATGGAATACGAAATCGTCAAAGACCTTTACGACCGGCACGGCGACCGGCTGATGATCGGCGCCGAAATGTTCGAGCGGGACAATCAGTTGATCCTCGACGAATACCTGGCCGGAATGATTACCCCCGAACGGTTCAACGCCGAAGCCAAGCTCTGGCCCAACTACAAGACCGACTACTCTCCGATCGTCGAATTCGCCAAAGAGCACAAGATTCCCTTCGTCGCCACGAACGTAGCACGCCGCTACGCCAACATGGTCGCCAAAGGCGGATTCGAAGCGCTGGACGGGCTTTCGGACGAGGCGAAACGGTATATCGCACCGCTGCCCCTGAATTACGTGCCCAACAAGAGCGTGGATGAATATTTCGGGGCCATGAAGATGCCGGGGATGAAACAGAGCGCCGCAGAAAACCTTTCGAAGGCACAAGCGGTCAAAGACGCTACGATGGCCTGGTCGATCGCCGAACGGATGCAGTCGAAACTCGTCCACATGAACGGCAACTTCCACTCGACGGACCACTGCGGCATCATTACCTACCTCAATCAGTACCGTCCCGGTCTGAAGATCGGCACGGTGGAGGTCATCCGGCAGGAAAATACCGACAAGCTCGATCCCGAAGCACTCGGTAAGGCCGATTTCTTCATCTGCGTACCCAAAGACATGACCTCGACGTTCTGATCGCAGACAAACGAAAAAAGAGGGGACGATTTTCCGTATCGTCCCCTCTTTTTTCGTCGCGCCGGCCTTTTCGGATCGTCCGAACGCTATTTTATGCGAACAGGGCTTCCGTTTTGGCGATCACCTCCTCCGGGTCGGGATCGATCGGGAAAACATGATCGGGCTTCAGGTACCACAGCGTTTTATCCTCCTTGAAATCTGTCTCTTATACACATCTGACGCTGCCGACGAATAGCCTTGTGTAGATCTCGG
>ENA-UAIT01000765-UAIT01000765.1-human-gut-metagenome-genome-assembly--contig:-NODE-765-length-10742-cov-4.729204_pt1 | contig 10742 bp, 10 predicted proteins | sample MGYA00244422_ERZ654397 | MGnify/ENA primary metagenome ERZ654397 (study PRJEB26926, sample SAMN06164923) | human gut metagenome | biome: ENVO:00009003; feature: ENVO:2100002; material: ENVO:00002003... | reverse complement strand
GATTAAATGCCATTTCAAACAAAAAAGCGCCCCGAATAAATCTCGGGGCGCTTTTTTGATGCCGGTCCTGATGGGCAGGGATTCGGGTTTACTTTGTGTTTTTTACACGTCGGGTGAGCGACGCGGCGTAGGCGTCCCAATCCTCGATCTCGCGCCGTGCTACGCCCGATTCGATGGCTGCACGCGCCACGGCCGTGGCGACGACCGCGAGCAGACGCGGGTCGCTCGGTTTCGGAATCAGGTATTCGCGTCCGAACGAGAGCGACTTCAGACCGTATGTTTTCAGGACCTCCTGCGGAACCGGTTCCTTGGCCAGGCGTGCCAGTGCGTGGGTGACGGCCAGCTTCATTTCGTCATTGATCGTACTGGCATATACATCGAGCGCACCCCGGAAAAGGTACGGGAAAGCGAGCACGTTGTTTACCTGATTGGGATAGTCCGAACGGCCCGTTGCGAAGATGATGTCCGGACGGGATGCCATCGCCTCTTCGTAGGTGATCTCCGGCGTGGGGTTGGCCAAGGCCAGCACCAGCGGATCGTGGGCCATCGTGCGGACCATTTCGGGCGTCAGGATACCCGGAGCTGAAACGCCGAGGAAGACGTCGGCACCTTGGAGGGCGTCGGCCAGCGTATCGACGTCTTCCCGGTCCGTAGCGAGTTGTTCCTTGACAGGATTCAGGTCTTCGCGGCGGGTCGAAACCACGCCTTTGCTGTCGCAGAGAACGAGATTTTCGCAATTCAGGCCGAGCTTCAGGAAAAGGCGGGCGATAGAAACCGCCGCAGCGCCTGCGCCGTTGATGACCACACGGGCGTCGGCGATGGACTTGCCCGCGATTTCGAGGCCGTTCAGCAGGGCCGCACCCGAGATGATGGCCGTGCCGTGCTGGTCGTCGTGCATGACGGGAATGTCGAGCTCTTCACGAAGCCGGGCTTCGATTTCGAAACATTCGGGAGCCTTGATGTCCTCGAGGTTGATGCCGCCGAAGGTCGGAGCGATGGCCTTGACGGTTTCCACGAAACGGTCCGTGTCGGTCGCATTCACTTCGATATCGAAGGCGTCGATGTCTGCGAATACCTTGAAAAGCATGCTTTTACCCTCCATGACCGGCTTGCCGGCCAAAGCCCCGATGTTGCCCAGTCCCAGGACTGCCGTGCCGTTGGTGATGACGGCGACCAGATTGCCTTTGCCCGTATATTTATAGGCGTCGAGCGGGTTTTTCACGATTTCGAGGCATGGCTCCGCCACGCCGGGCGAGTAGGCCAGCGAAAAGTCGTGCTGCGAAGCGAGGGGTTTGGTGGGTACTACCGCTATTTTGCCGGATTGCCCTTCTGCATGGTAACGGAGGGCTTCTTCTCTCATATTTTTATTTTGCATTGTGTTTTATGGGTTTGATGAACTTATTTTTCGCAAGGATCGCGCCCGAGCCGGTATTCCGGTGAGAAAAACCGGAAAAGATCCGCCGGGGTCAGAGCCTGTTTACTGCGATCGGTTTTTTGTCGATGTAATTGGGATAGAGGAACAGCGGCATTCCGAGTGCCATACCTGCATGTACCTTTCCCTGTATGCCGATGGATTTCAAAAATTTGCATTTTTTGTCCTGTGCCAGTGCCGAAAGGACGAAGCCCGTGTAGATCTGGCTGACACCGAGGCTTTCGGCCATCAGCGAACCGTTCTGGTAGGCAAGGTTGGCATCTGCGGCTCCGAAACGGTTTGCGTACGGAGTGTGAATGAGAAGCAGGGTTTTGGCTTCGCGCAGAATTAGATCGTTGCCTTTGTCGTATTCGGCGATCAGTCGTTTGAAAGCAGGCAGGTAGTCGTAAAATTCGGGCCGCAGACGTTTGAGTATGGGTTTGACGAGCGGGTTTTCCAATTTGCGGGCGATTCCCGCGAAAGTATCCAGCGTGAAACGGATGATCTTGTCCAGGATCGCGGGATCGGTGATGACCGTGAAACTCACTTCCTGGCGGTTGCTGGCCGTTGGAGCCCGGTGGGCGGCTTCGAGGATTCGGTCGATCGCTTCCTGCGGGACGGGACGGTCGGAGAGCGCCCGGTTCGAACGGCGTGCCTTGCAGAGGAGCATCACCTGCTCGGGCGAAGGCAGCTTCGTGCGGTCGATGGGATGTATCTTTTCCGCCGGAAAAGAGCTATGGAGGACCGAGCCGGTCGGACAGACGGCCGCGCAATGTCCGCAGACGATGCAGGAGTCGATATTGCGCAGACCGATCGGGTCGCCGGGTTTGGCCTGAGTCATGATCCAGGCAGGGCAAACCTTGACGCATTTTCCGCATCGGATGCAGCTGGCGGTGTCGATATTGATTTGTACGTTCATATATTTTGTCAGAGTATTGTGTGTTTATTGCCGATGTTGTCGATTATGGCTTGAACGACGGAGAAAAATCTTTGGAGTTTGTACTGGAAAACCCGTTTCGGAATCTTGTCTGCGGGCCGGTGCATTACGGTTGGGGCCGTACATTCTTCGGAGCAGGATTGTGCGTTCGAGATACCGGGGTCCGAGTATGACTTTGCGGTGCGGGTATTTTAATACATACTGTGATAATAGATAATATCCATTGATGGTTGTAGCAGTGTTTCGGTTTCCGGCGAGCCTTCATAAGAAGGTTATCATAAACAGCCTTTAGAACGGTGTATAATTTATCGACCGGATTTCCGTTCTTATGTCAGAACAGGGACTGCTCGCCATGGTCCGTCCGGGAGAATCCGAGATGTGCATAGGCCGTTTCGGTCGCTTCCCGGCCGCGTGGCGTTCGTTTGAGGAACCCTTCTTTGATCAGGAACGGTTCGTAAACCTCTTCGATAGTCCCGGCATCTTCGCTGACTGCCGTAGCGATGGTGTTCAGTCCGACGGGGCCTCCACCGAATTTTTCAATAATTGTCGAGAGTATTTTGTTATCCATCTGGTCGAGTCCCCGGGAGTCGATATTCAGGGCTGTCAGGGCGATCCGCGTGATGTCGAGGTCGATATGACCTTCGCCTTTGACCATGGCGAAGTCGCGCACACGGCGCAGCAGGGCATTGGCGATGCGCGGCGTTCCGCGCGAACGGAGGGCTATTTCCAACGCCGCATCGTTGTCGATCGAAACGTCGAGAATGCGGGCCGAGCGGTTTACGATGCCTTTCAGAACCGAAGAATCGTAGTATTCCAAGTGGCATTGGATGCCGAACCGGGCCCGCAGCGGCGAGGTCAGCAGGCCGCTGCGCGTCGTCGCGCCGATCAAAGTAAAGGGAGCCAGTTCGATCTGTATCGAACGTGCGGAAGGCCCCTTGTCCAGTACGATGTCGATCTTGTAGTCTTCCATCGCGGAGTAAAGGTACTCCTCGACGAGGGGACTTAAACGGTGTATTTCGTCGATGAAAAGTACGTCGCCGGGGTTGAGGTTGGTCAGAAGTCCCGCCAGGTCGCCCGGTTTGTCGAGCACCGGCCCGGATGTGACTTTCAACTGTGCATGCATTTCATTGGCGATGATGTTCGCCAACGTGGTTTTACCCAGTCCCGGAGGACCGTGCAGCAGCACATGGTCGAGCGAATCGCCTCGCATCAAAGCCGCCTGGATGAAAATCCGGAGGTTATCCACGATCTTCTCCTGCCCGGCGAAGTTGTCCAGTTCGCGGGGGCGGATCTGATTTTCGAACTCCAGGTCGCTTTCGATGTTCCGGATGTTTTTTTCGGTGCTCATAGTCCATTCTGTTTCGGGCAAAGATAATGCAGCGGGTGGAATTTGGTTCCCCATTACTGCTGCTATAATAACAAGGTGTATAGGCAATCGTGCGGGCTTGCACGCAAAGATTGCCGAACCGCCTCCTATCCTCTGCAAAGATACGAATAAGCCGCGTGCAAAAGCAAATTTATTTGCGTTTTGCCGAGGCGAAGTATCTAAGAGGAAGTCAAAGATACGAAAAGGCGGACGTAATTATGAATGTTTGCTTTCAAAAATTTCCGGGAGCGTCCTGTCTTCTGCAAAGATGATGCGAGGGAGGACAGGGCCGAATTTGTTTGAGTTCCTTTTTCCCTCCCTGCGGAGCATGGTACGTAAAAGTACGTTGTTTTCGCTGCGAGCGTCGTTTGGACTATGCCGAACCGTATCCTGTTCTTTTTAAGGATGGATTAATTCCGATAATTGCAAGGGTGTGTCGAGCAGATAGAATTACCGGTCGCGGGCCGATAATGCTTTTCTAATAATATAGGTGGGAACGATTTTAGATGAATTAGATTATTATATAACCGTAATTTATCATTATATTTGTCCAAAATTATTATATTAGTATGTCGTAATGGGGGTATGCAATAAAAAAGGCGCCTTGAAGAAGGCGCCTTGGAAGTGATCCCGACGGGATTCGAACCCATATCGTAAGAACCGGAATCTTAAATTCTATCCATTGAACTACGGGACCGGTGGCACAAAGGTATAAAAAAAATTGAATTATGCGACAAAAAATGGATAATTGGCAAAGAATCGACAGCGTTATTCGCTGGGCGAATATGACTATCAACTACTTTGCACTCTATATTGGATTGCCGCGGGGTGAAAACCTCTATCAGATAAAAAAGGGAAATAATGGTATTTCCCGGAACCTGGCCGACAAGATCGTGACCAAATTCCCGGAAATCAGTCTGGCATGGCTGCTCACCGGAGAAGGTCAAATGTTTGCCGACGAAAAATTATGCGGAGTGCAAATACCGTTCTATCAGGCGGATGTTGAATCTTATATTACGCGCATTGATGAATTGACTTCGGATCGGGAAATGGTGATTCCGCAATTGACGGGATGCGATTTGGCTATGTTGTATAACGGAAAGGCTATGGGGTATTCCATTCCGTCCGGGTCGATCGTGTTCCTGAAAAAAATGACGCCCGATGAGATTATTCCCGGACTCGAATACGTGATTGTCTGTCAAAAAATCATAACTTTGCGGATAGTTCGCACTTCGGAGCGGGATTCCGAGTGGCGGCTGGTTGCTGCAGACCGGGAAAATTCGACGATATATTCGTCAAGGCTTCCGATATCGAGCAGGTATATCAGGTCGTGGGCAAGTTGGAAATTAAAATCTAAAATCGAATTATGTTTTCAGGAATCGTAGAGAGAACGGTGACGCTCGCCGACATCCGTATCGAACAGCAGAATAAGACCTTTACTTTCCGCGCGGATTTCTGTGGGGAACTCAAGATCGACCAGAGTATCGCCCACAACGGCGTATGTTTGACTGTCGTGGATATTGCGGAAGATACCTATTCCGTGACGGCGATGAAGGAGACGCTGTTGCGCAGCAACCTCGGACAGTTGCAGGTCGGCGATATCGTCAACGTGGAGCGTTCGATGCGGCCCGATGCGCTGCTCGACGGTCATATCGTTCAGGGACATGTCGATCAGACGGCCGTTTGTACGGCTGTCGATGATGCCGAAGGCAGTTGGTATTTTACGTTCAAATACGAACCTACGGGAGATAACTGCACGGTGGAGAAAGGGTCGATTACGGTCAACGGTGTCAGCCTGACGGTCTGCAATTCGCAGGAGGGGCAGTTCCAGGTGGCGATCATTCCCTACACCTATGAACACACCAACTTCAACCGGATCAAACCTGGTACGTTGGTCAATCTGGAGTTCGACATTGTCGGCAAGTACATTGCCCGGCTCATGAAAAATTACCTGAAATGATGCCTATCAAAACCAAGGAGTTCGCTTCTCTGCTGGTGGCGGCGGTGGCTGCGATCGTCGTCGCGGCGGCCATGTGGCTGCTCGAAGCGGTGTGGTGGCAGACCCTCTGCGTGGCTTGCGCCGTGTTTGTCGGTATGACGTTACTGACGTTGTTTATTATTCGCAAGTACGTGGCTTATAAGCTGAAGCCGATCTACTCGATCGTACTTTCGCGCAACGTGCATACGCAGGAGATTTTGGATGAGCTCAAGGACAAGCATGTCGAAAACATTTCCGAGGAGCTGACCGCCTGGGCGGATACCAACGACAAGGAGATCGCGCGACTCAAGGAAACGGAGTCGTTCCGCAAGCAGTATCTGGGTAATGTGGCCCACGAGTTGAAAACCCCGATTTTCAATATTCAGGGGTATATTTCGACATTGCTCGACGGCGGTCTGGAGGACGACCTGATCAACCGTAAATACCTCGAACGGGCCGAGAAGAGTATCGATCGTTTGATCGACATCGTCAATGATCTGGATACCATTTCCAAACTTGAGAGCAATATGACGCGTTTGAAAATGGAGTCTTTCGATATCGCCGCCATGACGCGCGAGATTGCCGAGCAGGCCGAAATCGAAGCTGACAAGAAGGGGATCAAGATTCAGGTGAGGGGGGCCGACAGCCTGCCTTCGCCTTTCTGGGTCTGTGCCGACAAGCATTTCGTCGGACAGGTGTTGGTCAATTTGATTATCAACTCGATCCGTTACGGCAAGGAGGGCGGTCTGACACGCATCAAGTTCCGCGATATGTTGGACAAGATCCTCGTCGAAGTCGAGGACAACGGCGTCGGTATCGCCAAGGAGGACGTGCCCCGTATTTTCGAGCGGTTTTACCGTACGGACAAGGGGCGTTCGCGCGAGCAGGGCGGTACGGGGCTCGGGCTGGCGATCGTCAAACATATTATCGAAGCCCACGGCGAGCGAATTAACGTTCGCAGCGAGTTGGGAGTGGGAACGACCTTCTCGTTTACGCTCAAAAAGGCTCAAACGGGATATTCCCACTAATTTTGCATAACGTATGACCCTTCCAATAACCGTTGTCTGGGATTTCAATCCCGTCTTTTTTTCGATCGGATCGTTCGATATCCGTTATTACGGTCTGATGTGGGTGCTGGCGATTCTCGGCGGCATGCTCTTTTTCGATCAAGTCTGCAAACGCGAAGGACTGCCCCAGAAGGTTTCGGAGTCGATTTTCGTCTATGGCACGCTGGCCACGATCCTCGGGGCCCGTCTGGGACACTGTTTTTTTTATGAACCGGGATATTTTCTTGCCCATCCCTGGGCCATCATTACGAAGTTCCGTGAGGGTGGCATGGCCAGCCACGGCGCTGCCGTCGGCCTGCTGATCGGTCTTTGGCTTTTTTCGCGCAAGAATAAACTTCCTTATATCTGGTCGCTCGATCGGATTATGCTACCGGTCGCTATCGGCGGCGCCATCGTCCGTCTGGGTAATCTGTTCAATTCGGAGATCGTGGGGGCGGTGACCGATGTTTCCTGGGGGTTCAAGTTCGTTCGGCTTTATCCGAATGTTCCCATCGACTCCATCCCCGTGCAACACCCGACCCAGCTTTACGAAGCGTTATGCTACCTGGTGATTTTCGGAATCCTTTGCTGGCTCTATTATGGGCGCGACTTGGGCCGGCGTCGTCCGGGCGTGATGTTCGGCGTGGGGCTGATCGGGATTTTCCTGACTCGTTTTTTCATCGAGTTCATCAAGTTGGATCAGGAGGCTTTCGAGCAGGGTATGCTGTTGAATATGGGACAGTTGTTGAGTATTCCGTTCATTCTGGTGGGGATTTATATGATTTACCGGGGCATGCACCGCTCTCCGGTAGATCCCGATACGGTGCGGGTGGTTCGACAGCAGACTGTCCGGCAGCAGGGCGGCAGTTCCAAGCCACGTAAACATCGTCGTATGAAATGATGCAGGACGAGGTAAATAAGATTGTTTTCAATGCGCTGGCCGACGGACGGGAAATTTGGTTTCCGGGAGTCGGCTCGCTCGTTCCCGAATTTCGGAGTGCCTGGCGTGCATCGGCTCGGCAGTTGGAACGTCCTTCCCGGCGCATTGCCTTTCTCCTCTCCGAGCAGCGGGGCGTTTCCGTGATAGACCTGATTGCTCGGGCGGGGGCTTGCGATGTTGCTGCGGCCGAAGATATCTATTCCCGGTGGCTCGACAAAGCCCGGGTGGAGGACGGAATCTCCATTCCGGGAGTCGGGGAGCTCAATCACCGCTACTTTCGGCTCGATCCGCAGCTCGATGCCGTTCTCAATCCTCTCGGACATGATCCGCTGCCGCTGAAACGCCGATATTCCCGGCTGCCCCTTTATCTGGGGATCGCCTTGTTTTGTACGGCGGCTGTCGGTTACGGCATCTGGCAGTACGGAGAGTGGATGCGGCTGCCGTTCGTGGGCGATTCTGAAAAGCAGGAGGTCCTTCCCGTTGCCGAGGTCGTTTCATCCGTCCCGGCAAGAACCGGGAGCGAAACTCCCGAAGCCACCGGAGGTGATGCCGAATCCGGTGCGATAGACTTCGAGCCGGTTGCTGAGAGCCGTCCCGTCGAAACGTCGCAGGATGATGAGGCGGCTGGCGTCGGAACCCCTTCCGAGGGTGCGACGGATGCGGGCCGCGCCGATCTTGACGCCGAACACGAGGCGCCGGTTCCCGAGGTCGCCAGGATGATTCCCGGCAGAACGTATGTGGTTTGGGGCGTTTACAGCACCGAGGAGAATGCCCGGCGAGCCGTCGCCGAAGCCCGGGCCCGCCTGTCGGACACAAACTTCCGGATTTACTTTTTCGGGAAGAAGTGGATGGTTTCCGTTTTCGAAAGCGATTCTGCTGCGGAGTGCCGTGACTTTATGAGAAATGCGGGGGCCGGTCTGAAGGAAGTGTGGCCCTATACGAAAAAACGATGACTTTTGCACTGATCCTGCGGCGTGCGATCGACTGGTTTTATCGGCGCCCTTTTTCTTGTGTGATATCCGAAACGGTTTTCCGTTACGGGGCCTGCGGTGCGATCACGCTATCCGTGGATGCGGTCAGCTATGCCCTGATCTATCATTTTCTGGTTGCAGGCCGTTATTTCGACCTGGGATTCGTGGTTATGTCGCCGCATATCGCCTCTTTGGTACTGGTTTTTCCCATTACGTTCTTCACCGGCTTCTGGCTGAACCGCTATGTCGCGTTCCGCACGCTGCCTGTTGCGGCGGGCAAACAGTTGGGGCGCTATCTATTGACAGTCGTAGGATCTATTTTGCTCAATTACGCCTGTATGAAATTTTTGGTCGAGGTGTGCGGTCTGTGGCCGACTCCTTCCAAGTGTATCACATCGCTCGCCGTAGCTCTTTACAGCTACCTGGCGGCCCGTTATTATACGTTCAAGGGAATTTCTTCGGTAAAATAGAAGGGATCTGTACTCGATTTATAGGCCTTGCTCTTCGACATTTGGCTCGGAGTTGTCGTTGCTCGCAGTTTTCGGGTGTTTGCAGTCCGGATTTTTCCGGAAATACTTTTGTGCTGTTCGTGAATCAGGTGTGAGCATAATTCGGTGCAGATGGCATGGATTGGGGATGATTACGAAGTAAACAGGCGAAGCGGGTTTGAAAACCCGCTTCGCCTGTTTCGGTTCCTACCCTTATTTGCAGAGTTCGAGGATACGGCGGGTCACGTCGCCCGTGATGTTGCCCGCTTCGCCCAGCCGGGAGCCGCGCTCGTTGAAGCGACGGACGATCTCGTCGATCGTATCTTGCCCGATCTGCAATTCGTGCAGGCGAGTAGCCAGTCCCAGCGAGCGGAAGAACTCTTCGGTGGCGCGGATCGTCCGGTCGATGCGCTCGTCCTCCGAGCCTTCACGGATACCGAACACCCGCTCGCCGTATTGCAGGATTTTTCCCTTCTTCTGTTCTCGCATTACGCTCATCAGGGCCGGGAGTACGACCACGAGGGTCTGTCCGTGCGTAACGCCGTGCAGGGCCGTCAGTTCGTGTCCGATCATGTGGGTCGCCCAGTCCTGCGGCACGCCCATGGCGATGAAGCCGTTCAGTCCCATCGTCGCGCAGAGCATGAAGTTGGCCATCTGGTCGTAATCGTGCTGATTCGCTCGGATTTTGGGGGCGATTTCGATCAGCGTTTGCAGAATACCTTCCGCCCAGCGGTCCATCAGCGGCGAAACGCCCGTGACGGTCAGGTATTGCTCCATGACGTGTACGAAAGTGTCTGCGATACCGCAGGCTACCTGGAACGGCGGCAGCGAGAAGGTGGCTTCGGGATCGAGGATCGAGAATTGCGGGAACGAGTGGTGGAACGCGAACTTCTCCTGCGTGGCGAGGTTGGAGATCACCGCCCCGGCGTTCATTTCGGAGCCGGTGGCCGGCAGGGTCATCACGTCGCCGAACGGAACGACTTCGCCGATTTTGTCTTCATCGAGCACCAGCTCCCAGGCATCGCCGTCGTAGGGAATGCCCGCAGCGATGAGCTTGGTACCGTCGAGTACCGAGCCGCCGCCCACCGAGAGCAGAAAATCGACCTTTTCGGCTTTGCCCTGGGCAATGGCTTTGCGCAGGGTTTCGATTTTGGGATTAGGCTCGATGCCCCAGAACTCTACGAAGTCGCGGCCTTTGAGCGCTGCGACCACCTGGTCGTACACGCCGTTTTTCTTGACGGAGCCGCCGCCGAAAGTAACCATGATCTTCTTGTCGGCCGGAATCTCTTTCGCCAGCTTGGCGATGGAGCCTTTGCCGAAGATCAACTTGACCGGATTTTGGAAAGTGAAGTTGTTCATACGTTTCTCGTTTATTCTGTTTGTTTTCCCGACGAAGTGCCGCAAGGCTCTTTTTGTCGGGTTGAAAGCATTGTTTCAAGCTTCATATTTTATGCCGCATTTTCGCGCTACCGTTTGTACCCGGACTCTTTCAGCTTTTGCAGTTCGTACATGCGGTCGCGGAATTTGGCAGCGGCCAGAAAGTCCAACGACTTGGCCTGTCTCTTATACACATCTCCGAGCCCACGAGACGCGTAGTAATCTCGT
>ENA-UAIT01000759-UAIT01000759.1-human-gut-metagenome-genome-assembly--contig:-NODE-759-length-10829-cov-4.473176_pt1 | contig 10829 bp, 9 predicted proteins | sample MGYA00244422_ERZ654397 | MGnify/ENA primary metagenome ERZ654397 (study PRJEB26926, sample SAMN06164923) | human gut metagenome | biome: ENVO:00009003; feature: ENVO:2100002; material: ENVO:00002003... | reverse complement strand
ATCATAGAACTTCCGGTTAAACCAGCGAGGCCGTCTCATAAGTTCTTCATAAAAAAGCAAAGCGACTTCTAAGGCTGTTATCGGCTCGGATTCAAGTCGCTTCATGGATAGCCTCATTTTAGTATAACTCAGGTTTATACATTCTGTTAGCAGAGTCTCCTTATCTTCGAAGAGCTCATAAAGAGTCCGTTTGGATATACTCGCGTTATGAGCGATATCATCCATACTGACATTCTTGATCCCGTGTTCCGAAAATAAGTCGAATGCCGTTAACATTATTTGTTCTTTTATGACCATCGATTTTAATGATTACTTTTTATCTTTTTCTCCCCACTGAGATAATATTTTTCTTAGTAAGCACAAGTAGCACAATGCCAAGCAAAAGTATCAGCGGCCAAGTAAGATACGGTCTTTTATCATTATCAATATCGGTCACGACCTTATCAGGCTCACCGTTTTTATCAGTGTTGTAATACACGTTCACTTTTTCGTTCTGACTCACATAATATGTGCCTGTGAAGATCTCTCTTGTGTACTCCTTGCCGCCAACATCAAAAGCGACAGTTATGTAATATGTTTCAGCTTTGTTGCTTGCCTTTTTGTTATGTCCCCAAGTTTTCAACTCATGGTCTATCCACTTCACATAGCCTGTGGTTTTCTCAGCATTTGACATGAAAACCCTGTTTGAAACATACTTGCTGAGATTATAGATAGTAGAGAAACCACCCATAAGAATAAAAACGATACTCAGAGCGATAAGCCCTGCATTTTGCTTTTTCATTTGATATACCCCCTGAACAGAAATGTTGTGTTAATATGAATTTATTATATCATATGAGAACATGGAAAGTCAATAAGCCTATCCCATCTTTCCATAAGTCTTATGGACATATTTATTAGTACAGTTTTGATCGTTGAGGTAAGCCGCTATTTTCTTTCTGCTGTAAGAACTTTTTTTATGAGATCATGTTGAAACTTTATTATCTTCATTTTTTGAACAATTCTTGACTTTGTTACAAATCTGTGCTATACTAATCATAAACGAACGGTCGGTACGCATAAAAGGAGCGAAGCAACATGAAAACAACTGAGCAACAGCACAATGAGCGGAAACGTGAACTAATGGAAAAGTGCTTCGAGTGCTATGCGGAAAACGGGCTCACAGGCACAGGAATTAAAGCACTGGCCGATGCGTGCGGATGCACGAAAGCAAATTTGTATTCGTATTTTAAAAACCTTGATGAACTGATCATTGAGTCAACGGCATACTGTATGGAAAAGGTTGAGGACGACTTTATGGAGATGGCACCCACCGACCCCGAGGATGTTGTCCGTTTTGTGAAGGAGGTCCCGTATTGGACAGCAAAAAAGCACGGAAAAAAATATCGCCTGATGTATCAGATATATACGCACCCGAAGTATATCGAGCACGGCAAGAAATTCTTTGAGGGCGTGAACGAACGCTATACGGAATATGCTAAATCGTTGGAGCCTAAGATCGGCATTCCATATACGGTCATCACGCCGCTGATCTTTATATTCGTCCGTGCCTGCGTACATTATGCGATGTTTGAGGATGAATATTATCTGAAAACCCAGATGGAGGTCTTAAAACAGGGGGTCGCCCTGTTTGTGGATAAGTACAAAGCAAACCAAGCATAAGCCGATCGACCGCCGCTCATTTACGGCATGGGCAGCGGCGCAAAGCTCCGCCGTGATAAACAATTCCGAACGGAGGAAAAAAGATGAAAACAGAAAAGAAACTACTCACAGGTACACTTTTGGCGCTTTGCACCGCTCTATTGGTGCTTTGCAGCGTGCTTGCAATAGGATGGAGCAAGACGGCAAAAACAGGCGACGCACTGCCGGAGGTACGAAACAACGGCACGGCGATTCAATGGAAATACAGCGACGAAGCCGACTGGCACGACCTTGTGGCGCTTACCGAGCTGCGGGGCGCTGCCGGAGAAAACGGAAAGAACGGCACAGACGGTAAAGACGGCTCTAATGGTGCCGACGGTAAGAACGGAATAAACGGCACAAACGGAAAAGACGGCATTAACGGCTCCGACGGTAAGAACGGAATAAACGGCACAAACGGAAAAGACGGCATTAACGGAGTTGACGGTAAAGACGGAGCCAACGGCAAAGACGGTATCAACGGCACTGACGGCATTAACGCCAAAAGCATAGAGGTGCAGCGAGCTGAAACCCACATACAGTGGCGTTACGAGGGCGATGAGTGGCAGGACCTTGTGGCGATAGCCGACATCACAGGCCCCACCGGGCAGAAAGGTGCAGACGGAGCAAACGGAAAGACACCGGAGTTCCGTGTAAGCGAAAACACCCTGCAGTGGCGCTATGTCGGCGATAAAATATGGCTGAACCTGTACGATCTTTCGGTTTTGAAAGGTCTTGACGGCAAGGATGGTATAAACGGAAAAGACGGAGCCGACGGCAAAGACGGAACAAACGGACAAAACGGCTCCGATGGTGCGGACGGCAACACCCCCTTCATTGGTGAAAACGGCAACTGGTGGATCGGAGAAACCGATACGGGCGTAAAGGCTGCCGGAACAGACGGCACTGACGGCATCGACGGCGACAAGGGCGATAAGGGCGACCCCGGCGAAAAAGGAGATAAAGGCGACAAGGGAGATAAAGGTGAAAAAGGAGATAAAGGCGACAAGGGCGATGCCGGTCAGAACGGCAGCTGCCCGGGGTATTTTCACGCAAAAGCGTCAGTAGGGACGGCTCTTCTTCAAAACCATTCCGCAAGAATTGGATTTACTGAAAAATAAACAGAGGCGGTCTGATTTCAGCTTCCCCAGATGAAATTACACTGAAAAAGGGGCATACATACAATATCATCATAAGCGGCTCTCTGGGAGTCGGCTCGAACGCTCCCGGGAGCACCGGTTATTATTGCATCCAAATGACAGACAGCAGTGAGGATGCAGATTTTTGCAGGGATATCACACGCATAAAAAGAGATGGAACAAAACTTCCGTATAGTAACGACTATCATTCCTTTAACTTCAACAGAATGTATGACGCATCAGCCAAAGATATAACATTGAAATTTATATTTGAGCAATCGGAATACAATACACTTCTTATGGAGTTCATCGGCACCATTACCATAACAGCTCTTGACTGAGCCGATATACACGAAAACAGAGGTAACGGAAAATAAAAAAACGAATACTCAGTATCATGCTCACCCTTTGTATGGTTCTTTGCCTTGTGTCGACAAGTGTATTTGCCGAGGATAATATGGCAGCGAGTGGAACGGCGGAAGTTTCCACAGCGGCGGAACTGGTTTCAGCAATCAGAGAAGCTTCATACGGAATAGTCAAACTGACGTCAGACATTACCATTTACACCACACTAGTGGTCAACCGCACCGTCACCCTTGATCTCAACGGTTATGTGCTGAAATACGGCAGCAGCAGTGCAGGGCATGTAATCACTGTGTCCAGTGGTATTTTGACAATTGAAAACAGTGACTATACAAAATCACACAATTTCCAAAAGAAGTATAATTTATATGTAAATGATTTTTTTTGAATTTTGCTCCGTTTAAAATCATACTAATTTTAGCTTTTAATTTTTTTCATTCCAAAAACCGCCCCATTTCGTTCTATAAATTACCTCTTATAATCAAATCATGCAGACATATAATATTATTGCAAACCCGAAAAACAAATGAAAAGGAGATACGAAAATGAAAGGTATCACAACTCAGGAAGGCAGAGAAACACTCAACAAGTTCAAGATGGAAGCAGCTAACGAAGTTGGCGTAAACCTCAAGCAGGGCTACAACGGCGATCTTACAGCCCGTGAGGTCGGCTCTGTAGGCGGTCAGATGGTCAAGAAGATGATCGACGCTTACAAGACAGCAGGCAACAAGTAATCTATCCCCAAAGTTTAAAAAAACTCCGCCGTGGCATTTCGCCGCGGCGGATTTTTTCTTGAAATCAGGCGAAAAAAGTAGTATAATATACCCATAGGGGCGGGGTAAAGATCATAGTAAAGAGGGATAGATATGTTGACTAAAAAAATCGTCGCAGGACTTACAGCTTTTGTTATAACAGCTTCTGCCGCACTGCTTCCGCTTCCAGAAAGCCTTAACGGCATATTGGGGAACACCGCCATATCAGCGCAGGCTTATTCTGCAAACGGTGCTGTAAAAATGCCGTCAGATTTTCTGACTTTTAACAGCTCCGATCAGGTTTTCGTAAACGTGGTTTCTGCCACTAAAAACGGACTATACTATTATACTGTGGAAAACAACAAGAAGCTAATTAAATACTATAGCTTTTCCAACAACTCCGTGAGAACTGTAGCAACTCTTGGCGACATTATAAATGTATATGCCAACAACTCCAAGATCTATTATATCGAAAGAGATACCAGTACATACAATTCCAGCGTGAAGGGCTCGTCTTATTCTTATTACATAAAGACCTTTGATACCGATACGGAAAAGGTGACCAAAAGCGTTAATGTGAGCAAATACACGCCCAATGGTATTTTAAATTACCCAAACTGTTTTGGCGTTGACGATAACGGCAGGATTTATTACTATGTAACTGACAGCAGCGGTGCTGAAAAAGGCGATAATCTGTTTCTGCTGGACTCAAACGGAAACAAGCTGTCCTCCTGCAGCACTGAAGTTGCCATAACAAAGTTCTCAGGCTTTGACAGCACAAACGGAAACTTCTATTTTGAAAGAAGCGCTGATTACGTTTATTGGGGCTACACTCACAAAATGAACGCCCTTGGCTTTGGAAACATTTCAAATAACAAAATAACCGTGTCTGATAAATCTATCGACTATTTCTATCAGAAATATTACGATTATCATTATGACAACGCACAAATGCTTGGCAACGGCAAGCTTGCGTGGACTTCTTCTGCAAGCGGCACTGTAAACATCGTGGACTCTGCCAAATTTCATACATCAACAGATGATACATTATATCTCTTTGGAAGCGTTTCAAGAGCGGAACATGAAAACAAAAATGATCTCTACAACAGCGTTGGAACAAGAACTGTATACAACGGCGAAAATGACAGCACTATCATGTATGTAAACAACAACACTCTTATGGAGTTCAACAATGATTTCAAGCAGGTGGCTTCATATAAAACAGCTTATCCTGTTTTCGCTTTGTATTATACAAACGGCACTGTGACAGCTATAGAGCGTGATACTGACGGCAATTTCTACTCAGAGAATATTGCTTGGAAAAAGCCTAGCAGTGTTACGATTTCAAATTCTTCTGCCACGCTCAAAACGGGCGACAGCCTTAAACTTTCTGCAAGAAGCAATTCCGATATAGACTACGGCTTCACATGGTCAAGCAGTGATAATTCTGTGGCTTCTGTTACAAAAGACGGCAAGGTGTACGGAAACAAGGCAGGCGTATGCACAATAACCGCTACCACCGACAACAGTTTGAAAGCAAGCTGTACAGTGACAGTTACGCCTATGGATAGCGACACAAAAGGCTCTGCCACTATACTCAGCGGACGTGCAACAGACAATGCTTCAGATAACCATTACATCACATGGTCATCTGTCACAAACTCTTATCTTGTACAAAACAGCGACGGAACGCTCACAAGGCTTGAAAACACATCAAGCGGCATTGTGGTAGAAAACTACTCCGCAGACGGCAAAAAGCTTATCTCACAACGCACTATTTCAAAAGAGCTTAACCTATTTGGTGGATTCTATTCAGGAAAAGACTATAACTATCTCGTGTTCGGTCAGAACAACACTGCCGAAAGCGACAGCAAGGAAGTTGTAAGAGTAGTCAAATACACCAAGAGCTGGAGCAAGGTAAATTCATGCAGTATCTCAGGTGTCAATACAACAAAGCCGTTCTCGGCAGGCTCACTGAGAATGGAAGAAGCAGGCGGAAAGCTTTATGTTTACACCTGCCATGAGATGTATGCTGACAGCGACGGCATAAATCATCAGGCAAATATGCTTTTCACCATTGACGAATCCTCCATGTCCCTGACCGACTCAATGTATGACGTTTCAAATCTTACAGACGGCTATGTTAGCCACTCGTTCAACCAATTCATCAAAGCTGACGAAAGCGGAAAATACATCTACAGAGTTGACCACTCAGAATCAAGCAACTACACAATGAACGGCTCTTACCTCTCTGTAAACGGCATTACTCTCACAAAATATAAGGCTGACGGAAAATCAACCGCCGTGAACGTTTCTATCCCTGTTAAGTTCGATATGAACAAAAGCAACTACACGGGCGCTTCAATAGGCGGTTTTGAGCTTGGCAGCGGAAACTGTCTGATAGCCTATGCAAAAGACGTTTCAAGCAATTGTAAGACAAGAAATGTTTACATAAGCGTCACAGACGAGCTTTTCAACGGTACACAGAACATTGCCCTCACAAACTACGGCACATCAAGTAAAGTGACCTGCCGCACCCCTCAGCTTATAAAGATAAATGACAATCTGTTCCTTGTTATGTGGGAAGAATACAACAGTTCCACAGGCAAGACCGCCACAAAGACAATGACAGTTGACTCAAACGGCAAAACTGTTACCAAAGCCATTTCTCACTCCTTCGGACTTTCAGATTGTCAACCTATTGTATGCAGTGACGGCATGGTAAAATGGTATGTCACAAATAATTCAGCACCGACCCTTTACAAGCTCTCACCATTTGCGCTTGACGATTATCATGAACACAGCTATACAAAAACAGTTCTCAGCAACGCCACCTGCACCACCGCAGGCACAGTAAAATACACCTGCTCATGCGGTGACTCCTACACCGAAACTATCCCAGCCACAGGTCACAAATCAAGCGGTTGGATAGTCGACAAGGCGGCTTCTATCGGAGTTAAAGGCTCAAAGCACAAGGAATGTACAGTCTGCAAGAAAGTTCTTGAAACGGCTGAAATTCCTGCACTTTCAAGAATTAGCATTTCAAAGGCAAGCGTGACACTTTCCACTTCGACCTATGCATATGATGGTAAGGCAGAAACTCCGTCCGTTACTGTAAAAGTCGGTGGAAAGACTTTGAAAAAGGATACTGATTACACTGTTTCCTACAGCAACAACACCAAGGTAGGCACAGCAAAGGTCACTATCACAGGCAAGGGCAATTACACAGGCTCAGTTTCTAAGACTTACAGTATCAAAAATAACTTCAAGAAAGCCACAGTTTCGGGCATTTCCACAAAGGCTTTCACGGGCAAAAATATCACTCAGAGCATTACTGTTAAATACAATGGCAAAACGCTGAAAAATGGTACTGACTACACAGTTTCATACTCAAGCAACAAGAATATAGGCACTGCCACTGTAAAAATCGCAGGAAAAGGCTCATACACAGGCACTATCACAAAGACGTTCAAGATAAATCCTGCCAAGCAGGAGATACAGAAGCTCACGGCTAAGAGCAAGGCATTTTTTGTGGATTGGGCGCAGAAAGGCTCTGCTACTGGATATGAGATACAGTATGCTACCAACTCAAAGTTCACAAGCGCAAAGAAAGTTACCATAACAAATAAAAAGACCGACAAGACCACTGTTTCAAAGCTTTCAGGCAAAAAGAAATACTACGTTCGTGTTCGTTCGTACACAACTGTAAAGGGTACTAAGTATTATGGCGCTTGGTCGGCTTCAAAGAGTGTGACTACAAAGAAGTAATTTTATATGAGAACAGCGTATCGCAGGGGCTGCGGTACGCTGTTTTTTTTACTATGATATTGCAGTTCGAGGCCTCAAAAATTATTCTTTCCCTAGTCTTTCAGAAACTTCAAGCACCAATCGTTGGTCTTTTTCCGAAAGTTTCGACCCTGCACCCAATTTCCGTCTTACTTTGGGTAGGACGGATTTTTTTTGTTCCCGGTGAGATAGAATTGCGTTATGATAAATTTTGAAATCACTCGCCGTGACTGGCATTTTATGTACTCATGCCCCTTGTGCATATGTGCTAAGCCCGCAAGATCGCAATTGTATGTAATGTCGAAAAGGTGCATATAGTCTTGACAAAAGACCGGACGTCTGTTAAACTTATCCTAAGCAAAGACTGGGGACGACACCCATAGAAAATAACAGCGTCGGAGCTAAACGCAAGCCTGTGTAATGCAGGCACTAATTTAATATTGCTGTGCAAGGGGGAGATACCCATAGAAAAAAACGTTATTGTTACAGACGTGAACGGAAAACGAATCGGAGCTACTTATCCCAAAAGGGCTAAGGGGCTTGTTAAGAACGGTCGGGCAGAGTATGCAAGCGACTGTGAAAAATGTACTATAAGAATGTTGGATACTCATAAGCCGACCGTGGATGTTACGGAGGTAAACAATATGGGTAAAGTAATAGATTTTGATCCTAGAGATTTTAAGGCAGATAAGTCCTGCGAAAACAATGTCATAGCTAAATATTTTGTGACCGATAAGGACGGCGAAAACGTTATCGCCTATTCTATTGGAAACTGGAATTGGGACTGGACGCAGATATGCTGTGACAAAAAACTTGAGAAAAATACCGACTATGTTTTCAGATTTGTGATAGTCGGAGGCTATTGCAATACGTGCAATGAAACTTCTCGTTTTGAGATCGTGCCTATGCCAGACGGCAGCTTAACCGATGAAGCTTACGAAGACAGATACACCTATGATCTGGCTCAGAACAGATATAAGCCTGTTTTATGCAAAAAGACCGACGAGGGTATGCTGAGACTTTTTGAGATACCTTTCAGCACCTTTGATTGCGAAGATTTCAGGTTTGTATTCATTGCTATGCACGCTGTTGCAACGCTCTATGCGCCAAAAAAGTTTTCAGCTTATGCAGACCTTGAGGATACGAATTTTGACCAGCTTCGTGATGAGATCAACAGCAAAACCAGCGAGGATAATTCTGCAAATGTGGTGATGGATTTCACAGGTGCTCATGTCACACGCTCGACTGTCACCGATCTGCTGACAATGGCTCGTTTTGGCAAAAGCGAGAATGTTTGTATTGATTTTACAGGAGCTGTCATAGAGGACGATAAGCCGGACGATATTCAGGCTGATGCAGATGATACCGGGTCTGACGATATTGCTGTTGAGCTTATGGACGTTGCAGACAACTGAGCTTCGCAGGAAGATATACTTTACTAAGATATTATGATTTAATACAGCTAAAAGATGCAGAGAAACCCATTGATCGGGTTTCTCTGTTTTTTTTCGCAAAAAAACCACCCACAGCCAAATCAGCCGTGGGTGGCAATATTATTTTAAATATACACAATTCTTTATTTTCCCAGCGCTATCTTGCCCATTGCGTCTGCCTGCATGATAGCGTCATAAAGCTCGATAGGCTGTACGTCGCCTGCAAGATTGTGGATAGTTTCGCCTGGGATACAAGCGTTCTTTGCGATAGTTTCTACCTGCTCAGGTGTAGTTACACCTATCTCCTCGAGCGTGACAGGAAGTCCCACTTCAAGGCAGAAGTTCTGTACCTCTTCAAACTCTTCCTTTGGCGCACCCTCAAGTACAAGCTGAACCAGTGTACCAAGGGCTACACAACAGCCGTGGTCTGCGTGCTTGATTCCCAATGATGTTACGCCATTGTAGAACGAGTGTGCAGCCGCACAGTTTACGTTGTCTGCTCCAACACCTGAAAGATATACATTAGCCTCGCAGATAGCTTCAAGGGCAGGTGTAACTGCGTGTACCTTGCAAGCCTCAACTGCCTGCTTGCCGTATGTTTTCAGCGTGTCATAGCAAAGTCTTGCAAGTGCCTGTCCTGCTCTTGTGATGCCTGTGCCTTCAAGGCTTGCGGACTCTGTTCTTATGGAAGCTCTGCCCTCAAAATATGTACCAAGTGCATCGCCCATGCCTGCAATAAGGAACTTTACAGGTGCGTTTGCGATAACTGTTGTGTCTACCATTACTGCGTCTGGATTGGTAGGATAGAAAAGATATTTGTCAAAGCTGTGGTCATCATTGTATATTACTGACAGACCTGTACATGGCGCATCTGTTGCCGCAACTGTAGGCACGATAACAATGTGCTTGCCTGTGTAGTATGCTGTAGCTTTTGCAGTATCAACTGCGCTTCCGCCGCCAACTGCAACTACTGTGTCGATGTTGTCAGCCTTTACTATCTCTTCCATTTTGGCTATCTCGCCCTTGCTTGATATACCACCAAATACTTCATAGCGTCTGTAATCGTCAAGTTCGCCAAAGCTTTTCTCTATCTTGTCATGACAGGCTTTGTAGCCACTGTTTGAACATACAAACAGCCACCTTTTGCCCATATAGCCCATTTCTTCATGAAACTTAAGTGTAGCATCTCTGCCCTGAACATATTTGAGCGGCTCACGCATTGCTCTGAGTCTTCCCATCATAATGAATTACCTCCGATTTGTTTGATTTATTAACTTTATACGGAATTCTCTCCGTATTTTCAATTAGATTATAGCATTTTGCACAAAAGATACAAGAAACATTTTATTAATGATATGTGAATTATTTGTTGTGGCAACATTTGAAAATGTAAAGCTTGGAGGACGATAAAACAGAAAAAGCGGAGGCTCTTTGCGAGCTTTCCGCTTTTTTCATATGTTCAGCATTACGGAAGCGTAAAACATTCCGTCACCGTATTCAAATTTAGCTACGCCATTGTATTTTGCGGCAATGTTCTTGACAGACTCTGTGCCGATCCCTTTGCCTTTGCGTTTTGAGGAAAGGAAACCGCCTTCTGGGTCGGTGAGTATAGTTCCGGTGAAGGTGTTGTCCACCGCCAGGCATAGGGAATAGCTGTCAGCCTTTGCTCCTGTCTC
>ENA-UAIT01000751-UAIT01000751.1-human-gut-metagenome-genome-assembly--contig:-NODE-751-length-10936-cov-10.046687_pt1 | contig 10936 bp, 6 predicted proteins | sample MGYA00244422_ERZ654397 | MGnify/ENA primary metagenome ERZ654397 (study PRJEB26926, sample SAMN06164923) | human gut metagenome | biome: ENVO:00009003; feature: ENVO:2100002; material: ENVO:00002003... | reverse complement strand
TACGAGATTACTACGCGTCTCGTGGGCTCGGAGATGTGTATAAGAGACAGCAGAAGACTAAAGACAATAATGACAATAATAAAAAGACTGTGGCGAAATGATTGCACATTTCGCCGCAGCCTTTTTGCTTAGGGGAAAACAGGTTTACTTGTGTTCTGCTATGAACCTTCTCACCAGATGATTCAGGACTGCCGTCGGCGTCAGGTAAAGATCCAGGCATGCCTTCTTGAAATCACGCTTGAGCTCCTTATTCATGCGGGATGCTGCCATCGCCGAGCCTTCCCTGCCCATGGCGACGGGGCTGAATCCATCCGCATTTCCCTTCTTCACGAACGACGCCGCCAGATCATTCAGGACCTCCCGCTGCGACCTTCCCATCGCCTTGCAGATCCGCCCGAACTCCTCCTTGTCCCTTTCCAGAATAAAGAACGTCATCTGCGACGTATCCGAAGACGACGGATTCTTAGCGCTGTCCAGCTTTTTCATCATTTCCTGATGATCCTTCCCATACCACTCCACATAAAGCGCCATAAAAGCCGTCAGCACATTCGATACCGCAAATCCCGCCTGGCTGCACGTTTCCTTCAGAAGATCACGAGAAGACTCAGGCATCTCCACCCTTGCCGCGCAGTCCTTCACGATTTCAAAAGAAAGAGCCGGCAGACCAGACTCCACCATCTCCGGATGACGCCCGTACTCGTCGATGAAAGCAAGGATCGTCGAGCGCGCATCGCTCCCATTGGCCCGGCAAAGGTACATGAACTTCTTCTTCAGCGCATACGAAGTCTTGAAACTCATGACTACACCCTTTTCCACTCCGCGGATTTCCTTCGTATCCTTCGAAAGAGTCTCCCCCTTCACCGCATACCAGCACATGAAAGCATTCAGCATCGCATTCACCGAGCATCCGTAATGCTCGCAGTTCTCTGCCAGACGATCCTTCACCGAAGCTGGCACACGCGCAATGAAACGCTCCGTCAAAAGCGAACCCGACGCCCCCTGCTGCTCCATCCTTTCCTTCATTCCTTCCACCAGTGACAAAAGCTCACGCGACCGGTCCCGCCCGGCCGCAAGATCCGACAAGTACTCCTCCGCCATCCTGTTCATGACAGCATTCCCTGTCATATGCGCCGCCTTGCACCGTTCAAAGAAACGCGCGCGAAGGACCGGAAACGCAGCGATATAAACCTCCTTCGCCGCATCCTTCCCCCGCCCCTTCCTGGCAGCCAGAGTAATCCTTCCCACCGAATCCATCATGCTCACTCCATTCCAGCAGACACATCTATGGGGATGCCTTCCCGCATCCCAGACACCCACTCTCCCCTCTACTATCAGTATAATTTTTACAATGACAAATCCTGTCCACTTCAAGAGCCTAACAAAAGATTTTTTTGAAGAAACGTCAAAAAAGAAATAAAAAAAGAAAGATTCAGCAAAGTGAACCTTTCAAAGAGAAACATGAGCTGCCTGTGCGGCAGTGCTGTTTTTCTCGAGCGAAGCGAGGTTTAAGTGGTTTTGACCTTGCCCTTTAGGGAAGGTGGCGGCGGAGCCGTCGGATGAGTTGTAGTTCGTACAGCCGTCAGGCTGGTTGTATGGTTTTTCTGTTCTCTCGGCAGTGATCTCATTCGTTCTTCTATCTGCACGACGAAAAAATTTCTAAGCTGCCTATGCGGCAGTGATCATTACATTTACTATAATTGTTATTACCTGGGATTTCTAAGCTGCCTATGCGGCAGTGATCCCGCTGGGTGCGGATTGGATGTTTACTTTGCGTTTCTAAGCTGCCTATGCGGCAGTGATCGTCGGATGATAGAGTTTGGGAAGTCCCTTAAATTTCTAAGCTGCCTATGCGGCAGTGATCGTTATTGATTACCGTAGGAGGTAAAACATCATTTTCTAAGCTGCCTATGCGGCAGTGATCTTGTGAAATACACCGGTGTATTGATTTGAAACGTTTCTAAGCTGCCTATGCGGCAGTGATCACGCAAAAAACAAACGGCCGCCGCCGATTGCCTTTCTAAGCTGCCTATGCGGCAGTGATCGAGCCACACACTCAAATTTGGTCGTTGAAATATTTCTAAGCTGCCTATGCGGCAGTGATCAAATAAACAAATTTCGTTTTTCATCCCTATGATTTCTAAGCTGCCTATGCGGCAGTGATCCAATGCTATTTCTTCCCATGGTTTCTTTTTGATTTCTAAGCTGCCTATGCGGCAGTGATCAAGACCACGAACAAGGTCGCGCCGTTGGTTAATTTCTAAGCTGCCTATGCGGCAGTGATCGCGTAGGCTTTCGCCACCGCTCGCCAGCGGCGTTTCTAAGCTGCCTATGCGGCAGTGATCAGCAAAGATTTCGGCAATCGTCGGACCGTCGTTTTCTAAGCTGCCTATGCGGCAGTGATCCCACGGACTACGACGGCGTTGTGTACGTTATCTTTCTAAGCTGCCTATGCGGCAGTGATCACTAACATGGTACAAGCACACCGGAATAAAAGTTTCTAAGCTGCCTATGCGGCAGTGATCAACGATTCAATCCTGGTAGCGTATGCGGGCTTGGTTTCTAAGCTGCCTATGCGGCAGTGATCGAGGTGTCCGGCGGGCTCTCGGTGACGCTTGATTTCTAAGCTGCCTATGCGGCAGTGATCGGGGAGGTATGTAATTGTACTTTTTCGTGGAATTTCTAAGCTGCCTATGCGGCAGTGATCTTGCAATATCAGCTCTCCGTTATGGTTATTTCTTTCTAAGCTGCCTATGCGGCAGTGATCCATCCTACTCCTTCAACTACAAGAAGATGGATTTTCTAAGCTGCCTATGCGGCAGTGATCAACAACCGGCGGCGTTTAAAGTCAACGCTTTGCTTTCTAAGCTGCCTATGCGGCAGTGATCGACGGTCACGCCGTCAACGTCTTCCCCCTGCATTTCTAAGCTGCCTATGCGGCAGTGATCGCAGTTTCGTTGGCCCCGGCATTGTCAAGCAATTTCTAAGCTGCCTATGCGGCAGTGATCGAGTTTTCCGGCGGGCTCTCAGTGACTTTGGATTTCTAAGCTGCCTATGCGGCAGTGATCTAACCATTGTTAATATGGGCAAAGCAAATAGCTTTCTAAGCTGCCTATGCGGCAGTGATCCTGTAATCGGCCTCGCCGCAGTTGTCGGCATATTTCTAAGCTGCCTATGCGGCAGTGATCTTTCCGACTTCCGCAGTGTCTGCCGGTTGTTGTTTTCTAAGCTGCCTATGCGGCAGTGATCATTCGGGAGCAGCGTGAGGAATCGATTGAATTTCTAAGCTGCCTATGCGGCAGTGATCATCTTCTTTGCTGTGCGTGTGCTCAAGTTCGCCTTTCTAAGCTGCCTATGCGGCAGTGATCTAACGACTACCAGGGTATGCTAACGGCTACCATTTCTAAGCTGCCTATGCGGCAGTGATCATGTGCCTGGGATTATTGCTTATGTGGGAGATCTTTCTAAGCTGCCTATGCGGCAGTGATCGAACTGCCATAATTGTGGGAGCATGATCGTATTTTCTAAGCTGCCTATGCGGCAGTGATCGAACAAGCTTGAGATTGTTCGTGAAATCCCTTTTTCTAAGCTGCCTATGCGGCAGTGATCGCTAAAGGGATTCAAAGTTTTTAATCCAGATTTTTCTAAGCTGCCTATGCGGCAGTGATCATTACCCGTGTTCCGGTTGCCCGTGTTCTGGTTTTCTAAGCTGCCTATGCGGCAGTGATCAACTCAGTGCCATCCTGCTTAATATCTTGGGATTTTCTAAGCTGCCTATGCGGCAGTGATCTGAAATATGTACTAAAAATTAATCTATATTGATTTCTAAGCTGCCTATGCGGCAGTGATCTCACCGTCTTTTTAATTTGTGCATGGTTCATATTTCTAAGCTGCCTATGCGGCAGTGATCGCTTATATGCATTTTCGAATGTGTAAGTAGTATTTCTAAGCTGCCTATGCGGCAGTGATCTCCCGCATTTCAGCTTTACTCTTTTTTAACGTTTTCTAAGCTGCCTATGCGGCAGTGATCACCGTTGTCTGCATGGGGAAATGATCTATTTTATTTCTAAGCTGCCTATGCGGCAGTGATCCCATGGCACACTGTGCTATCATGTAGTCGTAATTTCTAAGCTGCCTATGCGGCAGTGATCATTTTTTTGATTTTTTTCGGAAGGAGGTGGATTTTCTAAGCTGCCTATGCGGCAGTGATCTCCATCGTCTACGAGCGTGACCATATTTTTGATTTCTAAGCTGCCTATGCGGCAGTGATCCAGAAACGCCTATTCCAGTGGATGCGTGATAATTTCTAAGCTGCCTATGCGGCAGTGATCCTATGCATGTGCATAGAGATTTCTTAGATTCTATCATACCATCCGGAATTACGTGATGCAAAACCCTTTTAAAAGGGGGCTTCGAAAAAAGTTAGATTTTATCGCTCTTTTTCCGAAGCCTTTTTTATTTGGGTCAAAATTCGGGTACTGCTGCACCCTTGCTCAGCCCGTAAGTTGTAAATCCGCCCTGGCCTTCTTCTTTCTTTTCTTCTTTTTTGACGAAAAGATTGAAGGTTTGCCCTGTAGATAAGCTCTTTAACTGAATGAAGGGAAGGTCATACTTTTCTTCTCTTTGTTTCAGCATCTTGAAAGCTGCTTTCTCGGTAACTTCAGGATGCCTTTTTGCATATCTACGGGCTTTTCTGGCAATGGAGCTGTCCGGCTGGTATCTTGCGAATTTTACATACCCTTTGACTTTGGACTCCGGTACTTCACGAATGCTTGTGATATGAACGTAATCACTCAATCGTCTCAGTGCTTTTTTCAGATCCAGTTTTTTCAGATCTGCTTCTTCCGGTGCAAAAACTCTTGCCTTTTCTCCCATAGATTCATCAGCATATTCAGGAAATGAGACTCCATAGATTTGTTTATGATCTATATTTTCCCGGTCGGCGAATGCCAAATGGATCTGTGCATAGACTTTTGTCCAGAGGAAATCCGGCGGAATTTCAGCATCCGGAATCAATGTAATTTCTTGATAGTATTTCATCATAATAAATTACTCTTCATCGTTCTTGCCAAAGACACCGCCGCGTACCAGGACTGCCATGACATAGTTTTTGTCATCATCGGAATCAAGATCTACGCCATTTGAGTAATCATCAAAGAGTGTGTAGAAGTCTTTCTTTTCTTTCGGTGTTCTGTAAGCCATGCCCATGTTTGTTACGGCGCCGTATGGTTCAACAGCAATTGGTCCGGTTTCTACTTCATCAAAGCTCGGATACCAGGTATCGATAGCACGGATAGCGTTGCCAAGCTTCTGTGAATGCATAGCTGCGATATCATTTACCTGATAAAGGATTTTGCTCTTCTTTCCTCTGCCTTCCACTTTATCTTTGTTCAGGATCATTTCTTCGCTGGGGTATACTTCCTGTCCCTGTCCTTCGAAGGCAAATGCAGTGACTTTCAAGAGGAGATAGTTTCTTTCTCCGCAAAGTGCCTCAGCAATGAGACCTGCAAGTTCTTCTACATCGTCAGATGTGTCACCGAAATCTTTCAGAGAGAAATCGTATGCATCAAAGATCCATTCTTTTTCCACGCCATCTTCTTTCAGCGCGACAACATGGACTTCAATTTTTTCTGCGCCGACACGGTTTCTCCAAAGGAAACGGCCATTTGCAAGGTTCAGCGCATAGCGGCGAGACAGTTCTTTGAATCCATTTTCCGCAATGAAATCTTCTCCCATTTTTTTGATGCTTTCATAATGTTTTGGATCATTGCACGCCGAAGGATACTGAACGCCAGAGAGTACTTTGACAGTGAATTCAAGTTTCAATGTATCTTCATCCATCGTCAAAGAAGCGCTGTCGACAGTCTGCAGGTTTGCTTTCTGAATTTCTTCATTCAGTTTAGCCGGATCATTTTTTACAGCACCTTTCAGACGATTAGAAATTGTGCCGCGAACTGATTTTTCCTGAAGTCTGACTGGAACAGCTTTGCCGCTTCTGTCTTCCCATGTCGTTCCATACATATAGCCGTCAGATACAACCAGTTTCTTTTCGAATGCGAGTACTTCACCTTTTTTTGCCATTTTACATTCCTCCCTAATTAAATTTTCTGATTTCTGCAAAGATATAATTCCTGATTTTCATCATAAGCATACCGCCACATCATATCGTCAATTGAATCGAAATGATACGGCATACGGAATTCACCGAGTGTTACGACACTTTCAGCAAACCGATGCTGCGTTTCTTTATCACGCTGATTTCTGCAGATTCCCAGTGGTGACAATCCCTTAAAACCTACAGAGATCGGGATGATCCAGCCTGTGCCTTTTCTCGAAAGATTCCATCCCGTAATTTTCCCATTTTCATCTTTCCTTGCGCTCATATTGACTTTCGTATAATCAAGAAGCGCATCAAGACCGTTAGTGCCATTTTCCATTTCCTGCTTAAGGATATCCCGTCTTTCAATGATGACATATCCTGGCATGAGCATACCTCTTACTCTGCGGATTGTTGCTGGATCATCTACATCGGTATACTGTATGCTCATACTTTGTATCCTGTTGATATCACCGCCAGCGATTTTCATCCGCCAGATTTCGCTCTGTACTTTTTCAAGAATGGCATCTTTATCATCAGGATCCAGTCCATCGATCTCGATTAAGATGGAAGCCGAAAGGTCAATGTGCGGTTCCTCAATCGTAGGTGGCCTTTCCCAGTCAGCTCCCTTTTTAATTAATGGATTCGCCGTATTAACAACAGCATTCCCATACGCTCCTTTAAACACATGCAGCCTTGTTTTATGAAAGCTGACTGCGACACCTGTGAAATGGATCTCTGAAAAATCAGTATCTTCTCTCTTTTTCTGATTCAGACCGCGAACTTTTCTTTCTAAAGCATGGACAGCTCCCAGCCATGCTGTCATAGCCGGAACTCCGATCGTATATGTACTGCTCATTGCATTTGCGTTATGAATCTGCATTTTCCTAATCACAAGATATGTACTCATAATCCCAGTCTCACCTCCTCACGCAGCTGATCATAAATGGTGTTTCTGAAGTAATCCGTCTCTGCATCTCCGAGAGTTACCTTTTCGTCTCGTTCAATTTTTTCATATGTACGAATAATCCAGCGCGCGAAATCCTTGCTGACAGCTTCTACCCACGCGTCTCCTTCTCTTTCACTTTCGTATGCATTGTCGAGCCAGATTTTCTGAAAACGTGGAAGCCCATTGTACTTTTCATCATCACTCCAGCCAGAAGGATTCTCTTCACGGATTCTTCCGGCAGTCATCATGGCCGTATCAATGATTCCCCCAAGGATCCGATCTCTCTTCTCTCTAATACCTGCATTATTCCAATTGATTTTAAATAATGCATGCAAACGTGATACGAAAGATCTGTATTCGGAATACGGAACGGATTCTTTAAAGAAATTCCTCTTTGGAAAAATTAAATCCCGTTCATTCAAAACAGGCGGAAGTGATGAAACCAGATATCCTTCCCCATGATGCAGCATGTTAAGCCCACTAATGTTCTGCGGCTTTGTCCCGCCGAAGGTGATGACCGTCTTATCCCAGACATTGCTGCAGTCCTTCCCATAATTAGGATCTTTAGGATCCCTTGCAGCAGAGAATTCTCTTCTAATGATGTTCAGCTTATCAAACAATGTTCCCAATTCACTAGTGCTTGGCATTACTGTCAAAAGATGATATTCTCCTTCACTTATTGGGAAATAAACCTGCCTTAAATTCTTATCTGTAAATCCCCTGGTTCCTGTCTTAAGGTCCTTAAATTGCTGATACAATTTCTCCGAGTCAATTCCATAAAGCTTCAGTTCATCGGCTTTTCCATCCTGGTTCAGAATGTGTTCCAATATAGACTGTCCGTCTTCCATTTTATACAAGAGAAGCATAGCCGCTGTCATGATATTGGCATTCGTATACACGATATCCGTCTCACATTGTGTATTTTCCGTTGTCAAATATCCGTCAGGCCTCTCTTTGCTCTCTACATAGAGATGCACAGTACTGTCAGGATTAGCAAATTTTCCCACATGTGTTGCTAATGTGTATTTAGATATTTGCTTCTCTAAGAGATCGCGTACCCAGACGCCTATCTTAACACGCCTGGCTTCTTCATCTAGAAAACCGTCTGGTAGTTTCTTGCGGTCTTCGACAATTTTCTTAGCGACTGCTTTACTTTCAAGAAATTCCGCAATTTCTCCCAAATTTCTCCCTTCCCTTCCTTCTTAAACACTCGTTTTCGAGAATAATCCGAATTGGTCAGAATAAAACCATTCTTTTTCTAAATTGTCAGGTATGATAATTTCTCCATACTTCTCAGACTTTTCAAAAAGAATTTCTTCTTCCTGCCTGAAATCTGAATCATTTACATAACGTTTCAATGCTTCTTTATAATCCCTCTTCAGCCATAAGTTTTTCTCGATCCCCTCCTTAAATTTTGGAAACGCTTCAATGCTTCTTTTCCTTCCTACTGAAACAAATTCCCTATCTATATACTCAGAAAACTTGATCTTATTATCTTCAAACAATGCGGTCAGGCGTACATCTGGATACGTTTTTTCTCTGAATCGGTTCAAACGCTGCGGCAATGCTGTCATCCACCAATATTCCCGGATCCATCCATTGACCGCTTTGGCTCCGCTGCTTTCTTTATCGTTGAAATCTTCCATCGCTTTCTGCTCGAAATCAATTAAATTCGTTCTCCAGGTTAGCGGGTCCTCTTTTCTAATACGCGGAATGGAATCAATCCTCTTTAAAACATCCTCTTTCAAAATACCCTTAAGATCATGACTTTCCAGCTTATTCTTTCCACTTTCATAGCCTGGATATATAAAGGCAGGTGCCTTTCCATTTAATCCTCTTAGATTCCATCGCATGACGGCTATATTTTTCTTCTCAATATTTTCGCTCATGATTCTATGACGAAGGACTCGTCCGGCAAGCTGGATAATCGAGCGATACGACGAAGGCTCAATCACTGACCAATCGAGATCGTGATCCCGTCCTACTTCTTCTACAGGCGTTGCAACAATAATGAAAACGACATAATCTGTTGTTGCTTGATCAATATGTTTTCGGAGAACCGGATCCTTGATGTCAACAGGCTCTCCATACAGCGTTTTCCTCTTCAATACACTATCCAAATACTTTTCCTGCTCATGACGAAGCAGCAAAATCTGCCGGCTGTGATAGGTCATAATGCGCGGTGTTATATCATCTTTATCCCAATCCGTATTCTGCAGTAGGTACAAGCTGACTTTTACACATGGATCAATATTTGCCATACGAACAACACCGATAGATACTTTTTTGCCTGTCTTCTCGTCTACAACGAAATTTTCTTTGGAAAGACGGACAACCTGTTTCCGGATGCTTTCGAAGTACGACTGCATCTTATCAGACTTGGCATCGTCAGTGTCTTCATCCTCACAATCTGCTATGTATCCTGACCTCTTTGTTATTTGCCGTGTTAATTTCGCGACGCGCTTTTCGATGAATGATTGATGAAATGCGCTATAGTCGGAATCATCATCTGTATTCATGAACTTCATCTCAGTTCGGAATTCATCACAGAGTACGACGCTGACACGTTTCTTGGAAATAAAGAAACTGTTCCTGCATTTCACACCGGCTATATAGGCTCTATACATGCCTTCTGCCAAATCGGGAGGAATTGTCGCTGAAGAAAGAACAACATTTCTTCCATACATTCCCGCCAGATGCACGAGCCGGGAAATGGCAGTCAGGTCTTTCTGCGTAAAATCATCGATTTCATCGATAACTAGATCAGAGGACATCAGCCGGAGCATCGGAAGAATGAAGCGTCCGCCCCGTATTGTTTCTGTCGCCCCCATCATATGATCGATTGTCGCAACGAGAACGGGCTTGTACAAGAAAGCACTGTTCTTATCTGCATCGATCCCTCTCGCAGGTTTGAAGAAAATATTCATGAAAGCTCGCTGCTCATCGTTCAAAGAGTCTTCATAAGCAAGCCCTTCAGCGAGAGATATATCTTCGCCGTCTTCATCTTCCATTGCTGATCGTTTTTCTTCCAGCTCCTTATCTCCTTCGTGAAGTTCCAGAACTGCTTTTGACCCGATCAATACAGCAAGGTCATCTTTGCTGAGTTTGATTCTTTCTCTGTACTCATCGCCGGTCTGCAGTGTCAGAGTACGGAGTCCTAATGCCAGAATGTAACGCAGGGAATCTCCTCCTGGAGAAAGCGCTCTCATAATTTTTGCATTGGCAAAAGTTTTACCGCAGCCAGTACTTGCAATATTTACAACAAAAGATACCTGATCTTCTCCACGATCTTTGCGGAAATTTCGTATTGTCTCAGCCGCCTTATCCTGCCAGGAAAACTTTCCAGGGCTTCTCTTCTTCAAAGCTTTGACGTCATACGTCTTTTCCATCTCTTCCGCAAATCTAGGCAGCTGATGCGCTACGCGAAGTGCTTGATCTGAAACGCCCGTCATATGCTCCTCCAGAAACTGGTTCTTCTCAGATTTTCTTTTCTTATTCCTGAAAGAAAAGGTATTTGCCCAAAGGTCTCTCGCGCTCCACTTCTTGTCGTCCTGCTTCGCATCGCCATCCAAAGAGGAAAAATAATGGTCTCCCAAAACTAATGCCAGGCGAGCGTTAAGCAGTATTTCACGGAAAGCCGGATCATAGTCAGGATCTTTCATGATCTGCTTCAAGGTATCGTAATCCTGAAGAAGTCTGCCGGTCCATTTCTTCAGATGCTTTTTCCAAATGTTTCCTTCGTTCCAAAGTATCCCATGAGAAAAGCGGAAACATTCCTGCCGCTTCTCTACAAAATCCGGATCATCATTTTCGTATCCCCATGATGATTTCAAACTTTCTAAAATTGCAAGTTCAAATTGAACACCTTTAACCAAATAATTTAAGCTGCATAG
>ENA-UAIT01000740-UAIT01000740.1-human-gut-metagenome-genome-assembly--contig:-NODE-740-length-11089-cov-71.399039_pt1 | contig 11089 bp, 10 predicted proteins | sample MGYA00244422_ERZ654397 | MGnify/ENA primary metagenome ERZ654397 (study PRJEB26926, sample SAMN06164923) | human gut metagenome | biome: ENVO:00009003; feature: ENVO:2100002; material: ENVO:00002003... | reverse complement strand
TGTTGCTCAGGCACTTATAAATAATGTTAAACTATAGTGTTGCGGAATTAAGGATGATAACATCATTATCAGAAGTCCATCCATTTACCTTCAATCCCAATTCATGAGCTTCTTTAATCCACTCAGGATGCTTGAAAAGTATCTTATAACTATAATCAATACCTTGATAACCAAGTTTCTTCACTTCAGCTGGTGTATAATTGCCATTAACATAATAAATAACAGCATTAGAATCCAACTGACGAACCAATGCACAAGCTGCAGAACTGAAAGAGATATACTCCACCTGTTTGGTCAAGCCCATACGATTCACCATCTCCACCGTTTTGCGAGTAAGACGATCTTCGTCGCACTGTAAAGGTTGTCTTTTGATTTCAAGAATCAGTTTTATTGCAGGATGATTCTTCAACTCATTTAAATATTGCTCTAAGGTTGATACTTCTTCTCCATTTTTTAGAAGTTGTATTTTCAAATCAGCATACTTTGAATCAGCAATGATCAAATCATTGATTTTCGGGTCATGGTTGACAATGATAACACTGTCAGCAGTGATATGCACATCACATTCAGAACCGTAAACCTTGGCATCTGCAGCCTTATGCAAAGAAGCTATCGAGTTTTGGGCCGAACCTTTCGTATCCCAATACCCACGATGTGCTATTATCTGAGTCTTAACTTTTGGATTTGAAATCAGAACAGTTTGCTCATATTTCTCTCCAAAACGATTGGTGAATACCACCGTAATACTCTTGGCATCAGAAGAAGGCAAGGCTCTAAACAGATGCCCGGTAGCAGTAAGACCTTCCTTATGTCCTTTGCTCGCAGCATAGGCTTCATCTACATCAACAAACTTCTCCATCGCACCCATGGCTTGTCCGTCCTGCAGCCATTCAACCTTGCAGCTTGGATCCCAATCCCAAACATTTACCACTACATATTGAGGCTGACTCAACATATTACCTTTACCATAAACACGCATCTGATAATCAATGCTATGACCTGTGGATTTATAATGCCATTTCAGCTGATTCCCATCCACATCCATCACCAGATAACCATTAGGCGCTCCACAGCGATTAACCTGACTCTTCCACCAGGCACCACAGGCGGCACCAATATTGTGTTCCAAAAGTTGAGCATCCATGACATTGTTCTGGAAATAATGAGTATGACCAGTCAAGACATGTACCTGATAATCCTTTAGGGCATCGGCCAACTCCTCTGCATTGCGAACATTGCCCTCACCCTCTGTGCTATTCCAAACAGCCGCATGCATATTGAGGAAGACCAAAGAGCCCTTCGGTACAAAACTCAAATCATGCTTCAGCCAGTCTAAATCAGCATCCGTAATAGCCTCTATATACTTCTTGTGACCCACGTAATTTATATTCTTCAACGTAACTACGTGTACTTTACCTATGTTGTAGGAATAATTGACAGGTCCGAAAAAACGGTGATAATATTGCTCTCCATATACAGGTGTACCAAGTGTCATATTATGCAAATCCTGATAACGCTTGTCGAAATCATGATTGCCTATACATTGGAAGGTAGTCATTTTGATGCCATCAAATGAGGCGGCATATTCACCATACAGGTTCATACTGTCAAATACTAAATCTCCCAAGGTATTGGCCACTACCTCTCTCTCTCGGCTCAGGGTATCCACATAGCCCTTCAAATCGCGGATAGATTCCTGCTTCCAACGCTTTATGTCATGCTCATTCTTTACCTGAGAATCAGAGATGGCAATATAATAAAACTTATCAGATAACTTTTTCCTCTTCTCCAAAATGAAATCATGTCGGCTGTGATCTTTTACAAGTTCATCCACGCGAACGTAAAAGCCTTTAGCAAGGCTCTTCTGGCAGGGAAGCACATAGGATGAAGGAGTGGATATACTGACGAACTTGCAGACATTGGTATCAGTAGGCAATGTCCATTCTCCAAGAGAATTGGTTTGCACAAAACTTTGGCCATTGTTTACAACCACCCCGGCAATCCCCTTACCCTTGATGTCTTTTACCTTACCGGAAAAAACAAAAGAAGAAGCTTGTTGGGCAGCCATACCCAATGGCATGGCCCCAATAGACGCTAACAACAGAATTTTACTCAGATTTTTATTCATCACGCTAAAAACTAAACATTTATCAATTTAATATGGTCAAAGAAAGCCAAAGCCTCTTCTGCAGTATTGGCATCACCGGCAGCCTCCTCCAAGGCTGCAGTATCACTCTCCAGGCAGATGATGTTGGCACAATCCAGTACATGACTCATGATTCGAATTGCCTCCTCTTTGGTCATATGCTGCGACTTATAGCTCTTCTTTACATATTTGTTAACACGCTCCACGGCCTTGAAGACAGCCGGCTTTCTAAATTCTGTTCCTGAAGAACTCAACCCCACCTCTACCTCATAGGTGTGGGTATAGTTACAGAGGAAAGTATTCCATTTCTTGGTAATCTCACCACCTAAGAAATGCTCTTCATCAAAAGCTGGCTTGACATTGGGAATCTCCCCACCATATACTTCGAGCGTAAACTCTTTCTTGTCCTGTGCAGCCATGTGGGCAATAGTACCCATCAGAAGCGCTGCAATCAAAAATAGTCTTACTTTCATTTTTTCAATCCTTTCATTAAACATCTAATCAATTATAATTCTGGTCTCTTCTGCCAGATCAGTCGGGTATTGAAATCATCACCACCCATCGATTTCACAGCCTCCAAATAATGTTCACGATTCATACGTTGCAAGATAGCTGGGTATTTGAAACGATATGGCATATGCAATGAAGCATCTACACCTGGACCTTTCGGTACATCAGGATAACCGGTACGATTATACTCAAACCATTGCTGGAAATCAATGAAGAAGAGTGCATAGAACTTCTGTTCCATGATGCGGCGAAGCGTTCCATCATACGCTGCCTTCCCGTTATCAAAATACCCGTCAGGAACCTCAACTCCCCATTGCGTAATAGCTGCAGCAACAGCTTTTTCATAGAGCAGCTTGGCATTATCAGAGATAAGACCGCGTTGTGCCAACTCTGCCTTGATGAAGAGTACCTCTGCATAGGTGAGACACTGTATATCCTGTGGCGCTGTGGCCAGATTTGCCGCATTTGGAGAAGAAGCAGTAAATGTAGGCTCCATATCATAACCACTAGGCAAACCGATAAAGGAAGTAACCTCTTGACCGGTTTGAGGATCCTTATTGGTAGCCTGAGTTGCAAACACTTCCAGACGAGGATCCTTCCAATCCTGAAGACGATCGATGAAAAATGCAGAAAGTGACTTGTAGGCAGAAAGGTCTGATGGACGTGTCATTGGAGCTTCATCAGGAGCAATTCCTGAGATATGTACCTTAGCATTGTCATCATTCGATTCAAAAACCGGATAAGTAGTAGGATCTGCCAACATCTTCTTCAACTCTGCCTTGGCCAAATCACCCAATTCCTTGGAATCTATGACACGCAGCAAAGCGCGCAAACGCAAGGAGTTGGTAAACTTCTTCCATTTCAGGATGCCCTGCAAGTCAGAACCGCTGCTGCAATACATCTTGTCACCATTGGTATTGAACTGCAAACCTTTTTTGAGATTATATATGCTGTTCGCCACATCCAAGCTGTCGATGATAAACCTGTAGACATCAGTCTGAGACTCAAACTTTGGATAGTAGAGCTGTTCCTCACCACGGCATGATTCCTGTACAGGAATATCACCGAAGGCATCTGTCGTGTTCTCAAATATCCAGCATCTGAGGGTCAATGCAATTGCCTGATAGTTCGGATCTCCCACTTTCACGGCTTCGTCATAGATGGCCTTGGCATTGGTATTCCATTTGTAATAATTGGTCCAGACGCCATCACCTGCCGTATCACTGATGTTGAACCAGCCCACACCGCTGGTGGAGTTTGTTGTTACAAGGCACTGCATCAACTGGAAGGTCCAGCTATTGTATCGGGTCCAGGTGTAAGTGCCCATACCATAAATGAGAGGATCCAAAAAACTTCCAGCATTAGCAGTATTCATACGGGTTGGATCCACATTGGTATCGTCCATTGATTCGCATGCCGAGGTCATCAGCATGAAAGGAACGGTCATCAGCGTCATTATATTTCTAAAAATCTTTTTCATCGATTCTTTCTTTTTTTGTTCATTACATCTTATTCTTAACTAGAAATCAACTTTGAGATTAACACCCCAGGAACGACTGGTAGGAAGAGTACCCACCTCTACACCTGGTACAAATGTATTGCCATCAAGTGAGGTTGTCTCCGGGTCATACATTGGATAACTGGTAATGCAAAGCAGATTGCGCCCATATATACCCACTGAAGCATTGTTGATGAAAGTATTCTTCAACCAAGATTTTGGCAACTGATAATCCAGACGAACTTCGCGAAGCTTGAGATAAGTGGTACTGAAAGTATTGGTTTCCACATTACCAATGCGGTAATACTCCTTATAATATGACTCCAGGGTGACAAGTTTCTGATTCGGACTATAAGTACCATCTCCGTTATCAACCACACCCGGTGCTATGCAATACACACCAGCTACAGGAGTAATCTTCTGCTTTTCAAAGAGCTTCAGAACATCAGGGTCCGCAATATCCAGGTAGAGACTGGTTCCAGGCTTTCTACCATTCAAGGTCTCAGCCAGGTGACCCTGTTCGCACATCTTGTGATGTGACTGAGAATAGGTCATACCTCCAACCTTTCCATCCCATTGCATGGAGAATGACCAGTTCTTGAAGCGCAAAGAGGTATTGAACGCACCCTCCCAGTCTGGTAAGGCACATGCCACATATTCAATCTCAGAAGGACGAGCAGGCAAACCGACAGAAGTGATAATCACCTCATCCTTAGCATTACGCTTGAGTTTGTAGCCCCAGATATCTCCCGTGGTTCCACCTTTAGTGCCGATGATACTTACATTGCCACTCACATAAGAACCGAGAATCTGACGCTCATCAGCAAATTCTGAAAGTGATTCTATCTTGTTCTTATTGGTTGACCAGGTAGCGGTCATATCCCACTGCCAATCTCTATTCCTGATAGGAGTACCACGGAGTACAATCTCCACACCTCTGTTGCTGACACATCCCGAATTGATGGTACCCTTGGTGTATCCAGTAGTAGGATCAAAGGGAGCATTGAGAATCTGATTCTTGGTGCGATTATAATAATAGGTCACATCCAATCCCAAACGGCTGCCAAATGCTTTGAAATCCAATCCTCCTTCCCAGTTGGTAGACATCTCGGGCTTGAAGTCGGCATTATAAAGTGTACCTGGCTTAACCAAAGAACCCGAGAAATCACTAGTTGTATAGTAAGGTGATGTCTTGTAAGGCTGAGTATCATTACCCACCTGTGCCAAAGAAGCGCGCACTTTCAGCAGATTCACCCATTTTGGCATTTTCATCATGCTATTCAATACACCACTCAGACTCACAGAAGGATAGAAGAAAGAACGATTCTTGCGCGGCAAGGTAGATGACCAGTCATTGCGCCCTGTTATATCCAGGAACAACATCTCCTGATAAGCCAGATTAGCCATGAAATAAAGCGAGTTCACACGCTTCTTGCGAATAGTGGTACCAACCAATGGATTTGAAACTCCATTGGCCAAACTATATACACCAGGCGTATTCAAACCGGTAACAGAAGCTGACAACAAATCATAATACGACTGCATCATGTTACCACCCGCTGAAGCATTCACGTTGAGTCCATTCTCGAAACTGTTATGGTAAGATAAAAGTACATCAGAGTTAACCTCATAGTCAAAGATGTTCTGCTTCTTGAAGAAACCGGTAGGGAAAGCCTTGTCATCCCATGGTCTGTGCTGCTCCTGCTGCTGAGCCGTAGCCTGTAAACCAGAACGCAATTGCAAATCAAGGAAACGATTGATGGTAAAATTGGCAGAAATATTACCATTGAAACTATGCTTCTTTGCAGGGTTGGTTGCCTCGTAAAGCAAAACATACGGATTAGGCAGATAACTGGAGAATGGACGTATCTGCTTGATATTCTCCTTACCCTTGTACCACATTGGCTTAAACCAATCGAGGTTGAAGTTAGGATTCATGAATATCAGGAAATAGCTTAAGGAGTTAGAGTTATAGGTAAGCTGAGGAGTATTCTCCACATCTCTGTAAGTATAACTCATACGTGCATTGATCTTCACACGCTTGGAAATCTGTTGTGATCCGGCGAAAGCTGCAGTCAAGCGCTGATAGCCAGAGTTAGGCAAAATCCATTCACTCTTACTATGAGTCAAAGAGATACGCATATTGCCTGTACCGTTATTACCAGTCAAGGTCAGGGAGTTGGTCATCGTATGCCCCGTTTGGAACAATCCGGAGTGATTGTCTTTATAGGCTCTCCAAGGAGTGGCCACATCAGCACGACCTTCTTTCTCCGGGTCATATTGATAGAACATCTGGCCATCAAACTTCGCACCAAAAGCTGAGCTTGTACCACTGGTGCTAGCCAAACCATCATCACCTGCAAATAAGGTTGTCCAGCCCACTCTGTCCCCTTAGAACCGATGTTCTTGGCTACACCCTGTCCGAATTCATACTGATAATCAGGAAAGTGAGCAGCCTGTTCCCAGGAATTATTGAAATTATAACTGATACCTAATCCCTTCTTGGCTTTCTTACCAGACTTGGTGGTAACCATAATGACACCATTAGCAGCTCTTGAACCATAGAGAGCAGAGGCAGACGCTCCCTTCAATACCTGAATGCTCTCAATGTCATCCGGATTTAAATCAGAGAATCCATTACCAAAGTCAATCGAACCTTCGGAGTTGCCACCGGCACCATAAGAGCCACCAGGATTATTCATAGGGCTGGAAAGTGGCACACCATCCACAACGATAAGTGCGCCATTTCCGTCCATATTTATGGAAACGTTGCCACGAAGATTAATCTGGGTTGATGACAGGGGACCACCGGCTGAAATGACATTCAAACCTGCCACCTGTCCCTGCAAAGCTTGAGACCAGTTGGCAGGCATCGTTGCCGTAATTTCAGAACCAGATACGGTTTGGGTAGCATATCCGAGACTTTTTTCCTCACGCTTGATACCCAAAGCGGTAACCACTACATTATTCAGTTCTATAGGATTGTCGCTGAACTTCGACTTCTGTATTTTTTTACCATTTACAGAACTTTTCTTTTCAATAGTCTTGCTGCTATCCTGTGCAACTTGACCATACATGCTTCCTGCAGTACAGCATAATGTGAGCGCGAAGAAACAATGCTTCATACGTTGCTTTTTCATTTACTACCTTTTTATAGAGAATTCATAACTAACAATTTCTGGTGCAAAGGTAGGACTATGATATTACGTATTGAGGTCAATGAGGATACATTCTATTTACTTTCTTGTTGCCAAAGGATTACAAACAAAGCTAACTTCCACATATACAACTGATTGCAAAAAAATGGAGCAAACTAAAGACAACAGTTTGCAAAACTCAGCCAAAGGAAGAATGCTTTGATGCCTTTACTCCATTACCTGTTGCTGTCTTCCTCTAACCTGTGATACCGTTCATATACATCAAGAGCATACTCCTGCCTGAGCAGTTCACCCCGATGAAGCCCTTCAACCACCTCTGCCGTAAGTCCACAATCACTGAAATCAACAAGATAAGTACAAAGCAACTTGTTGATGATAGGAATGAGATCCTTTGCTCCTAAGCTGCAAGCTAAATCAATGGCCGCAGCCACCACGTAACCATCACAACAGTCAGCGGTTTCCAATCTGCCATCATAGAAGACGAGCATGTCCTTCACCCACGCTGTCGCCTGTTCCTTCAAGGCAGGATTCTTTTCAACATAAAACTCCACATATTCATAAACGTTCATGCGGCAGTAATGGTCAAGCTTTGGCGTTTTCAGGAATTTCGTGAATTCAGAGAAAGGATCCGGATTCAACTTGTAGAGGGTTGGGGCAAAGAGATAATTGGTCGCCAGCCAGCTCAACTGATCTAAGAAATCACTTTCAAACTTCAATACATCCATCAGAAGACGGAAAGATTCCATGTTACCCACCTCTGCAAGAAGGATGATGCTATGACGTATGGCAGCAAACAGTTCCCCTGTCGCTTTCAAATGCTGGTATTTGCCCAAGCCATACCTGATTATGTTCTCCAAGTCCTGACGCAACTCCTCATGATCTATAGTCAGCAAGAGATCGATGATGTGATCCGGCAGGATCCATTTATAGGCATGAAAAGTCAGATACGACATCACTTCGGGATGCAGCAGCTTGATATGAGTTGGATATGATGGCAATTCGTAGCCATACACTTCCTCATGGATTTCATATTCACAACCCTGAAATTCCTCTTCATGCCAATCCCATCCACCAATATATGCCGTACTATCTCCTACTCGGAACTTGAAGTTTCTGCCAAGATGTTCCTGCATGGTAGAAAGATAACAAGATACCTCCAACCTGTCTTCTGCAAGCAGATAATGCATACCATTCAAGCCCCATTGATATTCAATGAGAGGAACGTTGTCATCATCTTCTTCCAGGATATATTGAGTAATGTCCCATGCATCAACAGGTTCAATGCCGGCTTCCTCAGCAAATTCAATGGAACCATAGATCAGATTGTGAGCCACCTCATATGGTATCTCCACCATCCTGTCATTCTCTTTATCCGAGTAGTACTCAACAATTTCTGCCAACTTTCTGGGTGATACGTTGAAGAAATATCTGGTTCCTATCAGACCCCTGCACAACTTGTCGATGCAGAAATCCGCACATGTTACAGTTCCCTTTGGGTGAATACGTGTCACGATGACCATAATTTCATCGGCATCTTTCCAGTTGGCATAAGTATAGCATTTGCCAAGAGGAAGCATACGGGCTTTCTCCTTGATATATTTCTCCGGACTCATCGGCTGAGCACCGGATTTATTGTTCTTTTTCCCCATTCGTTTTAAATTTATCTTATCTATCAATTTTTCCAGTAAACAAAAGTATTGAACACCTGTCGGCGGGAAGCCTAAACTTCTCTCATTTGAACATAAAGGAAAAACATCTGATCAGGAATAGAACGTTAGTTTACCTTATGTCAAATCCTAGAGACTATTATCAATGAAAGAATCCAATTCTTTACACTGCTTATAGTACGTATACACTTCCTTTATGGAACAAATTTTTGACATCATATATTTATTACATAGCACTTCGAGAGAAGAAGATGTTGAGCCAATGCCATCAAATTACAGGAATTGTATCAGGCAGGAAAGAAATGGGGCGTGAAGGTAGATGGTAAAGTTATCGTGCCACCTCTCTACTGCAGTATAGCGCAACCTGTTGGTGCCTATTGCGCCTTTGAACAGATACCCAAACATTGGGGCATTATGACATTGAAAGGAAAAGTGATTGTTGATGCCAAATATGAGAAGGTGGAGATTCGTGACAATGGAATCGCCGTGGTAACAGGCATCACGGGAAAAACACAGACAAACTTTTAAAGGTAAAAGAGTAAAAAAAGTAAAAGGGTAAAAAGGATTTTTGCTTTTTGAAATGACAATGAAGAAGATCAATGCTGTAAGCATGCAATAAAGCAATAGACAAATAGCGCAATACCTATATAGATATAAAAGTTAAGGGCGCTCTATCCTTTAGGAAGGAGCGCCCTTTTCTTATCATCTGACAGGAATCCCTATCTTGTTACACACATATCAATGCGAGAAAAATGATATATATAAATTATTGCCACAAAAACAACATATCCGATAGCAAAATGTCATTTTAAAGGCTAAAAACAAGTGGTTGACCCATATCAAGAAAAACATATTGCAATGATATTTCTCGGCAAAAGATGTCGTTATTCGATAAAAAAGTGTTAACTTTGCACTCGCATTTAAGGAATAACAAATAATAAATTTTAAAAAGGTTAATAATTATGATGACTATTTTTACAATGGCTTTCGCCGCAGTTATGTTTTCAGGTATGGTTCTTTGCATGGGCATGTTCTTGAAACACGTAGTAGACTCAATTCCAGAAATGGCCAACATGAGCCATTCTGTTAGCTTGAGCAAGTAAGAATAGAACACTACGATATACATATATATATGAATCACTTTAGAAATAGAGAGAGATTTATATAACGATGGGGGCGGGTTTCTTTTACGGAACTCGCCCCTCTTGCTTAATATTCCATCGAGAAGGTGATACCTCTTCGCATCATATCCTTCACAGTTGGCTTCAGTCTTGTCAGGAAGCCCTCCCATGAACGGTTCTTCTGGAAACTCCATCTTGCCTCTTCCACAAGAGACACCCATTCTTCCTCTACTCCTCCACAAGCCCATGAAAACTCATCACCATTCGCCCAATTCTGAGCAAGGATATACAGAAAGAACGACTCCTCTATGGTCAAACCATCAGCTTTCTCCGCCATATACGCACTAGCCGCCTTCTCTATTAGATAAGCCATGACCTTGAGCTTACCGCCGGCAGAAAGCCAAATAATCGGAGAAAAAAGCAAGGAAACATCAGTACAGCTTAAGACAAAATAAAAAAAGCCATTGCCTAAGATCCAACAATCTCTGTCAATGGCCAACCCTATCTCTTAGCAGACATTTTACTTAAATGCCTGAATATACTGCTTTAAAGCATCACGTAATATCTCTTCACAACTCTTTTTTGTCTTAATCTTAGTGAGCATAAGCTGCTCATAGTCTTCATCAGACAAATAAGTCTGAACACCATGTATAGTGGCTCTTTTCTTTGCAAGAGACATCTTCTGTTTCTTTACAACAGGCTGTTCATTGCCAGGACGTACTGCCTGATTCATATTACTAAACGCTGCGCGAAAATCCTTTCCTGCCATAATTCTAAATATTTATAGATTAACAATACGGCGTTAAATTAACAATTAATCGTCTGTAAATCAATAACTTATATTAAGAAATGCTTATGAAAACTTAACTATAAAAAGTTGGTCAAGTCGCTGATGACCAACATTTATCTGGTGAAACGAATTTTTAAAGCATGTGGGTACACCCCGAACCGAACTTTAATTAGCAAGATTTTCAAAGATCTCTCGTGCT
>ENA-UAIT01000720-UAIT01000720.1-human-gut-metagenome-genome-assembly--contig:-NODE-720-length-11422-cov-5.630421_pt1 | contig 11422 bp, 5 predicted proteins | sample MGYA00244422_ERZ654397 | MGnify/ENA primary metagenome ERZ654397 (study PRJEB26926, sample SAMN06164923) | human gut metagenome | biome: ENVO:00009003; feature: ENVO:2100002; material: ENVO:00002003... | reverse complement strand
ACTTAAGGTCATCGGCGCGGTGGCGTTGGCCTTGTCCGCCGGCAGCACCACCATCGTGCCGCTGTTCTTCGGCTCCGATACCAACAATATGACGTCGCTGACGGCGATGGTCCTGAGCGAAGTGGTGTCCTGGTTCGCCATTCCGATCTACGCGTGGCTGCTGGTGCAGGGTTTCCGTGAAACGCACAGCCGGGTCGCGTACGGCCTGCAGCTGTTCATTCTCGCCGTGGTGTGCGAGGTGCCGTACGACCTCGCCACATCGCATAAGGCTTTCGACCTGGGCTCGCAGAATCCCGTTTTCGGCCTGTTCGTTGCGTTTGTTGTGCTTGCCGCGCTCGACTGGGTGGCGTCGCGCTATCAGAAGGCCATGAAGGTGCTGTTGTCGGTCGGACTGGTGGTGATTGGTCTGCTGTGGGACCTGCTGCTGCGTATCGGCCTACGCCAGCACATGATGAGCATCGGTTCGGTGACGCTTGGCTTCGTGCTGATTTTCGCTCTGATGCGCCAGTATGAGAATTCGATGATGTTCACAGCCGGCCTGTTCGGCGCCGTGATGATGATCGCGCCGGGCGTGGGCGTGGCGTTCGTGCACTACTACAACGGCAAGCTGGGCTATAAGCATCAGTGGACGAAATGGGCTTTTTACGCGGTTTACCCGGTTATTTTGATAATTTGTGCGATTTGTGCAACACTGGCGTGATTTTTGACAACGTTCGCAGTATGATAGAAACAGATTGAGAGAGCATCGCCGCTCAAGCGAGTGTTTCCAAGGCTGGGAACGTTTGTGATTATGATGCAGAAACCGCAAAGGGGTTGAGAGATGGATAGAGCAGGCATTCGCGAGGTGGCCAAGGCCGCGGGTGTGTCGATTTCCACGGTATCGCGCGCGTTCACGCGGCCGGAACTGGTGTCCGAACGTACGCGCCGCAAGGTGCTGGAAACGGCGGACAAGCTTGATTTCAACATCTCACGTTCCGCGACATCGTTGAAATCGGGTCAATCGTACCGTGTGGCGATGCTGATGAATGAAGAGATCACTAGCTGGTTCAATACGGAAGTGTTCGCTGGAATCGAATCCGTCATGCATAATGCCGGGTATGACGTATCGCTGTTCCAGCACGTCGACACCGCCGAAAACCGCCGCGACTTCTTCACGAATCTGCCGGTCCGCCGCAACGTGGACGCAGTATTCGTGACATCGTTCGGCGTGGAGCCGAAGGAAATCCAGCAGCTCAAGCGCATCCACGTACCGATTATTGGCATCAATACGCCGACGCAAAACGGCTTCGACGCCACCATCTCCATCGACGATGAGGACGGCATGTTCACCGCCGCCCAGCATCTGATCAATCTGGGGCACAAGAATATCGTGTACGTGTGCTCCGATGCGGTCGATTCCATTAATTCCTCCATCGATGCGCGAGGACAGGGCTTCATCCGCGCCTGCAAGACGATGGGGGCCTCCCATGACTTCAAGTGGCGCGTCGTCTCTGTGCCGCGTGGCAAGACCTTCGCCGACTCGGCGTTGACCGCGCTGCTTGCGTTGGACGAGTTCCCGGACGCGATCTGCTGCCAGATGGATATGATGGCGATTCCGCTGGTGTTGCGTTTGGAACGTTACGGCCACCACACGCCGAGTGACTATTCGATTATCGGCTTCGACGATTCGCCGTACGCCGACACTGTGAACCTGACCACCATGCGCCAGGATCCGTATGCGATGGGTCGCGCGGCCGCACAAAAGGCCATGAAGCTTATCGAAGGCAAGCCGCTTGAGAACGCGCATGAGATTGTGCGCGCCCAGCTCGTACTACGCGGCACCGATTCCGTGTACGGCACTGGCCGCTGAGAGCCGAGTCTCATTACCCTTCCGCAGCCCGTCAATGCCGACGGGCTGATTGTGATGGCCTGGGGTGGATTGATAAGGGATACCCCCACTGTAGTCACGGTGTGTGGCATACGTTTTCAGGAAAAAAAATGAAACAATTTGCAGTGATGTGTTTCATGACACGCCAATCGGGGGCTGATGAATGATGAATTTCATTCAATGATCAGCATGTGTTTTTTGATTTTGCAATCGTTGACAAACCGTTGAATATCAGGCTTTAAAGCGTTGTCCCCGTGAGAGGGGACGAAAAAACGTATCGGGGGAGGGGGTGTGGGTTCTTTCTGTTTCATTTTGTTTTCATAACTGCAAAGGTTATCATAGTAAACCGTAGGTCAGAGAAAAAGGGAAAACAGAGGTTTCCGGCTGTGTTGCCGGAGATGGGAACAGCGCAGAAGCTATACGTAAAACAGAAGTGATAACGGCATTATGCAAAGGATATCAACCCTCGAGTTGAGGGACTCAGAAGGGTGAACACTTTGCGGATAGGGGACAAGATGAGGCAATGGCGTAATGGTGTCGGCAACGCACCACGACACTATGCAGGAACGCGATCGGCAACCGGTCGCGTGCTTTCGCGTACCCGCTCCCTGACCGCCGCCGCCATAGCGGTAGCCATGATGGCCACCGTAGCAGTAACTTCCCTCCTCCCCACCTACAATGCCAAAGCTGACGAAAGTCGCAATGACGGCGCAATCTGCACACCTACCACAGAACCGTTAGGCGATCAGACCTCCGGCAGCGGTAACGATGAAGGTATCGCTACTTTCGTTGGCGGTGACATGTATGTAGGTGGCAAGAAGTCGGGCATTACTTCTGCCAATAACAACAATGCGCCTGAGGGTTCTTACGCTGTTGAGGCCGAAGGCTTGACCGCTGTGAACGGAAAGCTTTTGCTTCATCCAATGAAGCAGGCTTGGAACATCTGGAATAAGGATGGCTCATTCAATCGTTCGCGTGGTTTTCGTTGGGGCATCGTCGGTTTTGGTTCGCAGTTCCGTCCGAAGGACGGTTCGACTGTGCTTTCGGTTGGCGGCAATAGCACCAATTCCGAGTTGAATTGGTTCGGTGGTGCTCAGGGCTGGACGGATGACGCTAATCAGGGATCCAGCTGGCTTGGAACCGGAGCGGGGAATGGCGCTACCGGCGAGACGAATGACCATAACTTTAACGCGAACATTGCTGGTAATCAGACCACAGTGCAAAGCCGCAACACTTGGAAGAACGGTGAACAGTATTCCGTGTACGACATGGGCGGCAACGGCAAAGTCAACTGGAATCAGAGCAACACCGTTATTTCCGGAGTGAAGAACCCCTCGACGGGTTCGGATTACACATATTCCGAATATAAGAATTATGTGACTACGCTGTCTGGCAAGCTCGCGAAGATTTCCTCCAGCAACACTGTTACGAAGGGCAATGAGGATAATTACACAGGCAAACGTTATTCATACAGCTACAACACTTACGCAAACAACGTTTACCGGTTCGATATTGAGAACAACTCCCGTCAGACGGAAATCACGCTGACCGGCGATGGCAAAGACGAGTTGCAGGTGTTCAATTTAGACGCATCAAAGCTGAATAGCATTGGTGATGCCGGCGTGGTGTTCAACTTCAAGAACATCTCCGACAATGCTTCGGTCGCCATCAACATCAACGGTAATGGCAATGATGTGAAGTTCCGTAATGGCTGGCAGTTCAAGTGGAACGACGTTGATATCTCCGACGGCTACGTCATGATGAATTCGACGGGCACAAACCGCTACAACAATACGCATGGGCAGGAGTACGTCAAGCGCGCAAGCCAGCTGATGTGGAACTTCTATAACACCAATACCCTTACGATTCTTGGTGGTAAGGGGTCGGGGCGCATCAACACCGGCTGGTACAAGGATCAGAAGCATGGCGACAAGGAAGACTGGTATGGCGTCAATGTAACTGATGATCCGTCTGCCGCATGGATGGGTTCCGTTATGGTAACGGGCAATGATTTTGGTGCCAAGGGCAATTTCCAGTCGCATGTCTCCACTAATGGTCGTGTGTGGACTACTGGCGATTTTGAAATGTACAACAAGGATGTCGTTACCACAAACAGCGGCAATTTCGTCAACGCCGAAGGCAAATATTCCACCTCTGCAGTGGATATGGATCAGGAACGTCATAACCTGTCTTGGTATGGGCAGATGACCACCTCCTGCGCCGCAATCAAGTGGGATAAGGTCGATGCCGAGGGCAAAGCCCTGAAAGGTACTTCGTGGACGGTGTACGGCACGAGGGATAATGCCGTGAATGGCACGAACTCCATCACCACGGTTGCTGATGGCGGCTGGAATGATGCGGATGATGCGGATAACGGTAGCGTCACCCTGGGTAGCTTGGCGAAGAACGCCACATATTATGTGAGGGAAAGCGGCACTGGCAGCAGCCAGTATGCGTTGAACACGAACATCTATCGCATCGTCACGCACGACAGTACGGATACTGTTTCAACCATCGACAAGGTGTACGATGCCGACGGCACTGAAATCACCGATGACACCGCCAAGCAGCTGAACAATGGCGCTATTGTCAACAAGAATTCAGGTACGTCCATCGCATGGTCGAAGGTCGATGGCACTGACGGAAGCACGTTGCTCGCGGGTTCCACTTGGGAATTGACCAAGAAGGGCGATCCCGACCAGTCGTGGACCATTACGGACGATGATTCAGGCAGCGAGGTTGCGGGCATCAAGGTCACGGTTAATGGGCAGGAAGTCACTTCGTGGCGCTTTACCAATTCGACTCCTGCAAGCATCACCTACGTTGCCGTGGATAAGGATGGCAAGGAGCTCGCCACGAAGGTGCAGTGGAGGTCCGAGGATCCGGCCATTGCCACCATTGCCAATAATGGCACGCAGCTGCAGCCGAACAGCAGCGGCTTCACGAACATCGTGTTCACGGCAGGCGACAAGACCGTGACATTCCCCGTTACGGTAAGCGGTGTAACCGTGGAAAGCTCCGTGAGCATCGGTAACTATACCGAAGGCCAGAAAATCAGCCTGGAACAAGGTAAGACCATGACGCTGACGGCTACCGTGGCACCTGAAGGCAACACGGTGAACTGGTCTTCGAGCAATACGGATGAGGTTTCCGTAACTCCTACGATCGGCACCATTGTCAAGGTGACCGCCAATCGGGTGACCTCGGGCTATGTGAACATTACCGCCACCGAACAGTGTAACCAGAACACAGCCACTGTGAAGATCAAGGTGACGGAGCCAATGGTCTCTGTGTACTTCAAGAAGTCGAATGCGTCTTGGAACGAATACTGGCTGAAATATAAGAAGAGCACGGACAGCAATAACTGGAGCGGCGATGTGCAAAGTTCCAGTGTATGCGGTGACTACGTGCGTTTCCAGCTACCGAAGAGCTCGGTTACTGCCAATTACGAGTTCTATCTTGGCAAGCGTCAGGGGCTGGATCTGAAATCGTCTGAAATATTCCAAGCAACGAATGGATCGAACTTCACATTCACGGGGAACTCCGTACAGGTAGTGGAAGCATATAACAACTACCGTGGTTCGGCTGTTCCCTCCGGTTGCACGGTGACTAGCGCATACGTGGAGAATCGTTCCCATCGTTCCGCGGTGAAGAATGCAGTGTTCTATGACCAACCGGTGGTGCGCACTATTACCAACACGACTGCTAAGGCAGCCAATACACTGGCGGACGAAGACCCGAAGGCCGGTAAGTTCAAGGTGTCCGACCTTACTAACGGCGCCTACGAGCTGAAAGAGACTGGCGCCCCGAACGGTTTCGATGTCAGTAAGACGAAGACTTACACCATCGTTATTGAGAATGGGCAAGTCACGAGTTCCGGTCTTCCTAGCGCGGGCAACATTGAGAACTCGCGTCTTACCGGTACGGTGAACTGGAAGAAAACCGACGAGACTGACACCAGCAAGCTGCTGGCCGGTTCCGAATGGAAGCTGTACAAGACTAGGAACTTCTCGTGGGATAACGGCAACGCGGTTTATACCGAGACCGGCAGTACTGATCCGGTCGCAACCATCAAGGATTGCGTGAACAGCAGCGAGAAGACCTGCTCCGCGCAGATGGGACAGTACACGGATCGTGACGGCGAAGCCGGCAAGTTCTCCATCGTCGGCCTTGAGTGGGGCGAATACCAGTTGGTCGAGTCCAAGGCTCCTGACGGGTACAACATCGATACGACTCCGCACGTGTTCCGCATCGGGCCGGCCGAAGGCGCGAACGTGAAGGGCGAGTGGTATACGTCTTCCGGTTTCAAGCCGGAGACTACCGCCGGCTATCAGAAGTCTGCCGCATTCACCGTTGACGGTGGTTCCATTACCAACACCCCCGGCGTCGTTCTGCCTGGTACAGGCGGCGAGGGAGTAAACAAGATGTACGCTGCGGGATTCCTCGCAGTGGCGATTGCCGTGGTCGGTCTGGCCTTGAGCCTCAGGAGGCGGCAATGATGGAAGCGTCTAGGAGAAGGGGGAGTGGTCCGTAGCGTAGCGAACTCGCTGCCCTCTAGGCAATAACTGAATACGAATAACTCAAGATTCCAAAAATTTCAAACAAGAAAGAAAGGGAGAACAATGAACAAGGTTCTCAAAGGCCTCGTAGCCGTGGCAGCCACCGCGGCAATGGCCGTCGCCGGTTTCGCCGGCGCCTCCACCGCCATGGCGGCAGAGACTACACATACTGTTACTATCACCCCGGCCAAGTCTGACCACACGTACGAGGCATACCAGATTTTCACTGGCAACCTTGGTACGGATGGTTCCTTGGGCAATGTCGTATGGGGTTCTGGCATTGATCAGAGCAAGCTTGCTGCTGAGGGCACTGATGCTCTGATTAAGGGCAAGGATGCCGCAAGCGTTTCCCAGGCTTTGGCCAAGAACAATAATTCCGCGGACGCTAAAGCTTATGCCACGGCGTTCAGTGGCGTGCTCTCCGCCACTCATACTGATTCCGGTGAATTTAGCTCGACTGGTAATGGTTCCTACACCATCTCTGGCCTGAGTGACGGTTACTACCTTATTCAGGATAAGGCCGGAACTCTGAACGGGAAGAACGATGCCTATACTTCCTTCATTCTGCAGATCATCGGCAAGGATGTAATAGTTGCACCGAAGAGCACCCAGCCGACCGTCGACAAGAAGATTCAGGATGAGACTGATGACGCTGAAACAGGTGCGACTAATGGTTGGGGCAATACCGCCGATCATGACATCAATGAGTCCTTCCAGTTCAAGCTCGACGCCACTATTCCGGCAGAAGCCAATCTCGCTGATTACAAGACCTACGAGGTTAAGTTCAACGATACGATGAGCAAGGGCGTCACCTTCGAATCCATCGCATCCGTCAAGGTGAACGGCAATGATGGCACTGCCGCTAAATCTTGGACTCTTAGCACGAGCGATTACACCAAATCCGACATCACTACTGATGGTACTGCTGGTGAGCAGTCCTGGTCCCTGACCATCAACGATGTCATTGCCGAGTGCGAAGGCATCAAGATTGCCCAAGGCTTCACCGTTGAAGTGATCTATAATGCGCACCTTAATGAGAAGGCTACTATCAACTCCGCAACCGGCACCACGGACAACATGAACTCCGTCAACCTTGAGTACTCCAACAATCCGAACGCTGCGGGCCTCGGTAAGACCGAAGACAAGACTGTTTACGCCTTTACCTTTGGTATCACCAATAAGAAGGTTATTGACAGCGTGGACGGTGAGGCTCTTCCAGACGCAGGCTTCAAGCTGTATACGGATGAAGACTGCACTAAGGAGTATAAGCTCGTGAAGGATGACACTCTGAATGCTTACCGTCCGGCAAAGGATGGAGAGACCGCAGTGGAGATGAAGTCCGCTGCAGACGGTACTTTCCCGATCAAGGGCCTTGATGCAGGTACCTATTACCTGAAGGAAACCACCACCCCGAAGGGTTACACCACTGCTGCGGTCAAGACCATCACGATTAAGGCCACGCACTCCATCAGTGATGGCCAGCCAAATGTGGTTCTGTCTTCGGATTCCACCTTGGATAACAAGATCGTGGATAAGAAGGGCTCCACCCTCCCCTCCACCGGCGGCATGGGCACTGTGATCCTGTATGTGGCTGGTATCGCCGTGTTCGTGCTTGCTGGCGCGACCCTGGTGATGGCTCTGCGTCGTCGCAATGCCTGATCCTCCGGATTCCATAAGAATCTGAAGTAACCATGCGAAACCCGTGAGCCGCGTTGACGCAAGTCAGCAGCGGCTTACGGGAATCGCAATACATAATTTAAAAACTAAAAATTAAATAATAACTGAACCCACATATGCTGGGCTGGACCACCTCAATCCCTTGTACACTGCCTAATTTTCTTGAGTATCCAGCCTGGCTCCATATATTTTCCGGTTTGCCGTTGGGGGCGAATCAAACATGCTTACTTTCCAATCCACAGAAGAGGGGTCGGCAATGAAGGAACGCACGATCGCAAGCCGCGTCATCGCCGCATGCTGCGCAATCGCCGCCACATTCGCCGCGGCAGCCTGTGCATTCACTACTCGCGATGCCGTCGCGGCTCCAACAACAGACTCTGCCAGCGGCAGCATCGCCATTTCGTACCACCATAAGAGCTCGGATTCCGAAACGTCCGACGATTCTACCAACTTCGCCATTTCGGACGCCAGCTTCAACCTCTACAAAGTCGGGCAGATCCCGGCAAGCGGCGGCGCCACCTTCGAGCCCGTCGCACCGTTCACCGACTCCACCGCCTACCCCGTCGACTGGTCGAAGATGACCGGCAAGGACGCGCAGGTGTGGCGAGACATGGCCAACACGCTCGCCGGACTCATCGCAGTGAACAAACCCGACGCCACGGCAACCGGCGTCACCAACACCTCCGGGCATCTGACCTTCACCGGACTGTCCGACGGCTTGTACCTGGCCGTGTCCGACAGTGTTGACGTGAAGGTCACCAACGCTTCCGGAAAGAACCAGACATGGACGTGCTCTTCCGGCAGCATGCTCGTCGCAGTGCCCGAAGACGGCGTCTCCGGCGGGTCGCGTGTGCTGAGTATCGAACCGAAAACCGAATGTGTGGCGCAACCGCCGAAAACCGTGGAACGCACTGTGCGCAAAATCTGGAATGACCGGAACAATTCCGACGGCAAGCGCCCCGAATCCATCACCGTGAAACTCCTGCGCGACGGCGAGCCCGTGGAAAACGTGAAGCTGAACGAGTCCAACAAGTGGACGCATTCGTGGACGGATCTCGACGCGGACCACGAATGGACCGTGGTCGAAGCGGCGGTGCCCGACGGCTACACCACCATCTCCGATGTGGAAGGCGACTCCACTGAAATCACCAACACGCACACGCCACCCACCACGCCGGACCAGCCGCACACCGGCGCCGACGTGCAGCAGGCCGCTTGGATTGCCGTGGCCATCTTGGGCGCGGGCTTGGTGCTGCTGATCGTTGCCAAGACGGCTTTGCGGAAGCGGGCGTAGCATAAATAACGTGACGGATGAATCGGACGCCAAGCCAGCTGCGCAAGTCGAATTGGATGCGCAGGTTAAACCGGGTGCGCAGGTTAAACCGGCTGCCAAGCATAAGAAATCGAATGCGCTGCTCAATGTGATGATTGCCATTTCCGCAATCGCCATGATCGGTGCGCTGGGTCTCATCGCGTATCCGACATTCAGTGACTGGTGGAACCGCATGCACCAGTCATACGCCGTGGCGGGCTACGTGGAACAAACCAAAGACATGTCCGGCGCCGAACGCAAAGCCATGCTGAAAGCGGCGCACGAATACAATGAACGGCTCGCCGCGAACGGCGATCGGTGGCACATGACCGACGCACAGAAGCGCGAATATGATGAAACGCTCGACGTGACCGGCACCGGCATCATGGGATACGTGACCATCCCGCGCATCAAAGTGAAACTGCCCGTCTATCACGGCACCAGCGACGGCGTATTGCAGATCGCCGCCGGACATTTGGCCGGCACATCGCTGCCCGTAGGCGGAGCGACCACGCACGCGGTGGTCTCCGGACACACCGGCCTGCCGTCCGCCCGGTTGCTGACCGGCTTGGACGAGCTGCAAAAAGGCGATACCTTCGCATTCCACGTGCTCGACGAAACCTACACGTACCAAGTGGACCAGATCTCAGTGGTGCTGCCGAGCGAAATCAGCAAACTGAATATTGAGTCCGGGGCCGATTACGCGACGCTGATCACGTGCACGCCGTACGGTGTCAACTCACACAGGCTGCTCGTGCGCGGGCACCGGATTCCGAATCCGAAAGTGCCAGACAAGACGCAATACGACGAGCCGGGCGAAATGACAGCCGTGGCGGCTGCGGTGATCGGACTGCTCGTGTTTGTGGCTGGCTGCGCTTTTGTGGGGCTCGCGCGGCTATGGCGACGCTCCTGGATTGTGCGGCACGGGTTGTGCGCCGGGGCTGGCGCGCGCCATTCGTCTGGTGTTCGGGGGTAGTGTCTAGCCTAGCGCCGCCGCAGGCCGGTGACATCGCTTCTCCGGTGTGCGGGGGTGTGCGTCTGGTCGTGCTCGGTATGTGGTGCGTGGTGTTTGTGTGCTTGTGGTACGTGTTGCGTTTCAGTGTGTGTACTTGTGTTTGCGTGCGTGTGCATGTCTGATGTTGCGCAGGGGTGTTGTTGCGGTGCGCATATGGCCTGAATCGTGCTGAAGCATGGGTTGTGAGCGGATGGGGGTATTATTCGGCCTGTTTCGGACGCTTTTGATGCCCCTTTTCGCTCATGACTTGCGATTTTGCCGGTCCGCGCGCGGTCGTGTGCGTACGGGGGTGTGTGCAATGGGTCTTGCGTGGGTGTAGGCGCGCGGGTGTGCCGGTGTAGGCGTGGGTGTAGGCGTGCGGTCGTGGTTTTGGCTGGATATCTGGCTTATAGATGGCGGATTTGGCCGGGCGTCCGTTGGTATCTCGCTTATAGGTGGCGGGTCGGTTTGGGCAATAGGTCGTTAGAGGGTAGCATGCATGCCCCCTAGATGTCTTGTTTCCGCAAGGGGCCGCCATCTATAAGCGAGATACCATCCGTCGATCCCGCGAATCCGCCATCTATAAGCGAGAAAGCGCGTGAACCGGGCGCTGCGGCGGCGAAATCGCAAAATTATGGAATCGGCTGATTACTGCGCGCGGCAGGTGGGTAGTATCGGGCGCGGAAGACGTGGAAGGAGCTGCCATGTGTGATGAAGGGGAAACTGCGGATCGGGCGGATGCCGTACGAACGGAATCGCAAAAGATGGAATCGCGAGCGGGGGAGACGGCGCTTGATGGGTCGGCGCGCAGCATCATCGTGCTGATTGTGGTCGGCATGTTGGTGGGCGTGCTGTCGGGCACGTTCGGCATCGGCGGCGGCACGGTGATCGTGCCCGCGCTCGTCTGGCTCGGCCTGTCGCAACGCAACGCGGCCGCCACGTCCACGCTGGCGATCGTGCCGACCTCCATTTCCGGCGTCATTTCGTACGCGACCGGCGGGCACGTCGACTGG
>ENA-UAIT01000690-UAIT01000690.1-human-gut-metagenome-genome-assembly--contig:-NODE-690-length-11917-cov-11.321194_pt1 | contig 11917 bp, 15 predicted proteins | sample MGYA00244422_ERZ654397 | MGnify/ENA primary metagenome ERZ654397 (study PRJEB26926, sample SAMN06164923) | human gut metagenome | biome: ENVO:00009003; feature: ENVO:2100002; material: ENVO:00002003... | reverse complement strand
CACAAAGCACCCAATTTTAACATTTCCCAACTATGTTTTAACAGTTGATAACACACTTTGGCACGGTTTTTGTTGTGCCACATTTACCGTCACTGTTAACACACTTTAACACATTTAACACACCGTTAACACACTTAAATTTTCATAAAAGAAATGTTTCACGTGGAACAGTAAGAGCAGATGTTATTGTTAAAAAGATTTAAATTAAACTTTTTGCATTATTTAACAAAAATAATTTGGTGGTTTCATGGAAAAGTTGTATCTTTGCAGCATGATTTAGAAACGAAGTTAAACCCTTTAAATACAAAGATTATGGCAAAGCATAAAATTACATTGGAGTTTGAAACCGTTATATCTGTTAACGGTACAAGAGTAAAGAGTGAAACAACACGTAATACTCAGATAGTTGAGGGTGTTTTTGCAGACGTTGCAAAGGTTATGTATGAGCATGAAGTAAACTGTATTAAACATAACACCTTACCAAAGTTAACAAAGGACGTGTACACAATATTTGAATCAAAAGACAGTTTGCAATATATAAACGAATTCGGCTGCGGCGTCACTCAACTTTGCAATAAATTAGGTGAAAATGCAAGTTCTTTCTTACAGTTAATTCAAACTAGCGAAAGAATTAAATAAATGTTTAACCGCCTGTAAGGTTCACCCCTTACAGGCGCAAAATAATTTATATATGGAACATTCATATTTTAGAATCACATTAAAACAAACCGACAAAGAAACGGTTTTTATGGTACGTTCTGACAAAGTAAGTGAGTTTTTTAATAATAAGATTGATTACTTACGGGGCGATTGTTCAATAACTGTTAAGGGTCGTTTTCCGACACACAAAGATAGCAGAAAGTGGTTTGTAATTTCAACTAAATAATAATGATATGAAAAGAATTAAGTATTTTAATTTGTCTGAGTTCATTAACTCGACAACTGCAAAACGTTTAGGTATTGACAACATGCCTACATTCGAAGTAGTTGACAACTTAAACAGGTTAGCCGATTACTTAGACAAAATCCGTGAAAAGTTGGGTAAACCTATCTTAGTAAATAGCGGTTTTCGTTGCCCTGTGCTAAATAAAGCCGTTGGCGGTGTTGCTAATAGCCAACACTTAAAGGGTTTGGCTGCTGACGTTGTTTGTAGTGATATGAAAACATTGGAAAAGGTTTTCAGAGAAACAGGCGGTTTTGACCAACTTATTAAAGAACACCGCAAAGGTTCTAACAGTTTTTGGTTTCATGTTTCAGTTTGTAACCGTAACGGTAAACCGAGACAACAGGTTATAATGAATCTAGAAAAGAAATAGTATGAAAAAAACAATAGAAATTTTGTTGAAGTCTATTAAAGTCTCAACAGAAAATTTGCGGTTAATAGCAGAAAATACGACAGGCACAAACGGTATGTTATTAAATTCTGTTATTGATACATTAAAGGCGCAAACCTTAGTAATAAAAACTATTTCTTGCATACTTGACGAAGAAACGGCGAAGAAAAACCGTGCTTTAGATTTTATTTGTAGCAAAGGTTTAGCTTATGAATTTACTAATAAAAAATAAGAAAACAGGCGGTAACATTTTACCGCCTGTTTTTATTTATAGATAAACACCGTTTCCAAGTTGTGAAACAATTTCATTAAATTCGTCAACTAGCATACTGTTATTTGTGGATAAGTTAACGTTCTCAAATTGTGCAAATCCTGTAACGTCCCCAACACGTTTTTGTTCTGTAGTGTTATTTACAGTAACATTCAACGGTTCAAAGTACTTAATAGTAATATAAGGTTCTAAACCCATTAAAACCGTGTTAAGGTCGCTCAAATCTCCAATAGTACTTATTTCATCGTTCGCCAACGTTTTATAGATAATTTCGCTGCTACAATTTGTGGTACCGTTATTAATCGTGATACCGTCACATAATAAATTATAGGCACAATAACCTGTAATTAAATCTATATCATAACTTAAATTTAGTTCTTTTCCGATAAAGTCACTATCTACAGGAACAAAACCTACAAAAGGCATGAAACATTGTATTGTAGCGTTAAAATCGTTTCCACTATTAGAGTTAACAGGTAATAGCACGTTTCCGAAATTTACGTGTACCTTTGAATCGTCAACGCTATTTGTATTAATACTTGTATCAAAGTTAGCCAACTTTAAAGACGTTGGGGAAACATTCGGTACGTCAACGTAAACTTTGTGTAACCTGTTCACATATTTGCTAATATCGTAATAATCATATTCGTAATTTTCATTTAACTTTTTGGTGAAACGAATCTTTGAGAAATCCTCTAAAGTCTTTGTGTCTACTAGATAAACGTTAATACTACCGTAACCCTTTACTTCTGTATCGGGGACTGTACCGCCCAACAAAGTAAGAGTTGAATCGCTTACTTTTTCTTTGTCGTTTGGAAACGTAAAATTTAATGTTGCAGTTTTTCCGTTGTTACTCAGAACAAAAGGGTGTTCCTCTGCTCCACCTATTAACGGTTCCCAATTAGCAACAGGCAAATTTTCCACATCGAAATGAGTTTTTCCATTTGCCGTTGCAATAATGTTAACATTTTCGTTTTCGATGTAATAAGGTTTTAATCCTGTTACGGCACACCCTGTCATATTATTGACAGTTGTGCAAACTAACCTGTAAGCACCCGACAAAGTAACATTTGTTCCCTCTTTCACATCAGTTAATGAGATATTTATAACGTTTCCCGAAAAATCGGGCACAACTGTTTTCGTTTCATCGTTAACATCTGTATACTCAACAGACACCCCCACAAACTTTGCATAGTCACTATTACCTGTAACAGTAATAGAAACGTTTGTACCGTCCACGGTGTGCGTTTCTTCACAATTACCTGTAATATTATTAGTTACTGTTGTTTCGGGTTTTCCTGTGCTTACTGTTTCACCTGTAAGTGTTCTTTTTCTTTCACGGTCGTTTGTATTTATATAAAGTCTAGAAACTAAAGACGTATCATTATCGCTCCAAGTTGGGTCAGGTATTTCTTCGCTATTATATTTTATGGTATCACGTAACATTTTAAACCCATTTTTGCAAGTAATATGCAAATATAAATAGGCATAAACCTGTAAGCCCGTCGCTTCACGTTCACCTTTATCCTCTTGAGTTACTGTGGTATGTGGTATGTTATTCACCAAATTTAAAAGATACATTGGTGTACCGACAAACTTTGTAACATCACCGTTAAAAGTAACATTAGGGGTTCCAAAAGTCCACTCTTTCAAAGTTCCTTTAACTGTTTCAGTTCCACTTTCGGGAACTGTTAAAGTTAATGTCTTATCGTATACTATACTGTGGTCGGGGTCGTGAAATGTTACTGTAACCGTGCCACCTTTCCATTCATTTTGTTCTTTTGGATAAATTGTAACATTTATAGATAAACCTGTACCATATTGAGCAGTTACCCAAGTATTAATAACGTTATTTATTATATTTATTGTCATAACTAATTTCCTTTTATAGTTATCATTATAATGTTATCTTTATCACTAAATAACCCTTTATTAGGAAAATCTAGCTTTTTCAGTTTCGGGCGCAAATCATAATTATTTTCACGGTTTGACGCATACTTATTTACATCTGTACCCTTTGTTAACGTACCTGTTGAATCTAAGATTTTATCTTTGTACGTCATTAAAACGTCAACACGTAAATAAACCGCGCAAATATCACCGTCTTGACGTATCTCAGAAACGAAATAATAACGGTGTAAACTTTCGATATAAACGTAATTAAACGTTACCGCATTAGTTGAACGGAAACGGATAACAGGTTCTAATATGTTTACAGTTGAATTTAATACCCCTGTGTATTCTTCGTTTTCCTGTAACGTCTTATTAACCCTGTTAGGTTCACCGTTATAATTATAAGTTTTTATCAGCATACTACAAAAATTTAAAAAGGGTGTGTCCCTGTGCTATCAACTACAGGAAACACACCCACAACAGTTAAACAACAAAACTTAGGCAACAAAGAACACAACAAAGTTTTCGTTGGTGTCGTTGAAGTAACCCGCATCAAACTTGAAATAGTTGTTGAAGAACTCAGCCTTTGCGTTGTAGTTGGTTGTTACTCGCTTATCAAGGTTTGTTACACCTAAAGCGTCACGGTCAAACATAACACCCAACACACCGCCAATAGAAATGCTTGCACCGCTTGCACTATTAACGTTAATCTTTGACGTATTCTCAAAGGCATAATCTTTGCCTGTTGCTTGCCAACTTGCAACAGTCTCAGCCTTTGGCAACAATACGTTGTCGTTATGGAACGTATCAGCATACAAATAGGTTTTGGCTGCTGCTGCGAAATCAGACAACAAAACGGTGTGCAAAATGTCCTTTGGTGTGAAACGTTCTTTACCGCCAACGTTAAACAGGGTTGAAATTGTCTGCAAACGGTCTGCGTACAAACCCATAATGTAAGCAGCAAAACGGATAAAGTCGGGTGTTGTTACTGCTGCGGTAGCGGTCAAATGTGCGCCTGTCTTATCGTTGTAAAGTTTCAACAGGTTCACGCATCGAACAGTACTAGCACTTGAATAGTCTACTGTTTCACGTGTTGACGATACGAAAGCGGTTTTGTCTGCGTCCAATGTCTCAGCTATCATGTTATTAATTGTGCGCATAATAAGGGCATCTGTCTTGATAGTCATTGACTTGTCAACTGCCGAGTAAATCATAGACAGGAAACCGTTCATCTGTTCTGCACTACTGAAACTTTCTTTTACCTGTCTTTCTGTGATAGATACAGGAACTTCAAAAGTTACCTTTGAGTTAAAGAATTTAGCGGAAACGGTCGGTTTGTGGAAAACGTCCTGTTTGTATTCTTTGCCGTCCTGTAAGTTCCAGGTATCATTTTCTTCTGCGTCTGGCACATCAGCAGAGATTTTCTCCAATACGCTACCGAATTCCCAAGCGTCCATAAGCACACTCGGAACTTTACCCGAATAAGGGCGGTTTACAAACACCACTTTGCCGATGTGGTTAACCAACGACTTAACATAATTGTCAACTGCATTTTGGTTGAACACTTCGTTGCCAAGGTCAACCAAACCTGTAAGGTCTTCGTGAACAAGTTCTGTGTTACCCAAAACTTCACCCGATACGTCGTTAACTAAACTATAAATCTGATTTACGTTCATTTTTATAAAAATTAAGTAATTAATAAATATCTACTGTTAACTCTTTTGCAAGTTCTGTTATAACTTGCGTTTTGAAATTAGTTTTGCGCAAACTCATTTCTTTTTGAATAATTTCACTAACAGGAACACCACCCGACAAACTGTTCTTAACAGTCGTTTTCGTACCTGTTTCTTGTCTGTTCCCTGTGGAATCTCTTTGCAGCTTTGTGTCATTTCCGAAATCTCCATTATTAAACGTTACACTTGAATTGACTGAATTGTTATTCCCTGTTTCGTCAACGGTATTATTTACCGTTTCAGTTGTCTTTTCTGTTACAGGGCTTAACACGTCATATTCTTTATTAAACACTTGAATTTGTTTTTGCCAAGCATCAAATCTAACCGTAATAATACTTTTTACAATATCATTTGCGGTTTCGTTTGTGATAGCATTAACCAAAGTTCTGTCCCCATATTTGAAACGAAAATCAATATCAATTAGTTTTGGGTCATCTGTCCCAAATATTGAATCGTACAAAACAGGAAACAGGGGTTTAAAGATTTTTTCAAATAAACCGTTTTCAGTTGTGAACAATTCATTTATTTTCATCTTTGTTTTCTTTTTCTTCTGTTTCTTGCGTTTCTTCTGTTTCCGTTTCCGTTTCTTCTGTTTCTTGCGTTTCTTCTGTTTCTGTTTCCGTTTCTTCTGTTTCTTGCGTTTCTTCTGTTTCGTTTTCCGTTACAGGGTCAACGTCTTCTGTTTCGGTGTGGTCGTGTCCGTCTTCTGTTGCTTTGAGTAACGACAAAAAATTTTCGTGCTCGATTTTCCAACTTGACCCCAAAGTTACGGTAATATCCGTACCGAACATTTCGTTAACACGTTTCACACCCTCAACACGTTCTGTTAACATTGAATCCACGAAAGGCATTAAGGCGTCTATATTCATTGAAACTTCTTGCGTGTTCAACCGCTCACGTTTCATGTTATAGTTTGCGTTCAAACCCAAATCGTTAAACAGGCTAGCTTTGTAGTACTGCAAAAGTTCAATTAATTGCCCGATTTGTTGGTTTCCCTGTGTCGGTGGGGTCTGTAAGTTAACACCTTTGAAAAAGGCATTTTCACCGATTACTGAGAAATCACCGTTCAAAATCTTTTGCAAAAACAATTCTGCACTCTGTTTGGTCTTGTCATCGCTAGCCGAGATTAACATCGTGATACGTGTTAAAATGCTAGCCAAATTAAGCGTTATTGTTGCGTCTGTGTAAAGAACACCATATTTGCCGATAATAGGCATAAGCGAATCCGCAAACGGTGTGTTATTGATAATGACAATATCCTCATCAATTTTAAACGTTTTGTTCAAATTTAACCAAGGATTTGCAACAACATAATCTTTTCCGTTACCGTAAGCGTCACACTCGCCACCCCTTGAACCCTGTAAAGCGTACAAATTACCGTCAACTTCTGCTATTCCAACGTTACCTGTTGCTTGCAGAATCTTTTCAAGTTCAACAGGTGGCATTGTTTCGGGTGTGCCTGTGTAAACAAACAATTTTGAAGTCATGCAAAGAACACGTCGCGTAAATGTGAATAATGCAGAATCTTTGTCTTTAACTTCTGTTTGATACCTGTTATATAAGTTTTCTTTTTTCATTTTACTTAATTAGCGTTTTAATTAAGGTACAAAGCTCCGTTAACACCTTAGTGTTACTTTGTACCGTTTCATTTAACTTGTCAGTTTCGCTTTGGTGTCGTTCGTTCTGTTTTTCCATATAGAAGAAAAGAGCGACACACACCGCAACAGGAAAACCAACGTTACTTATTAATGATACAATTTCGTTTACGTCCATATAGCAAATTTTAACTTTGTTATTTGATGTTGCAAAGATAGTCATATTATTTGGTTTCACCAAATAAAACAGGGGAAAATTGTTTCACGTGAAACATTTTTAACCCCTGTTAACAGATATTAAGTAATAATGTTACTGCGTGCGCTAGCCATTAAATAGTTACGCACAATTTCGCCTATTTCGTTACTTTGGTAAAATACCTTATCCGTGGCGAAATACTTTGTTATCTGCTGCTCCACATAACTTGCGTTACTCAGTAACTTTCGTTTGTAGTTTGGTTTTCCGTTCATCTGCAAAGAATATATCAAACTATTTTCTGTGTCCTTAATCGGGGTTGTTTTGTTGTGGATATAAATAAAATTGTTTACCCCTGTTTTGTCCTCAACCTGTATCACGTTACCCTGTAACGTCATTTCGTTAAACTGAATATAGAAGACAAACAACACATCATTTGGTTTGTACTTTACAGGCAAATGTGGGTAAACTGCTAGTTCCCATTTACCGCCTGTGATCATCTGCAAATTTTCATTGTCGAAACAGAAATATTTGTTACTAGCTTTCTGTTTAACAATCGTACTACAATATTCTACTGCTACCGTTGCACCGTGCTCACCGAAACGGTAAATATCAATCGTGCCCTGTTCCATAACTCTTACCTGTTTCAATCCCATTTCGGTAAAATAAGGGCAAAATTGGTTTACGGTGTTACCTAACATAAATACTTTAACATCGTTTCTTTGACGAATAATTGTACTCAACAGGTTCATATATAGCATAAACTCATCGGGCAAATAATAACGTCTTGTAAGGAACTCATCGAAAACAATAGTAGTTATATTCGGGTAACTGCTAGACTTTTCGTGTTCCTGTTCTGATAAACAGAAACCGAAACAGAACGGTGTGTTATCGGGTACACGTTTCTTTGTTTCGGGGTCATAAGACGAAAGAAACCATTTTCCCGAAACATAAAACACTTCGTTAAATTTACCGTCTGTTAGTTCCTGTATCACACCGTTTGTTACGTGATTTGCAAATAAACTCTCAGCACGTTTTCCCCTCAAATCCTCACGCCAACGACGAATATAAGCCATTTGTTTTCCTGTTTTCAGATATTCTTTGATACCATACAACAGGGTAGCATAAGTTTTTCCGTTTGAACGTTCACCAAAGATAACGTTATAATCTGCATTCTTTGCTAATATTCTAGACAAAGAATAAAATTTAGGTGTTTCCACCTTTTCTTTCTTCTGTTTCATATTATTCTTTTTTTAATCTGATACCCATTAAATAATTTATATAAAGTACTGAAAGACTAAGTGTGTAACCTGTTGGTTCTAGGTGTACCCCTGTTACTGTGTCGTAACTTGAAATAACCCCTGTATAGTCTTTTATTGTACCTTTCTGCTCATAGTCTATATAGGTATGAATATTCTTACCTGTTGCCGATGGCGGTATGTCTAAGTAATTGGTGAAAGCGTCAAAGATACCATTTTCCCCGAAAGTTTCTAACATGTAGGGAATAGCGGATTTCTTGTTAACACCCGAAACTGTCATACTGTATCGGTAACTTTTACCATTTGCGGATAAAGCGTTTTCTTCTTCAACCATATATCTTTTAGCACCTAAAGTTTTAAAACGGTCATACCGTCCCTCATAGTCCCACACCCCAAGCGGTTTGGCTATTCCTTTAATTGTTACAGGTTCAACCTTTTCAAAGGGTATTTTATGAAACTTACATGCAGCACGCAATTTTCTTTGTGCTAGTTCATTATATAACTTGAAATACTCTTTGTGTGCGTCACCGTTCATTATTTTAACGCTATCCGTATCACTATAAATATAATCGTCCCCACATTCTGAAATACCTGTAAATAGGTTTCGTCTAGCATAAGCAGTTACATAAATACCCCAAGGGTAAAAAAGAAACCTGTTTCTGCTATCATTGTATTTATTCAACATTTCTAACTGTTTTTCGCCTGTTAGGTGTTCCACGTCCCACGTTTCACCGTCACATAAAATCTCATCACGCAAAGGGTTTGTAACGCACATACCATAACAACTGTTTAGCATTTCTTTGCTATTGAGATATTCAACCTCTTTTCCCTTTACACCCTTTAGTTTTGTTTTCATTTCGTACAGGTGCAAAATTGATTTCACAAACTCAGTCGGCAAATACTCTTTTCGGTAACAAATCATTTTGCCTATTCGTACCTGTTCCCAGGAATAAAACTGCGAAAAAACTTTAAAGTCTATTTCTGTAATAGTCATACAGATTTTACTAGCGCAAACCAATCTACCGTTATTTTCGGAAACATTTTCTTTTACGAAACACTTACTTACCGATATGGGATTTTCGTTTTCTGATTTTGCAAAAATGTTTGTAATCTCTATATCGAACACGCAACAAAATTTGCTAGTCATAAACTCAAATTGTTTCATAGACTTAACAGGAACAAACACCCCTGTACTCATTGGAAACTTTTCAGATACCATAACATAAGGGTAACTACTTGTAAAGTCGTAACTGTCAACGTTTTCTATAACTTCGTCAGTATACTTTGCGTTTGCATGTGTAAAGCCACCCGAGAAAGCACGTTGCAACATTTCAAACTCTTCTATCCCTGTTATATTTAAATCGTGTATTTTATCGAAATACTTAAAGTTTGGTGTTGTCTTGCCTGTTTCTTCGTCTGTTTTCTTGAGACATACAGAGCGACAATATTTACGAACAAAACCTGTTTTTGTCAAAGGCAATTTGGTTATTCCCTTGTAACGTTCTATTAATTCCTGTACGTAACACATAACCACCTTTATATCATTCAAACAATAACCAATTTCTTTTTGGGTTAACGGTGTTTGACTGTGACGCAATAGGGAATAGTCTAAATCGCCAACTAACTTTGAACACTTGTAAGTGTGTAACTGTTCGCCCAACTTCGCCAAAGAGTAACCCGATAACAAATAACTACATCTAAACTCTAAACCGTCTTTAGTTATTCCATAAATTGGTTTTCTAAGGTCTAGCGAGAAAACTTTTTCCCAATCTAACAATTCACGTAAAAATTGGAACTCATAAGCCAAGTTGTGAACATATATAATAATTCGCCTTTTTTGGTTCAAATTTAGCAAAGTCACTATCTCATATAACATCTGCAAAAACTCTCCCCAAGTTCTACCCATTATGCAATAACCGTTTATTCCAAATTGCCAAACATACATTAAAGAGCACTTTTCAAATTTTGTGTCTTTGCCACCTAACTTCATGTACCGGTCATAACTGTATGTTTCGCCGACCTCATCCCTGTAAAAAGATGCGGTTTCTATATCGAAAGATACAGGCACATTAAGAAACTTTTCGCCCTTATTATTGCCTGTAAAATTCTTTTCGTTCACCGCCAAAGATAAAACCTCTGCAATATCTTTTGGGGTGTAAACTTCTGCATGTAGTTCAAAGGGTATTTTCTTCATTATAAACCGAAATCTTTAAATGTATCTAATATCTTTTGCACGGTGTCTTCAACAACTTCACCAACGTTATCTATACTATTTTGTAAGTTATTTGCAATTTTCACCGCATCACTTTCGATTTGGTCGGATACGTCTCTTGCGTCCTGTTCAAGTTCACCTGTAAAGTCTTTATATTGCATAAGGTATTGTTCCAAAAATTTTTGGTCTGATACGCTAGCAATCTTACCTATTAACTTTTCTTGCATCAAAGAAAACTCATCATCTGATAGTTTGTAAGTTTTCTTTAAATGTTTTGCGTATTCATTCGTACCTGTAGCGGTTGAAGTTGGCTGCTGCAAAAATGCTATAGCTTTTGAATATTCAATTTTTAAATCGCTCCATTCGTGACGCATTGAAAATTTTGAATATCCCTTTATATCACCTTTATTTAATGCAACAACTGCGGGCGATACAACACCGTTTTTTTCGATATTTTGTATACGTCTGTTTGCCCTTTGAAATATTTCCGCAATTTCTTTTCGCAAACTACTACTACTTTCAATAGCATTTATTATTTCTTTTTTGACGTGTGCTTTTTTCGTTGCCCTAAATGTGCGACTACTAAAGCCTATAGGATTTTTGTTTGCCATAACTTTTTAGTTTAAATGAAACAAAAACAGGGATAACAATAAAATACTGTTACCCCTGTGAAATTATAACCCTTTACTTACATAACTACTTGTCTACAAAGGTAATACCATAACACTTTTTAGCGTGAGAATCATACTCATAAATTGTGTAACCTACCTTGTTTGCCTTGATAGCCTCAACCGCCTCACTATCCGCCAAAATCTCACGTATTGTGTCACCTGTGAACTGTGGCAAGTTTACCAAACGCTTATTCTCTGCGTCAATAATAACAGGCGAGTCGCCTAACTGTGATTTGTGGACGTACAAACCATTGATAGGGTGGACTACATCACCGCCACCGTCCTTTTCACTGTTGTAAATGTCTGTCAACTTTACAAACGGAAAATCGGTTGTGTCAATACCGAAACTTGTTTTGTTGAACTTACTTGCAAAACTAAAACCTTTAGCCATAACTTAAAACCTTTAAATGTTAAACTTCTGTTGTCTTTTGAACGTCTGTTATTACTTAACTTCGTTCATACCGTTTGCAGTAGCAAACTCATTCAACCACTTCTTAAAGCGGTTCAACTTGATAACCGCCTTATCGTCTTTAGCGACTTCATTTGAAGTCATCAAAGCGTTAACACTTGTAATACAGTTAAAAACAGTTTCATTAAAATTTTCGTTCATAATTTACCTAATTTAAATTGTTAAACTTATTGTTTCTAAAACACGGTGCAAAGATACGTCAAATTTACGAATCCACCAAATTATTTTTGTTAAATAGTATTAAAGCTGTCTCTTATACACATCTCCGAGCCCACGAGACGCGTAGT
>ENA-UAIT01000660-UAIT01000660.1-human-gut-metagenome-genome-assembly--contig:-NODE-660-length-12319-cov-4.525685_pt1 | contig 12319 bp, 10 predicted proteins | sample MGYA00244422_ERZ654397 | MGnify/ENA primary metagenome ERZ654397 (study PRJEB26926, sample SAMN06164923) | human gut metagenome | biome: ENVO:00009003; feature: ENVO:2100002; material: ENVO:00002003... | reverse complement strand
AATGACTTCACGGCTGTCGTTGAGGAGGATGACGCGTCCCTTGTATACAGGGTTCCACAGATCCTGCCAGCTGGTCGGAGCCGTTTTGACGTATTTCTTGTTGTAGATGATGCCTGTCATACCCCAGGTGTAGACGACGGAATATTCACCATTGGGGTCAAAGGTATTCTTTTTGAGCTTATCCATGACGAATTCCGTATTGGGCATCTTACTCTTGTCGAGTTTTTCCAAAAGGCCCAGTTTTTTCATGGTCGTGACCATGTAGTCCGAAGGCTGGATAACATCATATTGGGCGCCGCCGGCCTGCAGTTTGGCAAGGAGTTCTTCATTATTGGCAAAGACGTCATAGTTGACCTTGCAGTCATATTTTTTCTCGAATTCCTTGATGACTTCAGGATTGAAGTTATCAGCCCAGCTAAAAATGTTGAGGACACGGCCTTCTTCTTTTTTTGTTTCCTTTCCGCCGCCGCAGCCGGCAGCAGCAAGGAGGAAAAGGGCCAAGATGAGGGTAAAAAGGGTGCGGAATTTTTTCATAGCTTACTCCTTTCGGGTATCATGGAGGCTCTTCATCTGCAAAAGCTGGCTTACGACCACAAGGGAAACCGTGACCAGCATCATACAGGTGGAAAGGGCGTTGATCTGCGGGGAAATGCCCCGTTTAACCATGGCATAGATGTAAAGGGGCAGGGTCGTCGAATCAGGGCCCGCCACAAAGAAGCTGATGACAAAGTCATCGATGGAAAGGGTAAAGGCCATGAGGGCCCCGGCGATGATGCCTGGCGCAATCATGGGAAGCGTTACATAGCGGAAGGTCTGCAGCGGCGTCGCGTAAAGGTCGCTGGCGGCCTCTTCGATATCCTGCCGGCTTCCTTCCAGACGGGCTCCGACGGTGATGATGACAAAGGACAGGCAGAACGTGATGTGCGCCACAATCAGGGTCGGTTTCCCAAGGGAAAGACCGAGCTGGGAAAAAAGGATCAAAAGCGACAGCCCCATGACAATTTCCGGGATGAGGATCGGAAGGTAGAGCAGACTGTTGAGAACGGTTTTCGAACGGTATTGGTAGCGATGGAGGGCAATGGCAGCGAAGGTTCCCATGATCGTTGTCACGACCGTTGTAATGGAAGCGATGAGCAGGGAATTGGTCAGGGCCTCAAGGACGCGGTCATTGCTGAGCAGGGACGCATACCATTTGAGCGTAAAGCCGGCCCAGACGGCATTGATGCGGGAATCGTTGAAGGAATAGAGGGTAAGGATAAATAGCGGCAGGTACAAAAAGGCCAGGATGGCCAAGGTGTAGGCCACAAGGAGCGTACTACGCCAGGTTTTTTGCATGCTGGGCGCCTCCTTTCTGGGCCTGAAGGGCCTTGTAGTACAAAAGGATCATCAACAGGGCCAAAAATGCCAGGATGATTGAAAGGGCACTGCCAAAGGGCCAATCGCGTGCAGCAAGGAACTGGTTCTGGATGATGTTGCCCATGAGCGCGCTTTTGGCGCCGCCCATGATATCCGGAACGACGAACATCCCCAACGAAGAAATGAAGACGAGGATGGAACCTGCGGCTACACCGGGCATGGTAAGGGGCAGGGTCACCTTGCGGAAGGCCACGCTGGGCGGGGCACCAAGATCGCTGGCTGCTTCCAGGAGCCTTTTATCCATCTGTTCCAGGGAAACATAGATGGGAAGCACCATAAAAGGAAGCAAGGCGTAGACCATGCCCAGAAGGACGGCTGCGTCATTATAGAGCAGGTTGAGCGGCTTTTCAATGAATCCCATGTAGAGGAGGAACGTATTGACAAGTCCTTGGGAACGCAGGATGATGACCCACGCAAAGGAGCGGATCAGGAAGTTGATCCAAAAAGGAATCATGACGAGGATGATGCCCGCCTGCTGCCACTTTTTGGGCAGGATCATAGCAATGGTGTAGGCTACGGGGTAGCCCATGGCAAAAGTAAGGAGCGTTGTCACGAAGGCCGTGACGAGGGTCGATGCAAAAATCGTCAGGTACAGAGGCTCGAAAAAGCGAGTGTAGTTTGCGAGCGTCCAGTTAAAGACGACTTGCCCGTAGGCGGTACGGGACGCAAAGGACACGACCACGACGATAAGGAGGGGCAGGGCAAAAAAGAGGGTCAGCCATCCCATGGCCGGGACGACAAGGAGCTTTCCCCGCTTCATTTTATCACCTTCACGGCTTCTTCGGCGTTCCATCTGATGCCAACGCGGTCGTCCGCCTTCCACCGTTTCTTGTCATCATAATATTGGTAGGCTGTCACCATTTGGTTGGTGTTGTCCAGCCGGATAAAGACCTTATCAAAAGTCCCCGTAAACAGCAGTTCCACAACGGATCCATAATAGAAAGGTTCCTTGGGCGTTCCTTCAAGGTCCTCGCTTTCCTTGGAGACCTCGATGAACTGGGGCCTTACGGCAAGGACGTGGTCCTCATCGCCTTCAATGTCAAAGAAGTTGTTTTCACCAATAAAGCCTGCGGCAAACTGGCTCTTGGGATATTGGTAGATGGCCGCAGGCGGGTCGTCCTGCTCAATGCGGCCGTCCTTTACGATGATGACCCGATCACTCATGGTGAGGGCTTCTTCCTGATCGTGCGTAACATAGATGAAAGTGATGCCAAGCCCGCGCTGGAGATTCTTCAGTTCAAGCTGCATCTTTTTGCGCAGTTTATAGTCAAGGGCACCCAGCGGTTCGTCAAGAAGCAACACCTTAGGGTTATTGACGACGGCTCTGGCAATGGCTACGCGCTGCTGCTGGCCGCCGCTCATCTGCTGCGGTTTGCGGTAGCGGAGGTTTTCCAGCTGCGTGAGGTAGAGCACTTGATCGATGCGCTTATCCTGTTCCTCCTTGGGCACCTTTTTCATCATGAGGCCAAAGCGAATATTGTCTTCAACCGTCATATGCGGGAAGAGGGCATAGTGCTGGAACACCATGTTGACATTCCTTTTATAGGGCGCAAGGGAGGTCACGTCCTCGTCATCCAAATAAATATGACCAGTCGTCGGATGCTCAAGGCCGGCAATCATGCGGAGGATGGTCGTCTTGCCGCAGCCCGAAGGGCCGAGGAGGGTGACAAATTCTCCGTCGCCAATGGTAAGGTCCAAGGTAGGGATGATGGTATTTTGTTCAAATTCCTTGGTAATGCCTACCAGTCGGATCATCTCTTTCATCTTTGTTGTGTCACAACCTTTCTCTATCAGTGGATTTTCGCAAGAAAAGCGCTGATTTGGCTAAAAATCAGCGGTCATGCAAATTTTTAAGGATGTCTTACCATTATATAGCATAGGCGGGATTTGTACAAAGATTTTTGCGGAAAAAGGCCGTGATTTTTGAAAAAGAGGGAAAAAAGCACGAATTTTTTGTGAAACAGTCGATGGAGCCCCGAAAAATGCCCCCAGAGACCATGAGAAAAGGGTATAATAAGAGCATCAAAAGAATGATTCCATAAAGAAGGGCACCTGCCGGAAAGCAGGGGAAAGGAGCTGCCATGACCGCACTTGAAACCTTGGGACTTCCCCGGGATCTTATTGAATTTATCTTTGAAGCTGCCCATATTCAGCGCTGGAACGATCATATCCGGCCCCAGGGCTTTACGGAACTGGATAAGCAGGCCCATAAAATGATGATCATGTACGTTCTTGCCCGCTGTGAAGAACAAGATCATGGAGCGCGTCTTGATTGGGAAGTCCTTGTTGAAGGCGGCATCTTTGAATTTTTGCACCGCGTCGTCCTGACGGACATCAAGCCGCCCATCTACCATGAACTCATGCGTGAAAAGGGCCCTCTTCTCAATAAGTGGGTCTACCGGGAACTGGAGCAGCGCATTCCTTCCTTAAAAGGCAGTCACTTCATGAAAAAAATGCGCCATTATTATGATGAAAAGGATCATAGCCTTGAAAAGCAGATCCTCCGCGCTGCCCACTATCTTGCCACGGAATGGGAGTTCCGCATCATCTACCATATGAATGAAGGCATCTTTGGCGTTGAAGAGATCAAAAGCACCATTCGGGATGAACTGGAAGAGCATTATAACCTTGCCGGCGTCCAGAAGATTGCCATGGAAGGAAAGACCCGCAAATTCGTCGACCTCATTGGAAAACTGCGGTTCCAAAAGCGCTGGAGCCAGTCGCCCCGCGTACCTGAGACTTCCGTCATGGGGCATGTGTTGGTGGTGGCCATCATGGGTTATTTCTGTGCCCGCAAGCTGGGGGCCTGCCGCAGCCGTGTCGTCAATGACTTTTTGGGTGGACTTTGGCATGACCTGCCCGAAGTCCTTACGCGGGATATCATTTCGCCCATCAAACGGTCCATCGAAGGCCTTGATGACCTGATCAAGGAAATCGAGAACCGGCAGATGAAGGAAATCCTCCTGCCCCTCCTGCCTGACAGCTGGCATGGCGACATCATGAACTTCACCATGCATGAATTCCAGAACCGGATCCGCAAAGAGGGGCGTGTGGTGCTCCTTACGGGGGACATTCCCGAGGCCTACAACCAAGACCGCTATGAACCCATTGACGGAGCCATGCTCAAGGGCTGCGACCACTTGGCGGCCTTTATGGAAGCGTTTTTGAGCATCCAGTGCGGCATCACCTCGAGTCATTTAGCCGGCGTCATCAAGGCCCTGCCCAAGCAATATGAGGGAAAAATTATTGCTGGCATTCCTTTTGACAAGGTCTACGAACAATTTACAAATACAATGAAAAGCTAGGCTGTGCCTAGCTTTTTCGATGTAGAAAAACAAATTGTATACAAAATACAAAAAAATACTCTGTCAACTCTGAATTGTGCTATAATGTGCTCGTAAGGGTTCATTAGATACTATTTTTTAGGAGGCGCTACAAATGAGTTTATTTGAAATGGCACAAATCCCTATGGCTGAAGCTTCCAAGCTGATCAACTTGGATCCCAACATCGAAAAGATCATCTCCAACCCGGAACGCACGGTTGAAGTCAGCATCCCTGTAAAGATGGATGATGGTCACGTTGAAGTATTCACTGGCTATCGTTCCTGCAACAGCACGGTGCTTGGCCCGGGCAAAGGCGGCGTTCGTTTCCATCAGAACGTTTCCATGGATGAAGTAAAGACGCTGGGCTTCTGGATGACCACGAAATGCGCAATTGCTGGTCTGCCTTACGGCGGCGGCAAAGGCGGCGTCATCGTTGATCCTCGCAAGCTCTCCAAAGGCGAACTCGAAAGACTGACCCGTGGCTACATCGACAAGATTGCTCCGGTTATCGGCGAAAAGATGGATATTCCTGCTCCTGACGTTAACACCAACGCTCAGATCATGGCTTGGATGACCGATGAATTCTCCATCATCAAAGGCCAGTTCGAACCGGGTGTTATCACTGGTAAAGCTGTTTGCATGGGCGGCTCCCTTGGCCGTACCTCCGCTACCGGCCGTGGCGTTATCACCGCTACGCTGGAACTGCTGAAACGCCACAACATCAAACCGGAAGATGCAACCATCGCTATCCAGGGCTTCGGCAACGTTGGTTCCTGGACTGCTAAATGCGCAGCCGATAAAGGCCTGAAGATTGTTGCCCTGTCCGATATCTCCGGCGGTATCTATGATGCCAACGGCCTGGATCCGTACAAAGTTGAAGAATATGCCAAAGCTCATGACGGCCTGATCAAAGGCTATCCTGGTGCTACCGCTATCAGCGGCGACGAAGTTCTTCTCCAGGATGTTGATGTTCTGATTCCGGCTGCTCTGGAACTCCAGATCACTGAAAAGAACGCTGACAAGATCAAAGCTAAGATGATCGTCGAAGCTGCTAACGGCCCGACCGATGATAAAGCTGATGTCATCCTCCATAAGAGAGGCATCGAAGTTGTTCCTGACGTTCTCGCTAACGGCGGCGGCGTAACTGTTTCCTACTTCGAATGGGTACAGAACCTCTACAGATACTTCTGGACCGAAGAAGAAGTTGTTGACAGACAGGAACAGATGATGGTCAAAGCTTTCGCAAACGTTTACGATGCTGCTAAGAAGTACAACACCACCATGCGTGTAGGTGCTTACATCGTAGCTATCGGCACGATTGCTGAAGCCCTCAAACTGAGAAAAGGCCTTTAATCTAAGAACCCACAACGGTTCGTGTTTGTGAAACACGATAACAAAAGAGGCGCCACTTCGGTGGCGCCTCTTTTATTTTGTGTGGCGGCAGAAGATTCCTTCCCCTTAGAGGGGAGGGGGTCACGGAAATTTCTCCCCTCATCGAGAGATGACAAAAATCCCCAGTAAGGAATGATGAGAGATTCATTACTGGGGATTTTTTATTTTTCCTCTGAAAGCAGGGCTTGGTATTTCTTACCCCATGTTTCCATGGCTAGAATAATCGGCTCCATGGACTTCCCAATGGGACTTAGGGCATATTCTACACGGGGCGGGATCTCGGGATAGACCGTGCGGGTGATGATGCCGTCTTTTTCCAGGCTGCGGAGGGAATCGGTCAGGACTTTCTGGCTGATTCCGTCAAGGTCTTGTTTGAGCTCGTTGAATCGCCAGGAACGGATTCGTAGGTTGCGGAGGATGAGCAGTTTCCATTTACTGCCAATGAGGGATACGGTCGTTGCAACGGGGCAGGCTGGCAATTCTTCTTTGGTCCGCATGGCAAGGGCTCCTTCCTTATGCTTTATTGATGCTTACTTTTTCATTACAAGCGGAGACGCAAGAGAGTACAAGACAGTCACCAAAAGGTGACCTAGGTTATAAAAAGGTGCGTACTTGTTGGAAAAAAGCCCTCTTTATTATGCGGAACGGCATTCGCCGTCTCTAAGGCGAAACACGAAGGCAAAAGACTGTACACCAAAAGTACAAAATCCTTGGCAGCAGAAAATAGTTTTGTCCTTAAAAGTCGAAACGAGCAATCTGCGAGGAGAGGCACACTGTCGGGTCTTTTGCCTCTGAGCTCGATTTCTCCGAAATCGATCCGCCCCGCCTTGGTAAGGCGGAACGACATTCGCCGTCTCTAAGGCAAAAGATAAAACCAGATAGTGCTAACAAGAAGAAACCGTTTCCTGCTTTCGTGCTGCGAAAAATCGTTAGGATAAATCAAATCAAAAATATTGCCATCCCCAAAAAAAGCCGTAAACCGAATTCGTGTCTTGATTCGGTTTGCGGTTCTCTTTTTATGTTGAGTCTTTTGCCTTAGTACTCGATGCGAAGCATCATTCCTAAAGAAACAGCGCCAAACCGAACCTTTGATACGCGTTCGGTTTGGCGCTGTTTGGTTTATTCTTTATAGCCTGACAGCCAGAGCCGAAGGCTCGAGACAGCATTCGTCCGTGAGGACGAATAGACAGCTTGACAGCCTTCATAGCATCACAGCTTCACAGCTCCCTTACGTCAGCTGTTTACTCAATCACCTTTCTCACAATCTCCTTAATAAACTCAAACATGCGCATAGTGGAGGGAATGCTGAGCCACTCTTCCGGCGAATGGAGGTTGCCGGCGTCAGGACCGATGGAGATGCAGTCAAGATCCGGGCGCTTTTGAAGGAAGAAGCCGCATTCAAGACCGACATGGACAGGCGTTGCGGCAAGTTCCCTATGAAAGACTTCTGCGTACGTCTTTGTTACAAGGTCCTTGATCTTGGAATCCGGGTGATTGGGCCAGCCGGGATAGACGGCGTAGACGGCAAGTTTACCGCCAAGAAGTTCAATCAAGGTATCGAACCGGTATTTGACAACGTCGCGCTGGGAATCAAAGGAGGAGCGGACTTCCGATTCTGTTGTAAAAAGACCTTTCTTGAGGTCCAGATCTGCTTTCCCCGTATTGATGGAGGTCTGTACGACACCAGGAACCTCCCCGTTCATTTCCATGACCCCTTGGGGCATGAGAATCAGGAACTGGATGAGGGCCTTGGTCTCCTTGACGGAAAGGACCGCTTCGATTTCATCCGCAGCGACTGGGGTCTTGGTGAAAAAGAGCCGAGGATTGGCGCCCTTATATTCTGCCGTAAGGGCCTTTTCCATGGTTTCCATAAGGGCCAGGAACCCATCCGTAACATGGGCCGGAACCCCGATGACGGCACTTGCTTCGCGGGCAATGGCCAGACGGAAGACCCCGCCAGTCAAGCCTGCAAGCTGGATAGGAATGGCTCGGCGGGCTGCAAAAAGCATCCGGGAAAGGAGGCGAATAGCGCTTCCCCGTCCGCGGTGGATATCTTCCCCAGAGTGGCCGCCCATCATGCCGCCAACTCCAATCTTGAAATAGGTCAGGTCCTTACCAGGCTTTTCCGGTATGACGGGCCTTTCGTAGTGGATCCCGTAGCCGCCGGCGCTTCCCGTAGTGGCATGGTTTTCCCGGGCATTATCGATATTGATGAGTTGGTGGGCATGGAACCAATCAATATCTGCTGCCGCGGCCCCGCTGAAATCCTCTTCTTCTGCTGTCGTGAAAAGAACTTCGATTTCCGGATGGGCCTGGGTTTCATCGTCTAGGAGAGCCATGGCAAGGGCCACGCCAATGCCGTCATCAGCACCCAAGGTCGTCCGGCCGCCCGTTGTGAGGCGGTCCCCCTCAAGGGCAAGGGTGAGCGGATCTTTATCGAAGTTATGGATAACGCCCGGTGCGGCCACGCAGACCATGTCCAGATGGGCTTGAAAGAGCAGGGCCGGTTTTGCTTCATAGCCCGGTGTGGCTGGTTTCCGAATATATAGATTATGATGGGTATCCTGCCAGCTCATCCATTTCTCGTGTCGTTTGGCCCACGTGTAGATTGCGTTGCTCAGGGCTTTTTCCTTAAAGGTAGCATGGGGAATTTCACAAAGCCAAAGAAAATAGGAAAAAACAGGATGCTGGTTCAATTCTTCAAGTGTTCTTGGTACTGCCATGGCAAAGACCCTCCTCTTTGGTATCATTGTTCTCATTGTAGCATATCCCTTTGAGGTTGTCACAAGGACTTCTCCATAATCGTGATTTGTAAAGAGCTAACCTTATTTTTTGCGAATCATTAGACAGTTTTGCTCCGGTAGTGTCCACTGGGTAACAACCATTATTCAAGCAATGATAAACATGATTAGATTTCTCCAATTTGGCTTAACACATACATGATTTGTAGTATAATAGCAACATGCATTGAAATACATCTGCTTCAGGTCGTATTGGGAGTTATGGTGGGGAGGCCTAGCGGATGATAGGGAATCTTAAGTTAAGGAGTTGCATGATTAATATGGATACTGAAAAAGATTATGGGGAGGCTCATCTGAACCCCTTGCAGCGCCAGAACATGAGAATCTTTATCGAAGCTACGAAAAGTCTCATGGATTCGGTCGGAGAAGAAGGGCTTTCCATCCGTAAGATTGCCGCAAAGGCTGGTTACAACAGTGCGACAATCTACAACTACTTCCAAGACTTGGATGAGCTGATGCTCTTTGGTTCCGTGAGCTTTTTTCGCGATGTTTTCCAAAAGGTCCTGGAAGGACGTACGGACGACATGACGTGGAAGGACCGCTATATTTATTTTTTCCGCAGCCTTGCCAGTGTGAGCTTTAGAAAGCCAAAGGCCTTCTATAATATGTTCTATGGTCCCCACAGTGAAGAGCTGGGACGTATTATGCGGGTCTATTTTAACCAGGTGATGCGCGAGGGAATCCTCGTGAATAAGTACCGTCTGCTTTTTACCAATCTGCTGCGGGAAGAAAACTATACGGAAGAAGTTGAAGAAATTACACCCGTGCTCTTAAATTCTCTCTATCATACATTCCTTCACGAAGCCATCAAGCGGGGGAAGGATTTTGATGTGGAACAAAAGGCCGCGTATTTCGTGAACCTGGTAAAGACTATCCTTGATGGGTCCGTTATTATTTCCAATTATCAAAAGGAGCATGACTGACCTGGCTGTACTGCAAGATGGTTCTTGCAGTACTTTTTTGAGGGAAAAAATCAATCTGAAATACAGTGGATGATGAGCCTTTCAGTGCACGGCCGATGAAGGCAAGGCTGCCTCCAGTCAATCAATCAGCGTAAATAGGCCCATCCGGTTCAAGAAAACCGGATGGGCCTATTTGTTTGAATCGATGATTTCACGGCGCCCTTTATCAGATGAGTGCCCGGCGCCACGTACCCTGATGCCAGCGCCCGAAGAAAACGAGACCGTGGCTGCATTCATCAAGGGCCGTGGCGACCCAGATGCCGACAAGGCCCCGGAGAAGATGGACACCGAAGGACCAGCCGCCCAAAACGGATACGGATCAGATAGAAAGGATGTTCGTATCCTATCGCGATAGAAGGCAGGATTCAAGGGATGAAGGAAGGATGCGAATACGGAAAATATTCGGATGGTTTTTACAGGCAATCGCGACCTTGGGTTAAAATGCTTTTCGTGGGATTATTCCTTGATTTTAGCATGCTGACCTTTGCCCAAGGTTTCTAAAAGAAGGCCAGCGAGAACAACAAGTAAACCAATCTGTACCATCATGGGCGGAATCGTCCCAATAAAGAGCGCAACCCAAAGTGGCGCCAGGATCATTTCAAGAAGTGCAAGCAGGGATGCCTTTTGTGCGGAAATGGTTTGGATGCCCATGGCAAATAGGCCATAACCGCCCGCTACTTGAATGACGCCCATGATGAGCATCAAAATCCAGTCAAGCGGGGTTATGGCAGTAAACCCGAGGCGTGCTGGCTCAAATAAAAGAAATACGACACCTACCGTTGTGAGATTTGCCAGACAAACGGCGCCCAAGGCATTGGTGTCCGTTACCTTTTTTGAGGAAAGCGTCATGAGTGCAAAAAAGATGCCTTCTGATAAGGCAATGACGTTTCCTGTCGAATTGGAATCTCCAGATCCTCCGCTTATCATGAAGATGGCGACACCGGCGGTGATGATGAGGACCGGCAGAAACTGCCGCCAAGGAATCTTACGAGTCATCGCGACGGTGCCGATGAAGATCCACAGGGAGGCCGTATACTGCATGCCAATGGCAATGGCAGGGCTCGTGAGTGATAAAGAAATAATCACGGCAAGGCAAAGTGCGGTATATGAAATGAAGTACAGCGGCAGGTAACGGTTTTTCTTGATTTCCCTGATCCGCAAAAAGGGAAGGAGAGCGATTCCTGCAATGAGGGAACGTAACCCGCAGATGAGAAAAGGGTTAAGGGTCAGGTATTTAACGATGGGAGAGTTGATGCTCCAACAAACAGCTGCCAAAAGGACAAAGAGGGTTCCCTTAAGCTCATTTGAAAATTTCATGGTTTCACCACCTTTAATGGATAATTTTCAATAGATTTTCAATCATGATTGAATTATAATCAAGATAGATATTAGAATTATCTGTATTATACGAAGAATCAGGTAACATTGTCAATTCTGAATTTAAAAGAAAGGAGTCTCTATGAATGATCAAAAACAACTCATTTCATCCCTCGGGGAAGAGATGACAATCCGGCAGAAACGAACAATGATATTTTTTATTGAGGCGACCAAGCATATCCTGCAGGAAGATGGCTATGATCACCTGACGATTCGAGAGATTGCCCAAAGAGCTGGCTACAATGCGGCTACTCTCTATCACTATTTTCGCGACCTTGATGAGCTGATCATTTATGGCTCCGTTGGGTTCCTCAGTGATTATGTCCGTCTTTTGGCCTGCCGGATCAAGCATTCCATGACCGCTCTCCAAAAATATCAAACCATCTACGCCTGCTTCAATGAAGTTGCATTTGTCTGGCCCCGTGTGTTCTATCATATGTTCTTCGGAAACCATCATGTTGATTTGGGACAAGTCATCAGCACCTACTACAAGGTCCTTTATCCTGAGGAACTTCAAAAAATACCCGATTTGGCCCTGCGGGAAATGCTGCAGAGGGGAACCCTTTTTGAACGTGACGAGGTCATGATGGACGAACTCGTGGCAGAGGGCACCATCCGAAGGGAAGATGCAGCCCTTACGCTAGAGACCATCATTGCGCTTCATGAGCGTTATCTGCATCAGGCAAGCCTTCTTAAAAAAGAAGATCCTCGTCCCCTGGAAGAAGCCTTTCAAAACGTCTTTCTCTTTGTCCTTGAAAAGATTTCAGTAAAGTCATCTGTCTCCCGTTAGGTCAATCCCTTTTACCCTGAATGCCCCAGAATGAAATGCTGGCGGAAAAACAATCCTGTCAAAAAAAGAGGTGTTTTATGATGAGTCAAGCCATCAATGAAGAGCAAAAAGAACGCTCCCTTCATGCGTTGAATCCAATGGTCCTGCTTGCCCTGATTGTATTTCTTTGTTTTCTCGCTTCTTATATTGTTCCGGCTGGGGAATATGCCCTGTCTCTTATACACATCTCCGAGCCCACGAGACGCGTAGTAATCTCG
>ENA-UAIT01000628-UAIT01000628.1-human-gut-metagenome-genome-assembly--contig:-NODE-628-length-12907-cov-13.323607_pt1 | contig 12907 bp, 8 predicted proteins | sample MGYA00244422_ERZ654397 | MGnify/ENA primary metagenome ERZ654397 (study PRJEB26926, sample SAMN06164923) | human gut metagenome | biome: ENVO:00009003; feature: ENVO:2100002; material: ENVO:00002003... | reverse complement strand
GTCACTAAGGTATACATCGAATTGCATGCAAGCATGCATCGATGATACCTTTTGACCCTTTAATCATATAGATTGTAGTATCAAACATTATTTTTAGCAAGGGTTAAAATGAAAAATATGAATAAATACAAAAATTGCTTACTGTGTCCCAGAAAATGTGGCATAAACAGAAGCACCGGACAAACAGGCGTATGTGGCGTTTCATCTGAAATAAAGGTGGCGCGAGCAGCGCTTCATTACTGGGAGGAGCCGTGCATATCAGGAAAAAGAGGAAGCGGGGCAGTTTTTTTCTCAGGCTGCAGCCTGCACTGCGTGTTCTGCCAGAACAGGGAGATTTCTGACGGAAAAGCGGGAAAGCTAATCAGTAAAGAGAGGCTGAGTGATATCTTTATGGAACTTGCTGACAAAGGCGCAAATAATATCAATCTGGTCACACCGGGGCAGTATATCCCTGATATAGTGTGGGCGGTAAACGATGCAAAAAGCCGCGGCATGAAGCTTCCTATTATATACAATACGAGCGGATATGAAAATGTGACAGAGCTAAAGCTGCTTGAGGGTATAGTGGATGTGTATCTTCCGGATTTTAAATATATGGACAGTACGCTTTCGGCAAGGTATTCAAGGGCAAAAGATTATCCGTCTGTCGCAAAGCAGGCGCTTTCAGAGATGGTCAGGCAGCAACCGGATGTCGTGATTGACGATTCGACAGGACTCATACAAAAGGGAGTTATTGTGCGACAGCTTCTACTGCCGGGACATGTGAATGATGCAAAGGATGTACTTAAGTACCTGTATGATACATATCATGATCACGTATATATAAGCATGATGAGCCAGTTTACGCCGATTGCACTAAAGGATTATCCTGAGATAAACCGCACAGTGACAAGGAGAGAGTATGAAAGGCTTGTTGACTATGCCCTCGAAATAGGAATCACGAATGCATTTATACAGGAGGGTGACGTGGCAAAGGACAGCTTCATTCCGGCATTTGACTGTGAGGGAGTATAATATTTACCGTTTTTCTTAATAAAATAGTAAGAATTGGCAGGCAAAAATGACTGGATTTTGTGACGCCGGTGTAGTACTATGGTTATGTGATATTTTTTAACTGTGAAGGTACTGAACGGTTACGATATTTTGTTATTACTCACATCCCGGTGTGACAGACGATAATGTTTTTAATCACACAGGATACATCATTCAATAGAGGATACAGTGATGAAAAATATAGAAGAACAGCAGATAATAATTGAATGTCCGAATACTATCTTTCATCTATACATTGACAGTGAGGATGAGCTTTCAAAGGTTAAGGTGTTTATGAACAATATGAAGAATGTTGATTCGATAAGTCTGCATGATATATACAACTGGTGCAACAGACAGCATGTGCAGTACACGACGACATTTAATTATGACAGTAAAATGACCTTGACAGAAATGATAAAATCCTACATATTTTACTTCAGACAGAAGCTTAGATATGTAAATAATAGTGATAGGATGATAGAAACATGAGATACCCTGAATTTCTAAAGGATAGAGGAACAATAGGCTTTGTGGCGCCTTCGATGGGCTGTACAACAGAGCCGTACAGGAGTGCATTTGACAATGCCATTAAAAGGTTTCACAGCATGGGTTATAAGACGATAGAGGGACCTAACTGCAGGTGCGACAGTGGCATAGGTATCAGCAATACACCTAAGAAGTGCGCAGAAGAGCTGAACGAGAGCTATGCTTCTGTTGATAGTGATGTGCTTATATCCTGTGGTGGTGGCGAGCTGATGTGCGAGGTAGTGCCTTATATTGATTTTGAGCGCGTGAAGCAGTCAAAGCCGAAATGGTACATGGGCTATTCCGATAACACGAATTTCACATTTTTGGAGGCTACTATTGCAGATACAGCAGGTATTTACGGGCCGTGTGCGGGCAGCTTTGGCATGGAGGTGTGGCATGAGTCACTTACCGATGCGTTTGATCTGCTTTGTGGCAGGAAGCTTTCATTTACCAATTACCCTATGTGGGAGAAGGAATCGATAAAGGATGAGAATGCTCCGTTTGTGGGCTACAACCTGACCGAAAAGTCGTGCATCAGCTCTATTCCTGCGGTGGCAAAGGAAAGCAGGCTTACCATGAGAGGCAGGCTGCTTGGTGGCTGCATGGATTGTCTTATCAATCTGCTTGGTACATCGTTTGACCATGTAAGGGAATTTAATGAGCGCTACAGTGATGATGGTATCATATGGTTCCTTGAGGCTTGTGACCTTAATGTGATGGGCATGAGAAGGGCTATGTGGCAGATGAAAAATGCAGGATGGTTTTCAAATGTAAAGGGCTTCCTTATCGGACGCCCGGCGCACTTCGGAGAGGAAATGTTTGGCATAGACCACAGACAGGCGCTTTCATCACTGCTTAGAGAGTTTAATGTGCCAATCATCATGGATCTGGATATAGGTCATATGTCGCCGATGATGCCTGTGGTATGCGGAAGCATGGCAGATGTCAGCTTCAACGGAAGCAACTTTACAATTTCGTATGATATAGAGCAGTAGATTGGAGGAAAAATGATTAGATTAATAAAGAAAAAAGCAAAGAGTATTGTATGTAGCGTGCTTGCAGCGGTGACACTGTTTACGATGAATCCGGCTGTATTTGCAACAGAGACAGCTACGCAGACTGATACAGTTTCAAGCGTTGATGTATCAGGCAGTGACAGCAGTGACGCAGCTGATAAGAGTAACACAGACAGTACTGCAGACAGCACAACGACAGCTGGCAGTGAGGCAAACGACAAGGTGACCATCAGCAATAATGATAAGCCATACTTAAGTCTTGGAGCAGACCTCACACCGGATCAGAGAGCGACAGTGCTTGGATTTATGGGAATCGAGCTCACTGATCTGGACAAATACGATGTGGTCTATGTAAATAATGATGAGGAGCACAAGTACCTCGATTCATACATCAGCAAGAGCGAGATTGGCACAAGGTCACTTTCATCAGTACTCATTACAGAGGATAAAAAGGGTGCGGGTCTTAGTGTTTCCACGCACAATATCAATTACTGTACGGTAGGAATGTACAAGAATGCGCTTGCCACAGCAGGCATAGCTGATGCTAAAATCATAGTCGCAGGACCTTTCCCTATTTCCGGAACGGCAGCACTTGTAGGCACACTAAAGGCATACGAGGAGATGACAGGCAAGAAGCTTGACGACAAGGTGACAGACGCAGCGATGGATGAGCTTGTCACAACAGGAGAGCTCAACAAGAGCATTGACGGCGATTCGCAGGATATCGAGGCAATGATTGCTGACCTAAAGAAGCAGCTTGCCGATGGAAGGCTCAAGGATGAGAGCCAGATAAAGGATGCGATAAAGGAGGCTGCAAAGGATTACGACCTGAAGCTTTCTGATGATGATATTGCAAAGCTTACATCTCTTTTAATGAAGCTAAAGGATGCCAATATCGACTGGGATTCAGTCATCAACCAGGCACAGGACTGGGCATCAAAGCTTGGCGATAAGATAAATGACCCGGGCTTTTGGGAAAAGCTTGGTAACTTTTTCATGGATTTATGGGATAAGATAAAATCCCTGTTCAGCTAGAAAAGCTACAGGAGACAGTAAGAATAAGCAGAATATGAATCAGGCAACTCCCTGAAACGTAAGCATGAGCTGCACGTTGAAGGGAGTTTTTTTAATTAATAAAAAAATAATAAATTTCTGCCGAATACATTGATACAAAGGTCATATTCTATTATAATTAAATGGATAATGGATTAATGTAAACAATGCACATAAGAAAGATGGGATTTGATGATAAAGATAAATAAATTTCTGGCAGCCTCTGTCGTTACATTGTCATTAGCCGCATGTGACCTGGCACCATACAGCAGCATAGCAGTCTATGCGGATCAGGCGGCTAAGGTTGTGTGTGATGAGAGATACTGGGTAGCGGCGAGAAGCGGACCGGGAACAGAGTATGAGCTGGAGCACAAGCTTTCAAACGGCAAGGATATTATTATTCTTGAGCAGACCACAGGTGCAGACGGCAAGGTGTGGTACAAGGCAAAGTACAATCTGGCAGCAAATAACGAGGAGTGTGTAAGCTATATCAGGTCTGATTTTGTATCAGCAGGTACCGGCACAGCTGCATCAGACAATGCGCAGACAGGGGATGCTTCAGCAGACACCGGCAATGCGGATGCCATACAGCAGAATAATGAGGAACAGCTTGCCCTTGCAACCGCATCGGGAGCATATGCTACAGGTACGATTACAGGTGGCAATGTGTATGTCCGCAATGCAGCAGGCACATCCGGCACTACAAAGGTTGTCTCACTCAACTGGAACCATCAGGTTGACATAATTGGAGAGACCAGGGTAAACGGTGTGGTCTGGTATAATGTCAAGGGTACTTTAAACGGCAAGGCATTTACGGGCTGGACTATCAGTACATACATAAAGGTGACATACAATAATAGCGGAGACAATACTGATTTTGTCACGGCTATGAAGAATGCAGGCTTTCCAGACAGCTATATTCCAAACCTTACAGCTCTTCACAATAAGTATCCAAGCTGGACATTTGAGGCTGTAAATACAGGTTTGAATTGGGATACGGTGATTGAAAATGAAAGTGTAAACGGACTTAATCTGGTATCCAAATCAGCAGACAATGCCAAGAAATCCACAGCTGCCGGAGCATATAACTGGTCAACAAATACGTGGGTTGAGTACGAACCGGGATGGGTGTCAGCAAGCAGTGCCTATATTGCTTATCTCATGGATCCAAGGAATTTTCTTGATGAGACCAATATTTTTCAGTTTCAGAGTCTGGCATACAGTCCGAATGAGGCACTTGAAGGTGTCAAGTCCATAGTAAAAGGCACATTTATGGAGGGAACAAAGACATATTCCAACAATGGTGAGAAAATCAATTATGCAAGCACATTCATGGATGTGGCAAAGAGCAGTGGAGTAAGTGCATACCATATAGCATCGCGTATAAAGCAGGAGCAGGGACAAAAGGGAACGAGCCCTCTTATTTCGGGTACATATTCCGGATACGAAGGATATTATAATTATTTTAATTTTAGTGCAACCGGAAACACGAAGGATAAGATTTATAAAAATGGTCTGTCTTTTGCCAAGAAGCAGGGCTGGAATACAAGAGTAAAGTCCATAAGCGGCGGAGCTGTAAAGGTGGGCAGCAATTATATAAATAAGGGTCAAAATACACTGTATTTTGAGAAGTTTAATGTAGTAAATACAAGCTCGCTGTATTTCCATCAGTACATGGGCAATGCCACAGCGGCTCTTACTGAGGGACAGAGTCTGGCTAAAGGATATTCAGACAAGAATCAGGCTTTTGTATTTAAAATACCTGTATACAACAATATGCCATCGTCAGCAGTGGGCTTCGATAAAGCTGGCGATACCAATAACTATCTGCAGTCGCTTGCGATAAGTGGTGTAACACTCACACCGGTCTTCAATGGAGCGACAACAAGCTATTCAGCAGTTGTTTCAAATGCTATAAGCTCAGTGACTGTTTCGGCAGATGCAGTTTCAGGAAACAGTGGTGTTTCAGGCACAGGAAGCTATTCGCTTGCTGTCGGAAATAATACAATTAAGGTAAAATGCAAGTCGCAAAGCGGTGATACAAGAACATACACTATCAATATAAACAGGCAGGCGGCATCTGCAAATAATGCAGGTGGCAATAATAATCAGAACAATAATAACCAAAATAATACTGATGTAAACATAACATCAGGTAAATACAGTATAGGTACTTATATTACAGGCATTGAGCCTGGAACCGGTGCAGCTGATTTTGTGAAGAATATAGCAGTATCAGCATCAGGTACTGTAAAGCTTCTGACAAGCTCAGGCTCAGAAAACAGCGGAAAGATTGCAACAGGCAATAAAGTGGCTGTTTATGATGCTTCAGGTAATCTGAAAAAGACATACGATATTGTTATATATGGAGATATCAATGGTGATGGTGCTGTAAATGCTCTTGATATGATTAAGCTCAACAGACATATTTTAGGAAAGGGAACACTCACAGGTGCTTATCTGGAGGCAGCTGATGCTAACAGAAAGCGTGATGGTGGAAATGCCCTTGATATGATAATCATGAACAGACACATACTGGGCAAATCAAAGATATCGCAGAATTAGAAATGTGAGGAAAGATATGAAGAAATTATTTGGATGTATATTATCACTTGTTGTGGCGGTGATGCTTGTTTTCACACCTGCCGAGCATGTATATGCGCAGGGACTTGGTCTCAGTGTCAGCTCAAGCTCTGTAGCTGTTGGAAAAACAGTTAAGGTGACTGTTCTCATGCCGTCTGGATATTTTGGTACTGTAGTTATCTCAAGCTCTGACGAGGGAGTACTGAGTAACGGAGGAGATGGTGTGGCCAATATTGGTGACGCCGCAGGATATCCCACATCGCAGTCATTTTCATTTACGGCGAAGGCTGCAGGAAGCTGCACTATAAAGGCATATTGTACAGTTGTAGGAGATGCAGAGGGCAACGATGCCGGAGGTACAATTACCGGTGCCAGCACGAAGGTGACGGTAACAAGTGCTTCATCAAACAATGATTCAAACAGCAACAAGGACAATTCGGGCAGCAATACAGGAAATGACAGCGATGCAAATAAAGATAATGAAAACAAAGAGGAAAAGAAATCCTCAAACGCATCTCTTGGCTCACTTGTTATTTCAGCAGGTACACTTTCACCTGAGTTTTCTGCTGCGACAAAGGATTACACAGCTACAGTAGATTACAGCTGTTCAAGCCTTGCGGTTACAGCAAATCCGGCTGATTCCAAGGCGAGTGTGACATCTGTCACAGGCAATGATTCACTTGAGGTTGGAGAGAATACAGTAAGCGTTGTTGTGACAGCAGAGGACGGCAGTACAAGCACATACAATATAGTAGTTACCAGAAGAGCCGAGGATGATCCGGAGAATGCGGATAAGCAGGATAACTGGAAGAAGTTCAATATAAATGGAACAGAGTGGACTATGGTAAATGACATTCCTGAGGATGTTGTTCCTGAAGGCTTTGAGCACTCAAAGACAGTGATTGACGGACTTGAATACAATACCCTTCATGGTACCTTTGGTGATATCACACTTGTGTATTTACAGTCAGAAAGCGGCAATGGGCTTTTTGTATATGATGCTGCCCAGAATGCAGCGTATGAGTATGTCCGTATCAATTCCGAGTCACATTTTATCGTAGTTTTACTGCCTAAGGTGGATGATGTGCCTGAAGGATATAATGAGGTCTCGCTCTCCATAGAGGGCAAGGGTGTGGCAACAGCATACCAGACTAAAGCCGAAAAAAAAGATGATCAGACGAAGGATTTTTACCTCGTATACGCCATGAATGACAATGGTGAGAGTGGCTGGTACACATATGATAGCGTAGATGGCACATATATGAGAACCGAGCTCAGTACACCTACAGTGGCACAGGAGGAAAACGATACAACAAAGAGCGAGCTTGTCCCGGGAATTGCCAATAAATATCTTGTTTTAGCTGCAATACTGGTTCTTATTATCTTTATTTTATTACTATTGCTTATTGTATCAGCTGTGAAAAACAGAAAATATAAGGCAATGGACTATCATGATGACGATGATGATGTAGATGATGCAGCAGAAGATGTATCAAATGAAGCTTTGGAAGAAACAACTGATGAAACTGCGGACGAGATAGCAGATGAGCCGGAAGAAGAGGTTACAGAAGAGTCGTTAGATGAAGTGGCAGAAGAAGCTGCAGAAGAGTCGGTGGATGAAGTGGCAGGAGAAGCTGCAGAAGAGTCGGCAGGTGAAGCCGCAGAAGAAACAGCAGATGAAGCTGTAGAAGAGCCGGCAGATGAAGTCGCAGAAGAAACAGCGGAAGGTGCTGCAGATGAGCAAAAGATGGCTACGGATGAAAATATATCAAATGCATCCTATGTCGGAAGAACCGTAGAAATTACACCTGATTCTAAGAAAGCTGTTGAGAATGAAAACTCTGAGTTTGATTTAAAAGACGATTCAAGGCAGGAAAACGTTTCTGACACAGAAAACGATGCTGATGAGGATGCTTTAAAGAATCAGCTTCAAATGGCACTTGATGGCTTTGTCAATGATGGAAATAAGCCGTCTGAGACTATAGACAGCAGTGCAAAGGATGATAATGAAGATGACAGCGAGGATGATGATTTGCAGTTCATCGACTTAAATTAGTGAATATGACTGGAGGATATGACTTGAAACCATATACAAGTAAGGCTAAAAAAGCAATAGATTTGGCTGCACGTATATCAAAGAAAATGAATTACAGCTATGTTGGAACAGAGCACATACTGGCTGGCCTTATAAAAGAGGGCACCGGTGTGGCAGCTGAGGTTCTAACAGCCTGCAATGTGGAATATGATAAGCTTATTTCGATGATTGAAGACCTGATTTCACCGGGGGATAACATCAAAGTGATGGACAGGGATGGCTATTCACCAAGGACACAGAGAGTATTGGAGCGTGCATCGGAGGAAGCCGATAGATTTGAGTGCAATGAGATAGGGACAGAACACTTGCTAATGGCTATAGTACTGCAGGGAGACTGTGCAGCTGCAAGACTTTTAAACACCATGGGTGTTAACAGTCAGAAGATGTTTATAGATATTCTTGGTGCGATGGGTGAGGATCCGTCTGCATACAGGGATCTGATGAAAAGCTACAGTACATCATACAATTCTGCGACTCCTGTATTAGATCAGTATTCCAGAGATTTGACAGATATGGCAGAGGCAGGGCTTCTTGACCCTGTTATAGGCAGAAAAAAGGAGATGGAGCGCGTTATCCAGATACTTTGCCGCCGTGGCAAAAACAATCCATGTCTGATTGGAGAGCCGGGAGTGGGCAAGACCGCTATAGTAGAAGGACTTGCGCAGGATATAGTCAGTGGCAATGTTCCGGATATTCTTTTGGGAAAGAGACTGGTTTCCCTTGATATGTCCGGGCTTGTAGCCAAATCAAAGTATCGTGGTGAGTTTGAGGAGCGTATCAAGAAGGTGATAAGCGAGGTTTCAAATGCCAAAAATGTACTGCTTTTCATTGATGAGCTTCACACTATAATAGGTGCAGGAGGAGCAGAAGGCTCGTTAGATGCATCTAACATATTAAAGCCGGCACTTGCCAGAGGCGAGGTACAGGTAATCGGCGCCACTACCATAGAAGAGTACCGCAAATACGTGGAAAAGGATGCTGCGCTTGAGCGCCGTTTCCAGCCGGTGATGGTTGAGGAGCCTGGTGTGGATGAGACAATAGAGATACTCACAGGATTAAAGGGACTCTATGAGAAGCATCATGGTGTCATCATAACAGATGAGGGTGTGAAAGCAGCAGTAAACCTTTCTGCACGATATATAAATGACAGATTTTTACCTGATAAGGCGATAGACCTGATGGATGAAGCGGCAGCCAGGATAAGGCTTAAGAATCTGACATCATCTGACGAGCTGCTTACTCTGAAAAAAGAGATAACAGATAAGCAGAACCGGTTGGAAAATGCTTTGTCGAAAGGAGATCTCGCAGCTGCCGGCGCGCTTATGTCAGAAAAGGAAGTGCTTGAAAATAAACAGCAGAAGCTTATCAGAAAGAACCGTCGCGCAGGAGCCAAAAATCAGCCTGTAGTCGGCGAAAATGAGATAGCGGATGTAGTATCGGGATGGACCAAAATACCTGTAAATAAGCTTACAGAGTCAGAGGCAGGACGACTTGCAAAGCTTGAACAGATACTTCACAAGCGTGTAATAGGACAGGAGGAGGCTGTTTCTGCTGTCGCAAAGGCAGTCAGACGAGGCCGTGTTGGTTTAAAGGATCCTAAGAAGCCGATTGGCTCATTCCTGTTTTTGGGACCGACAGGAGTAGGTAAGACGGAGGTGTCAAAGGCGCTTGCTGAGGCTGTCTTTGGCAAAGAAGATGCCATGATACGTGTTGACATGTCAGAGTACATGGAAAAGCATAGTGTTTCAAAGATGATTGGTTCACCACCGGGATATGTGGGCCATGAGGAGGGCGGACAGCTCTCAGAGAAGGTCAGACGCAATCCTTTTTCTGTTATACTGTTTGATGAGATAGAAAAAGCACATCCTGATGTGTTCAATATACTTTTACAGGTGCTTGATGATGGCAGAATCACTGATTCACAGGGGCGCACGGTTGATTTCAAGAATACAATAATCATCATGACATCAAATGCAGGAGCTTCTTCTATTATAGAACCAAAGCGCCTTGGCTTTGGCGCTGGTGAGGATGAAAAGCAGGATCACGAGCGTATGAAGAACAGTGTCATGGAGGAGGTCCGCCGTATATTTAAACCTGAATTTTTGAACAGAATCGACGAGACTATTGTATTTAGAGCTCTCAACAAGGATGACATGAAGCATATAGTGACACTTCTTGTAAAGGAGCTTAAGAAACGCTGTAAAGAACAGCTTGATATAGAGCTCACAGTGCGCGACAGTGCAAAATCCTTTATCGTGGATAAAGCCTATGACAGAAAATATGGCGCAAGACCTCTTAAACGAAAACTTCAGGAGGAGATTGAAGACCGTATGTCAGAGGATATTATTACCAGCAAAATTAAGCGCGGCGATAAGGTAATAATTTCTACGAAAAACAAACAAATTTCATTGACTGTTGAGTAGAATTGGATTTATAATTAATATATCAATATAGCTACGGGAGGATAAAAATGGCTGTAATAAGTGAATTAATCCGTACTGAGGAAAACGGAAAGCTCAGCTTCGGAGATTATACATTGGCTGCAAAGGCAAAGCTTGACAATTTTGAGAAGGATGGAGATATCTATAAGGTAAAGACCTTTAAGGAGATTACAAAGCTCGAAAGAAACGGACTCTTTGTATACGAGTCTGTTCCGGGAACAGCGGTTATGGATTTCGAGGAGACTGCTGATACAGTGACATTTACTGTGGAGGGACCTGAGGATGCTCAGATTACTCTTGGCCTTGAAGAGGAGACAGAGTACGAAATTGATATAGCTGGAGCTGTTGCAGGTACTATGAAGACAAATCTCGGCGGCAAGCTCAGCTTAAGCGTAGAGCTTGAGGGTGTTGATTCAGTCGATATCAAAGTATCAAGAAAATAGAGCATATTTTTAGCCCGGTGAAAGCCGGGCTTTTTGTATTTTTATAAAGGAGAACAATATGGCAAAAGGAAAGACCTCTGTATTTTTCTGCCAGGAATGTGGTTATGAATCGGCAAAATGGATGGGACAGTGCCCGGCCTGTAAGGAATGGAATACATTTGTAGAGGAGACCGTAGATAAAAAGTCGATAAGCTCGTCGGGAAAAGTAAAAAAAGAATCAAAGGCGGCACAGGTTCTGCCTCTCTCGGCAGTAAAAAGCGAGAAAGAGGAGCGTATAGTGACAGGTATAGCCGAGTTTGACAGAGTACTTGGTGGAGGAATTGTGAGGGGGTCACTTGTGCTTGTGGGAGGAGATCCGGGTATAGGAAAATCCACACTTCTACTTCAGGTATGCAGGGAACTTTCACAAAAAAAGGTGCCATTACTTTATGTGTCAGGTGAGGAATCCCTGCATCAGATAAAGATGCGTGCCGACAGACTTGGCAATTTTACGGATTCACTGGAGCTTTTATGTGAGACAAGTCTTGATATAGCAAAAGACGTGATTCAGCGAAAAAAACCGGAGGTTGTTGTAATAGATTCCATCCAGACTATGTACAATGAGGAGATAGCGTCGGCACCGGGCAGTGTCTCACAGGTCAGGGAGACAACCGGAGTGCTTATGCAGCTTGCAAAGACTCTGGGTATTTCTGTTTTTATAGTAGGACATGTGACAAAGGATGGTGCGGTTGCGGGACCGAGGACGTTAGAGCATATGGTTGATACTGTGCTTTATTTTGAGGGTGACAGGTATGAGTCGTACAGGATACTTAGAGGTGTTAAGAACAGATTTGGTTCGACCAATGAGATAGGCGTATTTGAAATGAAGGCGGAGGGACTTCTTGAGGTGGAAAATCCGTCGGAGTATATGCTTAGCGGTAAGCCCGAGGGAGCATCAGGATCAATTGTCACATGTTCCATAGAGGGAAGCCGTCCGATACTTCTCGAGATACAGGCTCTTGTATGTCACAGCTTTTTTAATAATCCAAGGCGTACAGCAAATGGTACAGATTATAATAAAGTAAATCTACTCATGGCGGTCCTTGAAAAAAGAGCCAACCTGTCACTGTCAGACTGTGACGCTTATGTGAATATAGCAGGCGGTATAAGGATGAACGAACCGGCGATAGACCTTGGGATAGTGCTTGCAATCGCATCAAGCAAAAAGGATATTATAGTGCGTGAGGATACCATATGCTTTGGAGAGGTGGGCTTAAGCGGAGAGGTACGCGGAGTTACCATGTCCGAGCAACGTGTGGCTGAGGCAAAGAAGCTTGGCTTTAAAAAGTGTATTGTTCCCAAAGTGTGTCTTGCAGGAGTGTCGCATATTAGTGGAATTGAGATTGTCGGTGTGGCAAATATCAAGGAAGCAATAGAGGCTGTCAGATAATAATTGTGAGAATTGCATATAATAAACAGACAATTTAGAAAATTTGTGTTTTTTAAGATAGTTTTACTACTTTAATTAATTGCAGTAAATCCGTTGACATATGTGTGCCGGGATGATATTATATCAAAGCTGACTCGCGGGACACATTGAGTTGTAGAGCTTGTGAGTTACAATTTACAGACATGACTTTATAATATTGCTTTGAAAGAAGCTGATTAAAAAAGTTGTGAAAAAAGTTCTTGACAAATGAAAAACATTTTGATAGAATAAACAAGCTGTCGCAA
>ENA-UAIT01000586-UAIT01000586.1-human-gut-metagenome-genome-assembly--contig:-NODE-586-length-13575-cov-4.328402_pt1 | contig 13575 bp, 10 predicted proteins | sample MGYA00244422_ERZ654397 | MGnify/ENA primary metagenome ERZ654397 (study PRJEB26926, sample SAMN06164923) | human gut metagenome | biome: ENVO:00009003; feature: ENVO:2100002; material: ENVO:00002003... | reverse complement strand
GCGCCACACTATCCTGAATGGGAAACAAACCCGATACATTGCTGCCGAACCGGCTTCGTGCCCGAAACTGACCCGTGGTAAATTCCAGTATGACTTTGGCGACGAAGCCGGATATACCCCGTTGCTGCCCATGTTTACACTGGGGCATAATTTCTCTCCGGCCAATATCCATGCGGGAGGTCTCCGTTATCACGGTGCAGGTGTCATCGTTTCACAATTATTGAAAGACAATCTGATGGAAGCGGTTGATATCCAGCAATTAGAATCCTTCCAGGCTGGTTGTTTGTTCGCACAAGCAGAAGGAATCATTCCGGCTCCCGAATCGTGCCATGCCATCGCCGCCGCTGTACGCGAGGCGAACAAGTGCAAGGAATCCGGTGAAGAGAAAGTGATCCTGTTCAACCTTTCAGGTCACGGGCTGATTGATATGGCCTCATACGACCAATACCTGGCAGGTAACTTGATGAATTATGAGTTAAAAGACGAAGATATCCAGAAGAACTTGGATGAAATAAAAGACATGTAATCAGGACATAAAATAAACGAAGGATACGGAAAGGATATATTATCCTATAAACTACGGCAAGCTAAGCGGTTGTATCCTTCAGGTTAAGGGTTCTTTTACTGACAACTTCTATCTCCCAAACTTGCGGAGTTAACTCCATAGCCTTTGGAGTTATCTCCATAAGCTTGGGAGTTAACTCCAAAGGCTATGGAGATAGAAAGGATACGTTCGTTTAAGCTTAGGGATAGGATAGAAAAGGCTTAACCATACGCATGAAAACACACATCATTCCCACCTACAGGTTTACTGTTAAAAGCAACTCACTCAAAGCACAGGCTATAATTCAAAGCTGCGAAGCATTTTAATCTCGTCCCGCCAAATGGTGTCATCGGGAGTTTCAAGAATAACGGGCATATCGTCAAAACGGGAATCCTGCATAAAGCGGCGGAAGAAATCAATACCAATCAGCCCCTTTCCGATACTGTCATGACGGTCTACCCGGCTACCCAATGGTTTCTTTGAGTCATTCAAGTGAATGGCACACAAATAGTTTCTCCCCACTACCTCATCAAACTCGGTAAAGACCCGGTCATATTCATTCACAATATCATAACCGGCGGTATAGGTATGGCAAGTATCCAGGCAAACTCCCACACGAGATTTATCCTCCACCTTATCTATAATATATCTCAAATGCCAGAATTCATTTCCCACATTACTTCCCTGTCCGGCTGTATTCTCAATCACAGCAGTCACACCGGTCGTTTTATCCAAAGTCATATTGACAGACTCGGCAATCCTGTCCAGACACTTCTCTATGGATATCTTATTCAAATGACTTCCGGGATGAAAATTCAGCATTTTCAATCCTAAAAGCTCGCAACGCTGCATTTCGTCCAAAAATGCTGCACGACTCTTCTCCAGCCCTTCCTCGTCAGGATGTCCCAAATTTATCAGATAACTGTCATGAGGAAGAACATACCGGGCATCAAAACCTTCTTTCTCGCAGTTTTCTTTAAACAGAGTAACACTCTCGACAGACAAAGGTTTTGCAACCCATTGCCTCTGATTCTTTGTAAAAAGAGCGAATGCGTCCGCTCCTATCCCTAATGCATTAACGGGGGCCATTTCCACGCCCCCGCTTACGGATACATGTGCACCTATTTTTTTCATTCTCTTTCCATTATTGATAGACACAAAGATAGGAAAAATAAGTTAGAAATTATATTGCGCACTCAAGTTTATACGGTTTGCTTCACGGTTCACATCATTAAAATTCTCTCTCCAACCATGAAGATATTCCGCACCTACCTGCAAGTTATGACTTACATTCCAGAATACATTTGCAACCAGGTACTGACCTTTTTTATACTGAGTTTCATTAAAGTGAGCATAGCAATCTTCTGTAAACAGACGTGACTGGCTATACGTAGCCGATGCGAATACCCGTTTCGAGAAATTATACTGTAATCCGGCATACCATCCTTTCATGGGCAGTACCTGCATACGTCCGGACTCATCGGCCAAAGGAACGATATCTACATTCAAGTTGCTGATATCATTCAAATATTGAGCAATACCTCTACCATAAGTATATTGTCCGTAAAGCTGGAAACTACCCAGTCTTGCTGTTCCCGATGCTTGTATCCCCCAACCGGTCAATGACTTTGCCTTATTATTCACTTGATCCTCATAAGTCATACTTCTCAAGATTCCTCCCACACGTATATGACTAGCCTTTGCCCAAGAATACTGTACATAGGCAGGAATATCCGGCATCCGCTGCTTACCGATTCTCACATCTTGTGCCGGAGTACCGTCTACTGACGGCATTTCCACACCAATGCCTACTTTCAAGCCTTTCATCACATTGGCTTCATAACGCAACTGGGTAGCGCGATAGAAAGTCATCCCGTCAGGTCCTTGAAAATCAATAGTCGGAGGAGCTGCAGCAAGATCCATAAACAATCCGGTATCATACCCCATAGTAAAACCCAAGAAAGATAAATAAGCATTCTGCAATTCAAAAGTCTTTCCACTTCCACGGAAGTTTCCGGCTGTATAAACGATGAAGTTACCCAAATGCTTGGTTCTCCCCACCAACTTTAAAAAGATAGTGGAAGTGCTTGCATCCATCTGGAACTGATTACGGACAGACGTGGATCCCGGTTGCGGAATGAGTGCAGGGATAAAGTCAACATCATCCACTATTCCATTAAAATCATATTCCATTGTAGTTTTCAAATAACCACCGATACCCAATGCAAACTTTCCCTGTTGGTCAGTAAGTAAAAAACGAGGAGCACGGGGATCATGGAAATGCGGACGTTGCGTTTCTTCAAATACATTGATTAATTCTTCCTTGCCATTTTTATCTTTTGAGATAATAACAACAGGTCCCGGTCCTTCCAGCTCCGGATAAAGTTTTTTTTGTTGCGCAAACATCGGCGTAACAATCATTGCGCCCAATACAAGGCAACTCATTGATTTAAAGATACTTTTCATAAAAGTTAAGTTTAGGTAAATAGTCAATTCAATGGACTATGAACAAAAAGTTTAGAAAAAAGTTTGGGAAATGTTTGCCAATTCAAAAAAAGTCACTACCTTTGCACCCGCAATCGAGAGAGAAAGCGTCGGAAGAGAGACTATCAAAATTATTGGTGCGTTAGTTCAGTTGGTTAGAATACATGCCTGTCACGCATGGGGTCACGGGTTCGAGTCCCGTACGCACCGCATTAAACATTGAAAATCAATAGTTTAAAGAAGTAGTGCCCACTTTTACATCTGTTAATGTAAAGGTGGGCTTTTCGTTTTATTCAAGCACATTGTTGCGAGGGGAATGGTGATTTTCGAATATTACGGGAATATGAGTAATAAATGTTTCATAGTTGCTATTATTTGAGTTTAAAAGCTACTGGGACTGTATATTTCACCTTTATGGCTTTTCCTTTTAGTGTGCCGGGTTTCCATTGAGGAAGCATTTTTATCAGACGTAGTGCCTCATTATCCAAAGAAGACTCAACACTCCTTACTATGTTAGGTTCTATTATGTAACCGTCTTCGTCTATGATGAATTGAACAATAACTTTTCCTTGTATTCCTTCTGTTTGGGCTTTGGTTGGATATTGCATATTGTCGTTGATGAATTGTAACAATTTATCCATACCACCGGGAAATTCGGGCATGTCATCCACTACATGATAAACTTCATCTTCTTTTGGAGGAGCTTGAGTAGGAATAAATCCAGCTCCATAATTATCCGGTTTTTGGGGGATTTCTATTCTAATAGCATTTTTTATTTCTTGCTTATTATCAGTCAATCGAAATTCGGTCATCATCAATATGTCATGACGCAATGGAGTATCAGCATCAAGCATGACTTCATAGAAAAAACGGTAACGTCCCGGTTTATTGGAGTGAACTTCGGGATAAAGATTTGCTGTAAACAAATGATGCCCACCGGGAAGTACCATATAACCTATATCTATGGCAGCGTCATTGATGGGCAATGCACGCCAAGTGCCATTCTCGTCTTCATAAGTAATGAAATAATGCTCGCCACACATTATGTTCTTGTTTCCTTGATTTAGCAAAACAAAGGAAGCTGTGGATGCCTCAGTGGAGTAAACGGAATATTCCGGATGCAGGGAAATACCGAGCGTATCAGTTATACTAATTCGCTCATTTATTATCGGCTGTTCCGGTCCTTCAAAACGAATGGCGGGAGAATCCATGAGTTTTTCCCGGAATGCTTGTCGGGCTTCGGGAGTGTTGAGAATAAACCTGACTTCAACATTCCGTAATCCTACACCCCAACTGGTCATATTATTTTTCAGCTTCTTGTCTGTCAATGTGTCAAACCGCTGGTTCAACTCGTCTACGATGCTCATAAGTTGTTGCTGTGAATAATTACTTTCAGTAACTTGCTCCAGTCGAAAAGCTTTGCTACCGGCAGTAGATTCCAAAATTCGCCTTGCATGCGCTGTGTCACCTCTTACCTGAAAAACCAACGTGGAACCGTCAAAGAACATACCTTCCAAGAAAGAAGGGCAACGCGGGCTACCGATGAAACCTCCTATAGAATTCGGATCATTTCCATAGACCCTGCTTAAGGCTTCAATGACTTGCAAGCCTGCAGATTGGTCAACAACAGTATCTTCTACAAAATAGACAGCTTCACCTGTAGAGTCTAATTTGCTTGTAAGATTTGATTTTGGTGCCTTATTCGCACATCCCATAAAAGAGTAAAATAGAACTCCTACCCATATTTTTGTTTTCATAACATTGAATTGTTTAGTGAAAGAGATGTTTATTCTATTTCAAATTCAGCATTGAGGTTGATTTTCTCCATATCATTCCACAGTGATATGGAAATACGATATTTGCCGGGAGTTGTTTTATAGTATTTAATAGGAAAACTGAAACAATAATATATAGGTGGGGTAATCGGTATAATTTCGTCATCAAAAAAAACTGTGGGCTTTTTCGTCCAAAGCCTTACCCATTGATTATTTTCCCATCTTTCTAAAATCCATCTTCTGCCATAACTAAGTGGAAGTTTCTGAGGATTGAGGACAATAGCGAACACTTCTTCACTTTCAGTGGTATAATGCCCATGTAGCATATTCATGCGTACTGTTTTCCCTAAAGTATCGGTGCTTACGCAGATTGCATCCGCACTGCCGATTTCTACACAGTTTTCTTGACTGGACTGATGCGTACATCCGATAGTGAAAAGACCGAAGATACATAAAAATATAGTTTTCATCTTGGTTTATTTATCAGTGAAACAAAGTATTTACAAAAATACTCAAAGTGCAATTCATTAACAATTAGAATTACATTTTTATTTTCTATCAAAGAATTATATTCTCAACTCTCTTTGGGGCCTGTTTTTCTCTTTTGGAGTGTGGCCTACAGCCAGCTTTTCCTTAAGCTCTTTAAATTCATCTTGAACCATTCAAGTATAGGCATTCCGTCAATGCACAACCGGAACTTTCCTTTCTTCTGCGGATTCCTCTTTACTGTTGCCGTTGAATATGCCGTTCCGGACTTTTCCCGGTGTTCCCGTGAATGCAGTTTCCCCTGAACCCTACGGGTTGGAAGTAGGCAAGCAGTCTTGTCAGTTCTTCCGTGAATCCCATTTCCCGGCATTGCTCGGCTATCGGCAGCAAGTCTTTTATATCTCCCCGCCCTGACTTGCTTCCACTGTCTCCTGTAACGGAAATATTGAGAAAATACGATTATGTGATTCCGGTTATCAGATAGGGAGGAGGTGTAATATTTGGTCTTTTCTTTATCATAATTGTTTTTTAGACAATAAAATGCTTCTGTCTTTTCGTTTGTATGGTTAATAGAATTATATTTGTACATTATACAATATCTATTAACCATGAAAACTTATTCATTATTAGCAGGCATTTTATTGTCTTTTTCGTTATCTATTCAGGCTGGTGATCTGAAATTGTGGTATAAGCAACCTGCCGGAACGTGGGTGGAAGCGCTTCCGGTCGGCAATTCCCGGATGGGAGCGATGGTATATGGCGGAACGGCCCGTGAAGAACTTCAACTAAACGATGAAACCATGTGGGGAGGCAGTCCCTACCGGAATGACAAACCGGAAGCATTGGAAAGTCTGCCCCAAGTGCGTGAACTGATTTTCGCCGGAAAAAACATGGAGGCTCAGAACTTGATTCAAGAAAACTTTTATGCCGGAAAGCATGGTATGCCCTATCAGACAATCGGCAGTTTGATTATAGAAACCCCCGGACATGAAAAGGTTACCGATTATTATCGTGATCTGGATTTGGAACGTGCGGTGGCTACTACCCGTTACAAAGTGGATGGCGTGACTTTTCAACGTGAAGTTTTTGCATCATTTCCTGATAAGGTGGTAGTGGTCCGTTTGACAGCAGACCGGCCGGGAAAACTGAATTTTAAGGTCGGATATGTGTCGCCATTGGAGCATAAAGTCAGCAGGAAAGGAAAGAAATTGGTTCTGACCGGAAAGGGTAGGGATCATGAGGGAGTGAAAGGATTGATTCGTATGGAAACACAGACACAGGCTGATGTGGATGGAGGTAAGGTGAAAATTGATGACCAAAACATTACAGTGGAAGGAGCGGACAGTGTTACTCTGTATGTTTCATCGGGTACGAATTTTATTAATTATCACGATATAAGTGGCAATGAGAGTAAAAAAGCGTCCGGATATCTGTCTCTGGCATTGGGACGCCCTTATAGTCAGGTTTTACAGGAGCATATAGCTCTTTATAAAGAGCAGTTTGACCGTGTAAGATTGGATTTGGGAACCAGTGAGCGGGCTAAGTTGGAAACTGTCAAACGCATCGAACTGTTCAATGAGGGTAAGGATGTTTCTTTGGCGGTGTTGCTTTTTCAGTATGGACGTTATTTGCTTATTTCTTCCTCCCAGCCGGGAGGTCAGCCTGCCAATTTGCAAGGTATATGGAATAATAAACTGGCTGCTCCATGGGATGGAAAATATACCATCAATATTAATACGGAAATGAATTACTGGCCGGCTGAAGTGACCAATCTGAGTGAAACGCACCAGCCCTTGTTCGAAATGGTGAAAGAATTATCAGTTACCGGCAGGGAAACGGCACGGGCTATGTATGGATGCAACGGATGGGTGGCTCATCACAATACAGATATATGGCGTGCCACCGGTCCGGTGGATAAGGCGTTTTATGGTACATGGCCCATGGGAGGTGCTTGGTTGACTACCCACTTGTGGCAGCATTATTTATATAGTGGGGATAAGTTGTTTCTTTCCGAAGCCTATCCGGCATTGAAAGGAGCTGCTGATTTTTATCTTGATTATTTGACTGAACATCCTGAATACGGTTGGATGGTGACTGCTCCGTCCATGTCTCCGGAACATGGACCTTCGGGAGAGGATACTAAAAAAGCTTCAACGATTGTGTCAGGTTGTACGATGGATAATCAGATAATTTTCGATGTGCTTAGCAATGCATTGCATGCGTCAAGAATTCTGAAAATGTCCGCTTCTTATCAAGATTCTTTGCGGTCTATGTTAAATCGTCTGGCCCCGATGCAGATCGGGAAATACAATCAGCTACAGGAATGGCTGGAAGACTTGGATAATCCGAATGACAAGCATCGCCATATTTCTCATGTATATGGATTGTTCCCTAGTAATCAGATATCTCCTTACACCCATCCTTTGCTTTTCCAGGCAGCTAAAAACACGTTGTTACAGCGTGGCGACGAAGCTACCGGTTGGTCCATTGGCTGGAAAGTTAATCTGTGGGCCCGTTTGCTGGACGGTAATCATGCGTTCCGGATTATTAATAATATGTTGAAGCTGCTGCCTGGAGATGAAGTGAAAGAGGCTTATCCGCAAGGACGGACTTATCCTAATCTGTTTGATGCTCATCCGCCTTTCCAGATTGACGGCAACTTTGGCTATACTGCCGGTGTGGCTGAAATGTTGTTGCAGAGCCATGACGGAGCTGTACATTTGCTTCCGGCTCTTCCGGATGCCTGGGCCACAGGAAGTGTGCAAGGACTGGTTGCCCGTGGAGGATTTGTGGTGGATATGAACTGGAATGGCGTGCAGCTGGATAAAGCGAAGATTCATTCCCGTTTGGGAGGTAATTTGCGTTTACGTTCGTATGTTCCTTTGCGTGGGGTTGGATTAAAAGAGGCAAAAGGTAAGAATCCGAATGAATATTATATGCAGGCAGATATCAAAGAGCCTTTGGTTTCCAAGGAGATAAACCCGCAATACCCTGCTTTGTATAAGGTGTATGAATATGACTTGATGACAGAACAGGGACAAGATTATATAGTGGAGCGTGGGTTATAATACATGAAGATGCCCAAAGTGATTTGTGCATTATTTCACTTTGGGCACTTTTGTGAATGGAAGTGTCATGGTGTAGTTATCAGATGGCTTCCTTCTTTTCCAATTCTAATGCTCTGGGAAAAATGATATTGTTTTCCAGGTGGATATGTTCATGTAATGCCTCTTCAAATTGTTTCAATTGTTGTAAAACCAAGCGGAAGCTGGCACAAGCATCTTCAGGGGCGGTGAATCCGTTGGTTAATGAAGAGATTTTTTCAAAACGTTCTCCTTCGTGATTATGTTCATCTTCCATCACTTCGATGGGATACAGAATGGTGCCGCAATGGAATTTAGCTACTTTCAAGCCTTCCTCTTTGGCTTGGAACATTTCATAAACATAAGGAAATAATACATTCTCTTCTTTTGATAAATGATTTTCCAAATCAAGAAGCGAGTCGCGGAACAGTGCCTGGACTTGCAGTAACTCTGGATGATTCTTTGAATGCGCTTCGGTTACTTTGGTTAATAATGCTTCTATTTGCGGACCTTTGGCACGGATTCCCCGATGGTGTATTTTCAATACATAGTCTATTAATAAATCGATGGGCCATCCGGCAAAGTCAGGAGCATTACTAACCGTATTCTCTTGTAATTCATTTAATTCATGTGCTACTGCTTCGGGATCAATACCACGGTTCCGGCAGGCTTCTGCAAACGGAGTATTGCCATGGCAGCAAAAATCAATATGGTAACGGGAGAATACTTTGGTTGTATCAAAGTTGCCGGCTACAATTTGTCCGACTGTACATGAATGGTAATTTTTCTGTTTCATAATTATTCCGTTTATCCGTTCGTTAATCCCCATTTTCTCATATCACTTTCTACTGTACCGATACCGCTTACTCCAAAGTTTTCGACCAGTACTTTCGTCACGTTGGGCGAGAGGAATGCGGGTAAGGTGGGACCGAGATGAATCTCTTTTATGCCCAAACTGAGTAATGCCAGCAATACGATTACCGCTTTCTGTTCATACCAGGCGATATTGTAAATAATGGGCAGTTCATTGATGTCATGTAGCCCGAATACTTCCTTCAGTTTGAGGGCGATGACTGCCAATGAATAGCTATCGTTACATTGTCCTGCGTCCAAAACACGCGGAATGCCATTAATGTCACCTAACCCTAGTTTGTTATAACGATATTTAGCACATCCCGCAGTCAAAATGACTGTGTCTTTGGGGAGCATCTCGGCAAAAGTGGTGTAGTAATCACGACTGCGCATACGTCCGTCACAACCTGCCATGACGATGAACTTACGGATAGCTCCGCTCTTTACCGCTTCTACTACCTTGTCTGCTAGTTGTAATACCTGATTATGGGCAAAACCACCAACGATTTCTCCATGTTCTATTTCTGTCGGTGCGGCACATTGTTTGGCTGTTTCTATAATTTCAGTATAGTCCTTATGTCCTTTCTCGTCTGCTGTAATATGCTTGCAGCCGGGATATCCGGTAGAATTAGTGGTAAACATGCGTTCTTTATAAGTGGCATTGGGCAGAGGGGGAACGATGCAGTTGGTTGTGAACAGGATAGGACCATTGAACGAGGTAAACTCCTCCCGTTGTTTCCACCAGGCATTTCCATAGTTTCCTGCAAAATGTGTATATTTTTTAAATGCCGGATAGTAATGTGCAGGAAGCATTTCACCGTGAGTATATACGTCCACGCCACTGTCTTTGGTTTGTTCCAACAATTCTTCCAGATCATGCAGGTCATGTCCGCTTATCAGAATACCGGGGCGGGTACCTGTTCCTATATTTACATGGGTAATTTCCGGATTGCCATACCTGGAAGTATTTGCCTTGTCGAGCAGAGCCATTGTTCGAACGCCTATTTCACCTGTTTTCAGTGCTAATACAGTCAGTTCATCAGCCGATAAAGATTTTGTTGTAATTTGTGCGATGGTGTTCTGCATGAAACGATGAATACTTTCGTCATTATGTCCTAACCTCATGGCATGTTCCAGATAAGCAGCCATTCCTTTCAGACCATACATAATCAGTTCTTTTAAAGAGCGTAGATCCTCGTTTTGTTCACGTAATACGCCGACTGTTGCGGCTTTTGCATCATATTCATCGTGGCTGCCTTTCCAATTTAATTCATCGGCTTCCGGCAGAGGAATGTCCTTGGCAGAGGCTTGATGCTTAAGGTCATCACGTATTGCTAATCCTTTGTCAATGCGTTTTGTAATGCTTTCGTCATCGAAATTGGCATTGGTAATGGTACAGAATAAGGCGTCTACAATGAAATTGTCCACTTCTTTTTCAACAGGGAGGGAATGCTGGCGCAATTGATCCGCCACAACAGAAATTCCTCGTACTACAAAGAGCAATAAATCCATGGTACGTGCTGTAGTTGCATTTTTTCCACAAACACCTTTTAAGGTGCAACCGAAACCTTTGGCCGTTTCCTGACATTGGAAACAAAACATGTTATTCTCCATATCTTTTTTCATTTTAATGATTTCTATTACTTTTGTGCAAAAGTAGACGGTTTTCGTCTTTTAAGTTGTACCATATGTTACAGCGGATACAAATAACAGTTAAAAGAAAGTAGGATGGAACTGACAGGATTATTGCAGATGGCTCCTTTCCGGGGAATGAAAGAGGAAGAATTGGTTGCTTTCCTATTCGGACTTCCGAATAGTTTGAAGCACTTTGAACCGGGTGATATCATTGCCCGGCAAGGTGACTTATGTAAAGGGCTGTACATTCTTGCATCGGGAAGTGTACGGGCGGGAATGATAAATGATGAAGGGAAAGAACTGACGGTAGAAGAAATTGGAGCTCCTAACTTGCTGGCTTCGGCTTTTATTTTTGCCACTGAAAATCGTTTTCCCGTTAATGTAGAGGCAATAGGACCTTGTGAGGTTTTTGTAATAGGTAAAGAACGATTTTTAGAATTTATGCGTTTGCATCCATTGATGATGCAGAATTTTTTGAAGGATATTTCGGACAGGAGTGTCTTTTTAAGCAGGAAATTGAATGAGTTTGCTTTGTTGAATTTAAAGACTCGTTTGTTGAAATATCTAGAAACACATTCTGTTATTCATAATCAGCAGGAGGTGGCGCAGAAGCTGGGAGTTACTCGTCCGTCATTGGCCAGGGCGCTGTCTGAACTGGTGAATGAAGGGAAAATAAAGAAATAAATTGAGATTTCTTTTTTATGGGTAAAGTGGAAAAACGTATCTTGTATCTTTGAGAGTTTTTGTGTGTAACCCATTCTTGTGAAAGTGTTCAAGGTGTTTTGTTATAAATACTTTGACTTTAAAGAAAAGGATCTTTGTCTATAAGGATTGGTTCTTTTGAAATGAGGACCATATTGAAATTTTCTTGATTAAAAAAGAGGGTGAATTCAAGACCCTTTATTTGATTTTTTTGTCTTGATTCACCCTTTTGGAGACAACATTGGGTTGGTGTGTATTCAGCATGTTACTTCATCTGGATACTTTTATTTCGTACTTTTCTCAATATTTGTTGTAATTCGAATACTTTTTCGGGATGTTCAGTCGCTAAATTCACCTTTTCACCTGCTTGTTTCATATCATATAACTGGGGAATACCTAAATAACCAGTTTCAATTTTCGGACCCCATGGAATCATTTTAGGACCATCGCTGCCTTCAATAAATTTCCAATCTTTAGTACGCACGGATAGAGTGTGATTGGATGCCTGTTCAATAACCCATGGGCGGTCTGTTTTGTCTTGTCCTAATAGATTTGCTAATCGGTTGTAGCTGTCGGGAGCACTTCCTTTCGGAATACGGGCATCTACCAGAGAAGCTAGTGATGCCAGCCAGTCTATTTGCGAAATAAGCACATCGCTGACTTCCGGCTTGTTGATGGCTTTAGGCCAGTGTACAATTACAGGAACACGAGTCCCCCCTTCAAATGCACTGTATTTTCCACCTCTCAGGTTGCCGGCAGGTTCGTGCCCGTTCAGTAACTCTTCTGCCTTGTCATCATATCCGTCGTCTACTACCGGTCCATTGTCGCTGGAAAGAATAATTAATGTGTTCTGGGTTAATCCCATTTTATCGAGAGCTTCGAGTAACTGACCTACACTCCAGTCAAATTGTGCGATAGCATCACCGCGCAGTCCCATCTTGTTTTTACCACGGAAACGATTGTGTGGAAAACGGGGAACGTGCACATCATTAGTGGCGAAATACATAAAGAAAGGCTCGTCTTTATGTTGTTTGATAAAATCAACTGCATGTGCGGTAATGGAATCGGCTATATTTTCATCTTTCCATAATGCTTTGCCACCTCCTTTCATATAACCGATTCGGCTGATACCGTTCACGATAGACATATCATGACCGTGACTCGGTTTCAGATTATATAAAAGTTCAGGGTTGTCTTTTCCGGTAGGTTCACCGGGGAAATTTTTTATATAGCTTACTTCTATCGGAGCTGAAGGATCATAATTGGCTACTTGGCCATTCTCGATAAATACACAGGGAACCCGGTCGGCTGTGGCTGCCATGATATAGGAATAGTCAAACCCCAAATCACCTAGAGAAGCAGAGAGAGGAGCATTCCAGTCTTGTTGTGCAGTTTTATCACCTAATCCTAAATGCCATTTGCCAAATGCTCCTGTGGCATAGCCGGAGCTTTTAAACATATCTGCCATAGTATATTGCTCGGGACGTATAATCATTCCTGCATTGCCGGCAGCTACATCTGTTCCGGGTTTACGCCATGCATATTCTCCGGTCAGCATGGAATATCTGGATGGGGTACTGGTAGCGGCGGTGGCGTGTGCGTTGATAAATCGTATCCCTTCGGATGCCAGACGGTTGACATTTGGAGTTTGTACGTTTTTTGCTCCATAACACTCCAAGTCACCATATCCTAAATCATCAGCATAGATGAAGATAACATTGGGCTTGTCTGTATTTTGATTTTTGTTTTCCGCATGAACAGCCAAGCATGAAGTAAGTGCCAATGAAAGCATTCCGTAATGTCTTTTTTTCATAGTAATTATATTGTTTAGTGAGTAATCGATTCTACAAAGATAAAGATATATTTTAAAAACGGGGATTAATTCTACAAAATTGTGGAATGAAATTGTGGTATTTCTACATAATGTGAAAAATGAAATAATGGTTATTTTGTTGATTTTTAGAGTATTGGATGCCGATGTGCCTGTCTCTTATACACATCTCCGAGCCCACGA
>ENA-UAIT01000584-UAIT01000584.1-human-gut-metagenome-genome-assembly--contig:-NODE-584-length-13602-cov-4.266480_pt1 | contig 13602 bp, 9 predicted proteins | sample MGYA00244422_ERZ654397 | MGnify/ENA primary metagenome ERZ654397 (study PRJEB26926, sample SAMN06164923) | human gut metagenome | biome: ENVO:00009003; feature: ENVO:2100002; material: ENVO:00002003... | reverse complement strand
ACGCGTCTCGTGGGCTCGGAGATGTGTATAAGAGACAGATAATTGATGGGAAAATCGCAAAAATTTCCCTCTTTCGTTTCATAAAAAAATGAGCCCCACTTTTCCCAAAGAGCAAGGGGCTCACCTTCACCTAATTGCGGCGCAGCTTCCGCAGCGCCAAAAAATGACTTACAAGATGCCCATCATCGGTGCCACGGACACAATCGCGATACCGACAATAAGCATAACCATATCAATTTTCAGCATAAAGGACAGATACCGATCATAGGGAATCTGATAGATTTCAAGGGTCCCCATATTGGTCGCACTGGGATAGATTGCACTCGTAAAGTTAAGACCAATCGTAAAAGCAGCAATCAGCATGACCTGGCCACCAATGGAACCAATGGGAGCACTTTGGAAAAGTGCATAGGCTACGGCCCCAAGAATCGGCATAGTAATGCCGGCAACACCGCTTGTCGACTGCATAAAGAACCCAATGCCCACATAAGCAAGGGCGGCTGCAATGGCAAAAGCCCAGCCGGGAACACCTTGAAGGGCATTCTGGATCCAGTACACGAACGTTACGCTCATACCGGCCGTTTTGCTGCCCATGATGACAGAAATCCCGTTTGCCACGGTGAGGACGAGAACAACGCCCAGCATTTCACGGGCACCGGCAACAAATTCGCGAACAAATTCCGGTTCAGGAATCTTGTTGATGGGCCCCAAGAGCAAGGCACCAACAAGGAAGACAAAGGCAAATTCATCAAAGTACCAATCGCCAAATTCCGTATAATGACCCGCGCCAAACAGTTCACCCAGGATAGGGACCTTGGCCAAGCTGCGGAAAGGCAGATTCACCACGTCCTTCATGGTGCTGCCGTCAGCAAACTTGATGGCGTCCCAAGGCATGTACCCGCAGACAAGGGCCAGGATAATGACCACCAGCAGGGTGATGGACCAAGCTTTGCGGCTCGTAAATTCTTCCATTTTGTGATCTTCATCAACAAGGGTCTTGATATCAAGACCGTGGACGATGGATCTTGTTGGATCCCTTTTGACCGTGTCGGCATAGTGGAGCATATAGACGAGCCCCACAACATAAAGGACGAAGAAAATGACAATACGCAGCAGCATGCCGCTGCCCATGGACAGTCCATCGGTTCCAATGGCCCCTACGGCAGCCCCCAAGGAAAAGGGGTTGACAATACTTGCCATATTGCCCGCCGTAGCCCCGACAAAAAGGACACCGATCCCAGTAATGACGTCATACCCGGCAAGTACAAAAAGGGGAACGACGACCATGGAATAAGCCGGGATTTCTTCCCACAGTCCATAGACCGCGCCAAATAAGGCAGAAACAAACATGAGAACGATGATCAGGGCCTTTCCCGTAAACCGTTTGAGGAGCCAGCCAATGGCCGAATTCATGGCTCCGACATGGTTCATGAGGTGCAGGAAGCTTCCAGCCATAAGGATGGCAAAGCCAACAGGAGCGGCCTTGACAAAGCCCCGGATCGGCGCCATGAGGATGTCCCACAGGCCCATGGGCTGCAGGCCCTGTCCGGTCACGACTTTGCCTTCGACCATAATGGCGTTGTAAATGATTTCCTTTGTCCCGTTATTTTTAATGACAACGGATTGAGGGACAAACCAAGTCAGGATAGCGACAACGATCAGGACTAAAAATACAATGGAATAAGAGCTCAGCATTTGTTTCTTTTTCTTTGCTTGTACGTCTGACATAAGGACCCTTCTTTCTATTTGTACGGAAACAGGAAGCAAGAGGAGGCATCAGCGGTTGAAATTCACAAAAGTGTGGATGTAGATTTTCATCGCCGTTTTATAATCATCAACAACCATATTTTCATTTGGCATGTGTTCACTTTTTTCAACGCCGGGAAGGATGATGCCGTAGGCCACACAGTTATCCATGGCACGGGCATAGGTGGCGCCGCCGCTGGAAAGGGGTTTATGCTCCGTATCACCCGTCGCTTCAACATAGCTATCCATGAGCTTTTTGATGATAGGCGAATCAAGGGGCAGATAGACCGGTTTCAACCAGTCAAATTCATGATAGGTAAAGCCGTATTCAGCCGCTTTTTGCGTAATGGCTTCAACCGCCTTTTCCTTTGGATAGGTCACGGGAAGGCGCATATCGATGGACAGGATTTCTTCTTTTTCCGTAAGTTCAATCTTACCGAGGTTGAATTTGAGCTCACCGGATGCGTCATCCTTGACATCACCAAAAATAGGTTCTGCAAAAAGATGCCCCTCCAGATTATCCTTCACAAAACGGGCCGCCTTCGTCGGGTATCCCATGGCCTCAAGGGCAAGCAGATAGCGATGGATGGCATTGACACCCTTTTCAGCAAACTGGGCATGCATCCCTTTACCAAGAATGCCCACGGTCTCCCCTTCATCGCGGTATTCATAATGAAGATTCTTCAGGGCCTCTATGAGGGCCTGCGATTTAGGAGCCTTGACATAGCTGGGAACGACGTTATAGGCATCACCGGCCTTAAAGGTGAGACCACTTTCGTTCGACGCATGGAGCGTATATTCAAGGACCCCTTTTTCAGCATGGATAAGGGGGAAAATGGAATCAGGCGTAAAACCAAAATCCGGTTTTTCCTCTTTTTCCATATAGACCTTGATGCCGCGCCAGAGGTTTTCTTCATCGGTGCCAAAAATAAAGCGCAGACGGTAATTGGGGGTAAATCCTTCGTCAAGAAGAGCTTTAACGGCATAGACAGCAGTCAAGGTTGGGCCTTTATCATCCTGAACGCCGCGGCCATAGGCCTTACCGTCGCGGTAGTTCACTGTAAAGGGATCACTCTTCCAATCATCGATGAGCCCTGGCGGGACCACGTCAAGATGCCCTAAAACACCGATCAGGGTATCGCCTTCACCAATTTCCGCCCATCCATAGTAACCGTCTGGATCGGCATACGTACGATACCCCAGGTCCTTCATAAGGGCCATGGTTTCATCAAGAACCTTCTTGATGGCCGGCACATGGGGATAGTCATCGTCTTCCTTAAGATAGCTCGGGACCGCCACAAGCCGCTCCATAGCCTTTAGAAACTGGGGAAAGTTTTTTTCCATGCGCCCATAATAGTGCGCTTTTTCGTCCGGTGTCATGATTCTGGTTCCTCCTTTTTTCAGGAAAGTCCTGTTTCGTCGAAAAATTCAGCAAACAATTGATAAAATAATCTTTCACCACGATTATATCATAGGGTAAGGGCGTCCATAGAGCGACAAAAAAGGGTTTCCTGCGTAAAAGGAAACCCTTCCTAGGGGAGTACGCGGTTCATGCAGTCCAGCGTCCCTCCCCTCTGGATTATGAAATATCTCAATCGGTTACCTGCGTCTTATGAAGCTTTCGATAAAACGCTTCAAGCCCCCTCTTCTTTGCCCTGTAATAGGGCTTTTTCCACGTTGAAAGGCCCTTTCCGAGAAAAGGCGTATAGACGCCGCCAATCCGCAGCTGGCGCAGGACAATATCCTCATAGGGGACATCGGGATTTTTCAGCATATCATACATGGTCATGAAGGCCGTTGTTCGTCCCTCACCGGCAACACAGTGAAAATGAAGCCAGGCGTCCTTAGGCAAAGTCTTTACGAAACGGCGGAACCGCTCAATTTCCCCTGCATCAGGCCACAGATGGTCTGTTGCTGTAAAGCGGACATACATCACCCCTTTTTGAGCAGCAAGTTCCGCTTCCGTAAGCACCTGACCCGCCTCCACGGTCATGGTTGAAGCAGACCTTTTATCCGTTTTGAGACGCACAAGGGTCACGTCCTGTCCCTGAAGGGCGTGGATACGCTGCGCTTCATCAGCAAGTACAGCAAAGTGTCCCTTTTCCCTGTTGGCCCAATTCCGTTTCCCATACCAGCTTACGGGCATTCCATTCACAAAGCCATGGCTCTCCTGTCGCAGGTCAACAAGGACAATAGGTCCTTGGGTTCTATTTCGAAGATCTGCAAGGATTGCATCGAGTCCTTTTTCAGAGTACTGGCTGGATCCTGAGATATGAAGCTCAGACAGTCCTTTGCAGCTGGGAATACGGGAAGAAGCTTCCTTTGCGTAGCGAGGAGGGATTGCCCGATAAGCATCATCACAGGTCCTATAATTGCGCGGAAGTCCAGGTGCATTTTCTGCGTCAAGACGCCACAGCGCGCCTTCGTAGGAAAAAGGCGCCTCAAGGGGCACGCTTTTAGGGGCCTCCTTTGCTCTGACGCAAGGAAGAGGCGCTGAAAAAGCAATCAAGGAAGCGCTTAGCATCAGTAAAAAGGGAACCTTTTTCAGCATCTTTCCTCCTATAAAAAACAAACCCCCAACCCGTAACACGAGTTGGGGAATCTTCCAAATTGGTGGAGCATAGGGGGATCGAACCCCTGACCTCAAGATTGCGAACCTTGCGCTCTCCCAGCTGAGCTAATGCCCCAATAGTTAGTATTATAGCCCTTTCCCTAAATTCACGCAAGAGAAAATAGAGGGTTGGATGACAATATTATACGACGTCGTCAGCCTGCTTCGCGTTTTTCCCAGCATCGGGGCCAATCTGGAGCCCTATTCGAAAAAGGAAAATGGAGAAAAGGCCATAACGTCGGCGCCAAACCGTGTCCTTCGGACTGGGCGACGAATTAAATCCGTCCTTAAACATGTTTTTCGGACTTTCGCTCGTAAGGAAACGTCGCTACGCTCCTCATCCACCACCAAAAGGGCACGCTTGCCTCATTTTAATGAGGCAACATGCGGCTTTTGGTTCCCCGCCCTGGTGGGGCGGCTCGACTCTACGAGTCGAGCTCAGAGGCAAAACACAAAGGCGGGCAGTGCTTAAACGAAGGAAATCGTTTCTTAATTTCATTGTAATCATAATCATATGGATAGAATGGATAAAGATCCCATCGGATAAATATTCCCCCATATCAGACTAACTACGCTAACGGATTCAACCTACAAAAAGCCCAGAACCGAACTCGTATCTACGTTCTATTTAGGGCTCACGTCACGGTCTTTTTGCCTTGGAGACGGCGAAAGCCGTTCCGCCCCGCCAGGGCGGTAAGCGCATCGCCGATCGATTCGCAAGCTTCCTTGGCGCCTTTGAAAAAGCGAAGCGAGAGATCGTGACAGGCGCTTATCCAGGGAGCGCAGAGCCCTTTTATCCCTTACATCCGCCTAATTAGAATCCGGCGGATGCAAAAGTAACGGATACGTTTTCGTGTATGACGATGTTGCAAACAATCTTTCTTAGCAGGATTGTAACAAGCAGGCTTGTTAGGTGGAGGATGAGGAGGCCGGTTTGTGGCCGACGTTTCCTTACGAACGGCTAGCGAGGAGCATTTTTCGATGGGCCAAAACCGCTGCGTATGGAGCTCTTGCTCCATAGCCGGTTGCAGGACCGTGTTATCGAAAAATTGATTCGGCCCCCTCCGGTCGGGACGCTTTGTGGCCGCGCGTTACTCTCTTTTGCCTTACGGGCTTTTCTTTCATTTGCTTTTTGCGAATTTGGCTCAGACGGGTCCAATTGCGAGGAGCCCCGCTTCCACCGACGACGACGGACCTGAGACGTCAGCAATCCGCTAGCGCAGCGACGCGGGAGCTGTTGCGCGAAGGTTCTCTGAAGCGGCGCCACCAAAAATAAATCGGCGACGCGTGAGTTTCTTTGCGGCCAGAGGCCAGTACGTCTAGGAGGTTGAGGTCGCGGGCGACAAAGTAGATGGGCCCATATGGACTGAAGATTGCAAAAAGCTTCCGCTTTGATAAGCTAGGCGCTGGAAGTGACGACACATGGGTAGGAAAGGAAACGCCCAGGCGTAAGCTATCCCCAAACGTGGGACGGTCCACTGTACGATAGCCCATGAGCCCATTGATTCCTCCATTTTTTTTAATGATAGAACGGGCTTACCTTTCCCTTGAATTCGCCCAATTTCCAAGGCCAACATTTGACAGGCCGCCCTCTTTCCATATACAATAACGTCACTTGATGGAAGATAGGAGAACCGTTGTGACCATTGATGCAATCTTACAGAAAGAAACCTTGACCCATAGTGACCTTGTGACCCTTCTGGGGACAACGGACGCGGGACAGCGAAAGAAACTTTATGATGCGGCTTATGCCGTAAAACTCAAATATATTGGTAATGTTGACCATTACCGGGGCCTCTTGGAATTTTCCAATCGCTGTATCAAGAATTGCAAATACTGCGGCATCCGCCGGGATAATGAAGAGGTGGAACGCTTTGACACGCCTTATGAAGATCTTCTTGCCATGGCCAAATGGGCTTATGATGAGCGTTACGGATCGCTGACCCTGCAGAGTGGGGAGCGTCAGGACGAGGAATTCATTGCCTACGTGGAACGTCTGATCCTGGATATCAAAAAAATTGGCGGCGGTGCCTTGGGCCTTACGCTTTGTGTTGGGGAGCAGACGGAAGAAACCTACCGACGCTGGTTTGAAGCGGGGGCCCATCGCTACCTTCTGCGCATTGAAACGAGCAATCCTGCCTTATATCGGACCCTTCACCCCCAAGATGGGCACCATAAGTGGGAAGTGCGTCGTGACTGCCTAAAGACGCTCAAAAAGATTGGCTACCAGGTAGGAACCGGAGACATGATGGGGCTGCCGGGGCAGACCTTGGATGACCTGGCCTGCGATATCGAATTTTTCCGCCATATGGATATCGATATGATCGGTATGGGTCCTTATGTCGTTCACCACAATACACCGATTGGGAAACATGTCCTTGCAGCCGGCGGTGACAGCAAAGAAGCACAGAACCAGCGCTTTATCCTGGGTCTTAATATGATTGCCGTGACGCGTCTTTACCTTAAGAACGTCAATATCGCCGCTACTACGGCGCTTCAGGCCCTGAATCCCTTGGGACGGGAACTGGGGCTTTTGGCAGGAGCCAATATCCTCATGCCGCTTGTAACGCTGCCGAAGTTCCGCCCTCAGTATCTGCTTTACGACAACAAACCCTGCGTTGAGGATTCCCCGGATCAGTGTAAGCACTGCCTTGCCGGTCGGGTGGCCTCTATTGGGGATAAAGTCGGATTTGGCGAGTGGGGCGATTCACCGCATTACTTTGCCGAAAAGACACAATAATAAAAAAGGAAGGGACGGGACCCAAAAGGGGACCGTCTTTTTGCTATGCTTTAAAGTTATAGGAAATGGTATAAAAAGCCTATTTTACAAATAAAAAGCATTGCGTTAGAATGGATTCCATCATCACCGTAAGGGGGAATCATCATGGCTGTACAGAATCCCGTTCATTTTGATATTGTAGGCAGTTTCCTGCGTCCGGAACGCCTCAAAAAGGCACGTGAGGCGTTCCGCTCCGGCGCCCTCGGTCAGGCTGGCCTGCGCCGCGTGGAAGATGAGGAAATCCGCAAACTCATCAGCAAGGAAAAGGCTCTTGGCCTGCGCACCCTGACGGATGGGGAGTTTCGCCGCGAATATTGGCACCTTGATTTTATGTGGGGCCTTGGCGGAATCAAGCGGGAAACCCTTTCCCATGGCTATTTCTTCGAAGGGGAGGAAACAGGCCGGGATACAGCAGTCCTTACGGGAAAGCTTTCTGGGGACCATCATCCCATCGTCGATGATTTCCGCTTTACCCAACAGTTTGCCTATCAAAATACAGTGGTAAAGGAAACTCTCCCTGCTCCGGCGCATTTGCTTGATGAGCTTTACCGGGAGGAAAACGCCGCGGTCACAAAAGCAATCTATCCTGACGAGGACGCGCTCATCGATGATATTGTCGCCGCTTATCGAACCGTGATCCGTGACCTTTATGATGCTGGCTGCCGCTGCCTGCAGCTGGATGATTGTACGTGGGCCATGCTCTGTGACACGAAGTACTGGACCCAGCGCCAGGGCGGGACTGAAAATCTTAAGGTCATTGCTGAACGTCATCTTACCATCAATAACCGAGTCCTGGAGGACCAGCCCTTTGACCTTGTCATCTCGACCCATGTGTGCCGCGGTAACTACCATTCGACTTGGGCGGCCCGAGGCGGATATCTGCCCATTGCGCCCCTTCTTTTTGCTCGCGAAAAGGTTCATACCCTCTATCTTGAATTTGATGACGAGCGTTCCGGTGGGTTCGCTCCATTGCGTTATGTATCACCAGATAAGACGGTCGTCCTGGGCCTTGTGACGACCAAACGTCCTGACCTTGAAGATCCGGAACGTATCCGGGAACGCATCAAGGAAGCGGCCCAGTATGTTCCGCTTTCCCGGCTCAGCTTAAGCCCCCAATGCGGTTTTGCGTCGACGGAAATCGGAAACAAGCTGACGGAAGAGGATCAGTGGAAGAAGATTGCCCTTGTGCGCGACATTGCCCAGACGGTTTGGGGATAATAAAAAAGGCGAAGGAACCGGATGGGTTCTTTCGCCTTTTTGCTATATGATTAGAAGCAAACTTTATTGGGGTTCAGGATAAGGTCTGGATCAAAGACCAGCTTGATGCCCTGCATAAGGGCAATGGGAAGGGGACCCAGGTTTTCCGCAAGGTAAGCCCGTTTGCCGAGACCAATCCCGTGTTCTCCGGAAATCTGGCCGCCCAATTCGGACGCTTTGGCGTAGAGGGCGTGCATGAAACGTTCTGTTTCTTCCTTGAAGGGCAGGATGTCTTCACGGGCGCCTTTTTTGCAGGCATAGACGTGGATATTGCCATCGCCGGCATGGCCGAACATACGGATGTCAAAGGAAAAGCCTTCCGCAATTTCCCGGATGTAGAGGGTAAAGTCCGGAATCTTTGAAACGGGGACGACCACATCACATTCATCAATGAGGTTATAGATTGATTCAATCCCTTCAAGGAAACTGGAGCGGGCTGCCCAGGTCTTTTCAAGATACATTGGAACATCGGCAACAAGGACGTCAAGAGCGCCTTTTTCCAGGAGCATTTCGGCCGCTTGTTCTACGAGACGGTCCAATTCATCGTTGTGATCGGCATCAAGGGTGATGAGAAGATAGGCGCCGACTTCGGTTCCTTCCACCACTTTCGGAAAAACGCTTGTCCCCATGTAGGCTTCCGTGGTTTCAAGCATTTCCTTTTCAAAGAACTCCAGGGCCTGGGGTTTCAGGTTCGAGTGCTTGATTTCAGGAACTGAGCCAATGGCGTCAGCAAGGTTTTCGAAGGGGACGATAAGGGAACAGTGGCAGGCTGGGGGCGCAATGAGTTTCAGTGTCAGTTCCGTAATGATGCCCAGTGTTCCTTCTGAACCAATCATCAGGTGGAGCAGGCTATATCCCGATGAGGATTTGGATACAGGCGCGCCTACGTGCATGATTTCCCCGCTTGGCAGGACAACGGTCATGGCTTCTACGTAGTCCCGCGTCGTTCCGTACTTGACGGCCCGCATCCCGCCGGCGTTGGTTGATACGTTGCCGCCCAAGGTGGCAAACTTCTCACCTGGATCGGGCGGATAGAAAAAGCCCCGGGATTCAGCGTCCTTGGCAAGGTCTGCCAAAAGAACCCCTGCTTCGACGCGGACATTCATGTTTTCCTCGTCGTAACCAAGGATCTTGTTCATGCGCATGGTGCACAAAACGACGCCCCCTTGGACCGGGGTGCATCCCCCTACGAGGCCCGTTCCCGCGCCGCGGACCGTGACGGGGATATGATGGCGGGCACAGACTTTCATGATGGCTGAAACTTCTTCCGTTGACGTGACGTCAATGGTTACTTCCGGCATGGCAAGGCCGTAGATGGGCATATCATCATGTGTGTAGTCAGGATTGATTTCTTCACCGACGATGACACGGTGACCAGAAATGGCCTTCAGTTCATCGAGGATGTCAGGCGTAATGGCTTCATACTGGGTCATAATAGGTACCTTCCTTTTCTTTGGGGAGGAGACTGTCCTCCGGACTCACGTGACTCTAAGTATAGGCGTCTTGGAACTTTCTGTAAAGGGAAAATACAGAATTTTTTAAAAAAACAGACGCCCCCTTGCAGAAAGAAAAATATGGCCGTGCCCGTGCTTTTCTGTGAGGCCTATAGTATAATGAGAAAATAAGTGTTCATAATAGATCAATCATCAAGAATTTGACTTTTTCTTCTACATCGCAGAGGAGGTTTTATTGATATGAATTGCAGGAAACATACCTTTGTTACCATGGTCCTTGCAGGACTTTTGGGAATGCCCGCCCTTTGGGGGGAAGCAGCCTCTCCTAAAGGAAAAGCACCTCTTCCGGAAGCCGCCCGTACAGCGGCTGAGGGGTGGAGCCAAAAGGAAGCCGCCAAAAAGGGAACCGCACCTGTAGAGGGAAAGACCAATCAAAAAAATCTGTCAGCTCCCATCAGCAATGTGCCTGTCAAGCCTCCTTTCAAGAAGGCGGTCCGTGAAGTGGAACTCAAGCTTCAGCGCGGCCAGCTCATCAGCGAAGCCATTGGAGATGTCGACGGCGATGGGAAGGAAGAGGTTGTGGATCTTTTAGGCAATCCCGTTGTTGAAAAATCCTCTTTTATGGGGGACCTTTATATTGTTGTCAAGGAAGTCGGGAAAAAGGATGTGAAATATTTCATCCGGCCCCAAAACCTAGGCGGTTATGATCCCTATCTCATGCTGGCTGATGTGACCGGCAGCGGCGCACCCAATGTCATCGTCGCGGCTCCTACGGGCGGCACGAGCGGTATGGTGGATTTCCGTATCCTTGATTTTACCGGGAAGAAACCGGATGAAATCTTTACCGCTGCCGATAACCGGGGTGTCCAGATTGTAGGAACCTATCTTGACGGTTATCGGGCCCGCCTCCAGTTCCCTAATCTGCCCGGGAAGATGCAGGAAGTCGTCGTCGATCTTTCCCGCAATGAAGATGCCTACCACACACTGAACGTCTTTGATGAAACGGGCCGTGTCCTTCCTTCCGGTCAGCGGCCTTACGCTCAGGGCATCAGTGAACTCATTCCCATGGATACGGATGGCGATGGGGTGGATGCCCTCATTACGACGCAGAAGGTCATTGGTGCTGTTCAGGCCGCGCCCATTGGCTATGTGAGGACCTTGTGGGCTTATCGGGCCGGTACGTGGCAGGTCCAAGATGTTTCCTTCAGGACCGAGCTCTATACGAAACCGGCTTATCAGACAAGTGACCGCGTCAAGGGCAAATCAGGATATGAAATCATCCCTCTGCCTCTTGATACCCCTGTGGGCAATCTCTATTATCCTCATTTCCAAAAGTTCGATGCAAAACTTGCTTGGAAAATGAACCATGCTATGGAAATGTTCTATCGCAGCAAGATCCGCGATGCCAGCTTTGGAAGTAGGCTCCATCTTTCCTATGATGTGAAGTACGCAGGGAAAAACTATGCCAGTATCCTCGTCATGGGTCTTTACTCCGACCATGAGATGAATGAACCCATCATCCAAGGTTTCAATTTTGATTTGCGGACCGGGGAAGCGGTGGAACTTAAGGATCTTGTCCGGCCTGCGGGCAAGTTCTGGACCATGGTTCGCAATGAAGCCCAAGCGTCCGGGGTTTCCCTCACGGAAAAAGACGTGAAAGGATTCTACTATGATGGTGCCGTGTTGGGACTGTTTTATGGCGACAACAGGGAATTTGATCTGGAAGAAGACAAGGTATTGCCTTTCATGATCAAGAATCGTCTTGAAGAAGAATTTTTGACTAGCCAGTCAAAAGAAGAAAAAGAAAGAAATGCCGAGAAAAAAGAAGAACGGAAAGTAAAAACAACAGAATCCGAGATTTGAAGGGACCCTCTTCATAGGGTATAATGTGTAGGAATTTTTGTCGATTCAGTTTACTTTCCCTTGCTGGAAGTGCCTCTTTAGGGGCACTTCCTTCAGCAAGGAAGGATTTTAGGAGGAGTTTCAATGCTAGGAAAAAAGAAAGCCATGGCTCTAGGGCTGGCACTTCTCGTTGCCTTGGGAGCTGCCGGCTGCAGCAAGAAAACAGCCGCTCCTGGTGGCGCTGTCAAGGTCAAGGTCATGCAGGCCATCAAGCGTGATACACCGCTGACCTATGAGTACACCGGTTTTGTTGAAGCAAAGGATCAGGTTTCCATTAAGTCAAAAGTCACAGGAACCATTATCAAGAAGTATGTCAATGGCGGCGATTATGTTGAAGCCGGACAGCTTCTTTACGAAATCGATCCTCGGGCCTATGAAGCCAATGTGCTCAATGCTCAGGCCAATCTAGCCAATGCCCAGGCTTCCCTTGCCAATGCCCAGCGTGATGCAGCCCGTTACCAGAGCCTTTACGAAGAAGGAGCTGTTTCCAAACAGACAGCAGACCAGTACAATACGGCGCTTGAACAGGCTCAGGCCAGCGTCAATGCGTACCAGGCCCTTGTGACAAGTTCCCAGGTAAACGTCAGCGATACAAAAATCGTAGCTCCCTTTGCAGGGAAAATCGATACGAATACACTGGCTGAAGGGGAATTTGTAACGGCCAACTCCACCGTCCTTACGACCCTTTCCAACAGCGATCCCATGCGGGTGCGTTTTTCCGTTTCCGAAAGTGATTACCTTGATATGTTGAAGGGCAATACGGACAACGGCAATCAGCTGCGTGACATTACGCTGACCCTCGCCGATGGATCTACTTATGCCTATAAGGGATATGTCGATCAGGTCGACCGTTCCGTCAGTGATTCAACGGGTACCTTGACTTTGAAGGCACTCTTCCAGAATCCGGATCATCTGCTCCTTCCTGGTATGTTTGCCAATGTTTCCGTTGTGGGTTCGACGGAACCTGGAGCCATCCTTGTTCCTCAGCGGGCTGTTACGGATCTGCTCTATAAGCATTATGTCTATGTCGTCAATGCTGACAACAGCGTTTCTATGAAGGAAGTCCAACTTGGCGCCCGCATTGGCCGTTTGTGGCTCGTCAAGAGCGGTCTTGACGGTACGGAAACTGTTGTGGTTGAAGGCGTACAGAAACTAAATAAGGACAGTAAGGTTGATCCCGTAACCATGACGGAAGATGAACTCGACACGTCGAGTGATTCTTCCAGCGCTGGGAGCGCAAGCTGACAAGGAGGTCTAGGAAGTGGCAAAATTCTTTATTGAACATCCTGTTTTTGCCTGCGTTATCTCCATCATCATCGCCCTTGTCGGTTCCATTTCCGCCGTCAGTCTCCCTGTTGCCCAGTATCCGCAGATTTCCAACCCCCGTATTTCCGTATCAACGAACTACGTTGGTGCCAACGCTGAGGTTGTAGAGCAGACGGTTGCCCAGGCAATTGAAAAAGAAGTCAACGGCGTTGACAACATGGTCGACATGCGTTCCACCAGTGATAACGATGGGAACTACACCCTTGATATCAAGTTCGATCTCGGTACGGATGATGACATGGATATGGTCAAGGTCCAGAACCGCGTGGCCCAGGCCAATGCGTCCTTGCCGAGCGAAGTAACAAGCTATGGCGTAACGACCAGTAAGCAGGCAGAAGAGACCATCATGTATTTCTCCCTGTTGTCGCCGAATGGGACTTATGATGAACTCTTTCTTAAAAACTATGGCACGACGCAGTTCGTCGATGCCTTGAAACGTGTGGATGGGGTTTCCGAAGTCAACGAATATGGTCCGGACCCTGTCTCTTATACACATCTCCGAGCCCACGAGACGCGTAGTAATCTCG
>ENA-UAIT01000582-UAIT01000582.1-human-gut-metagenome-genome-assembly--contig:-NODE-582-length-13654-cov-5.701302_pt1 | contig 13654 bp, 9 predicted proteins | sample MGYA00244422_ERZ654397 | MGnify/ENA primary metagenome ERZ654397 (study PRJEB26926, sample SAMN06164923) | human gut metagenome | biome: ENVO:00009003; feature: ENVO:2100002; material: ENVO:00002003... | reverse complement strand
TTTTCAAGCAGAAGACGGCATACGAGATTACTACGCGTCTCGTGGGCTCGGAGATCTGTATAAGAGACAGGTGCGTCAACGTTCCAGACATCTCCACAGCCAACAGAATCGACGTGATCGGCGTTTTCACGGACGCGGCGAGCGTGCCCGTCATCACGCACACCGCAAACACCGCCACTGCGTCGGATGGCAGATCACCAAATCGATGCAACACTTCACCGCAGATGCCGCCGGCCAGCGAACCGACCGCAAGAATCGGCATAAAAATACCGCCAGGCGCGCCTGAGCCGAAACTCGTGGATGTGAACAGCATCTTCGCCACGAACAGCAGACACAGCACTCCCAAGCCGACGCGCGCATGTTCGGCGGTATCAATCAGATTCGAGCCGCCGCCGAGCACGTCGGGCAACCAGATGCCGACAGGCAACGCGATCGCAATCGCAATCATCGGGCGGCTCCATGCCGGCAGTTTGCCGTACAGCGTCTGGAAGCCAAGCAACGAGCGGTTCATCAGCGAACCAACCAAACCGGCCACCAATCCCAACGGAATCAGCCACACATACTCTTCCAACGACAGCTGACCGATATCACCGAAATCCAAAACCGGACGCAGACCGAAACAGTATTTCGAGACGAAATCGGCGGTCAGCGATGCGGCAGTGGCACCCATCAGAATCGCAGGGGAAAAACTCCGATGCACCCCTTCCAAAGCGAACATCATGCCGGACAGCGGCGCGCTGAACGCGGCGGACAAGCCTGCCGCGGCACCGGCGGTGACCAGATAATGCTCCTGCATGTCCTCACGGCGGTGGCCGCGCAAACGGTGGGACACACACTGCGCTCCCGACGCACCAATCTGAATGGACGGCCCCTCACGGCCGAGCGACAGACCAAACAACGCGCCCAACAGTCCACCGACGAAACGGACTGGCAGAATCGTCTGCCAACGCATCTTCAAGCCGCATATCACCACGCCGTTGGTCTGCGGGATGCCGCTGCCACCGGCCATCGGCTCCTTGCCGACCATCCACGCGATCGCCAGCGCGGCCGCCACCGCGGCAACCGCCCACGGCGCAATCAGCCACGGGGTCTCGCGAATCCGCGCATATATCCAGCGGGACGCATCCGTGCCGTATTCGATGCCGAGACGGTATACGACGACCAGCAATCCTGAAACCAGACCAATGACTATGCCGGCCGCCGCCATCTTCCACTTCAAGTGGTCGAATCGCGGAATCAGCCGGCGGATATCATGTGCCGCGTCGTTGCCAGTCAAGCCGGGAAACTCGTTGCCGACGGTCAGTCGACCAGCGAATTGATCTGGATGATATGGTCGCGCTGCGGGCCGGTGCCGATCACGGAGATACGGCAGCCGGACAGTTCCTCAAGACGCTTGACGTAATCCTGACAGGTCTTCGGCAGATCATTGAAGTCGTGGATTTGGGAAATATCCTCGTCCCAACCCGGCATGGATTCGTAGATCGGCTTCGCTGCCGCGAATTCGGACTGATCAGTAGGCATATCGTCGCGGCGTTCGCCGTTGACATCATAGGCCACGCACAATGGGATTTCCTTCAGGCCGGTAAGCACGTCGAGCTTGGTGAGCACGATGTCGGTCAGGCCGTTGACCTGAGCCGCATAACGATTGACGACCGCATCGAACCAGCCACAACGACGCGGACGGCCGGTGGTCACGCCGTACTCGTGGCCCTGGGCTCGCAGCCATTCGCCCTCCTCGCCGAACAGCTCGGTCGGGAACGGTCCTTCGCCCACGCGGGTCACGTACGCTTTGGAAACGCCGATCACGCGGGTGATCTTGGTCGGGCCGACACCGGTACCGGTGCATGCGCCGCCGGCAGTCGGGTTGGAGGACGTGACAAACGGATATGTGCCGTGATCCACATCAAGCATGGTCGCCTGACCACCCTCGAACAGCACGGTCTTACCCTCATCAAGCGCCTTGTTCAACACCAGCGAAGTATTGGCAACATACGGCTTCAGGCGCTCGCCAAGACGAAGCAGCTCATCCGTGGTTTCGTTCACATCAATCGGACGACGATTGTACAGCTTCACCAGCATCTGGTTCTTCTGATGCAGGCTTGCCTCAACCTTGTCGTGCAAATGCTCAGCATTGAACAGGTCGTGCACGCGGATGCCCACGCGATTAATCTTGTCGGCATACGCAGGTCCAATGCCGCGACCGGTGGTACCGATCTTATGCTTGCCAAGGAAGCGTTCGGTCACCTTGTCGAGCGTGCGATGGTACGGCGCGATCACGTGCGCGGCTTCGCTCACCAGCAGTCGGGAGCAGTCCACGCCACGGCTTTCAAGACCGTCGATCTCCTCGAACAGCACTTCGGGATCGACGACGACGCCGTTGCCGATCACGGGGGTCACGTTCGGGCTGATGATGCCGGAGGGCAGCAGGTGCAGCGCATACGATTCGTCACCAACGACCACGGTATGGCCCGCATTGTTGCCGCCATTGAAACGCGCAACATAGTCGACCTTGGTGCCGATAAGATCGGTCGCCTTGCCCTTACCTTCGTCGCCCCACTGGGCACCGATCAAAACAATTCCAGGCATGTTGTTGCACCTCCGCGCGTATGCGATTTCGCCTCAAAGCCTTACCCAAGGCCTTACAAAGACTACCCTGCGCCCTCTACCGGATATCTGCCGGATATGCACCGATCGGCCGTTGAAACTAGTCAGTTCCATCGTTTTCGTCTCATACAACGCGACACACCCACCGTGCCGCACACGCCGCATGCATTACACGGCGCGTGCGGCATCACACTACTTCAACGCCTTGCCCGCGCTGCCAAGCTGCCTGCAAGCCTCCACCACGCGTGCGGCCATGGCGCTTTCCGCTTCGCGCCCCCACGAACGCGGGTCGTACATCTTCTTGTTGCCCACCTCACCGTCGATTTTGAGCACCGAATCATAGTTGGAGAACATGTGACCGGCCACCGCACGGCTGAATGCGTACTGCGTATCGGTGTCGATGTTCATCTTCACCACGCCGTAGCTCACGGCCTGCGCGATCTCCTCCGGCGCGGAGCCGGAACCGCCGTGGAACACCAGGGCGAACGGCTTACCGGGAGCGACATCCAGCGAGTGCGCGGGGTCGGGCATTTCGCCGGCCTTAATCGCGAGCGCGACCGTGGTCTGGATTTCGTCGAGCAGTTCGGGGTGCAGTTTCACCACGCCCGGTTTGTATGCGCCGTGCACGTTGCCGAAGGTGAAGGCGGCCATGTAGCGTCCGCGCTCGCCGAGGCCGAGTCGTTGCGCGACGGCGATGCCTTGCGCGGGCGTGGAATACAGTTTGTCATTGATTTCGGCGCTGTGCCCGTCTTCTTCGCCGCCGACCGCGCCGATTTCGATTTCCAGCACGGTGTGCGCGGCTTGGGATTTGTCGAGCAGTTCTTCTGCGATGTCGAGGTTTTCACCCAGCGGCACTGTGGAACCGTCCCACATGTGTGACTGGAAGGTCGGTTCCTGACCGTGCTTCACCTGTTCGACTTCATGGTCGAGCAGGGGGCGCACCCATTCGTCCAAATACTGTTTGGCGCAGTGGTCGGTGTGCAGGGCGATGGTGATGTTGGGGTATTTCGCCGCGACTTCGTGCGCGAAGGCTGCGAAGGCAAGCGAGCCGGTGACGCGGTCGTTGACGCGTTGCCCGGAGAAGTAGGCGGCGCCGCCTACGGAGACTTGGATGATGCCATCGGATTCCGCCTCGGCGAAACCCTGGAGTGCGGCGTTCAAGGTCTGCGTGCTGGTCACATTGATCGCGGGATAAGCGTAACCGCCGCGGCGTGCGGCGTCCAGCATTTGCGCATAACGTTCCGGCGTTGCAATAGTCATGCCTCCATTATCGCCCAACCCTATCCCACTTGTCATGTGACAACATTCGCCATCTTTCCTTTCCGTTTTCCCGACCGTCCACTCCATATCCAGGTCGCCCGCCCCACTAGGGCCATATGCCGAGCGTTCTCGTCTCATATCCCGACACTTGCGGGACCGACCAATAAACATGGCGAAACCATTGCGATCGTTCCATCGGAAGTCATAGAATATCCACCGGATCGCGCGACGAAGAGCCCAACCGGGTGTTCCCGCACGGGCATGCCGTCGCACGTAGATGTTGCGACCAATACCCGCGAGGAGGCTTGATGCACCAGGTTTTCGCCATCTTCCTTCGAGACGTGAAACGCATTCTGAAGAACCCTGTGGCGCTCGTCGTCACGCTGGGTGTGGCTATCATCCCATCACTATACGCATGGTGCAATATCCTCGCCAACTGGGACCCGTACGCGAACACGGGCAACATCCAAGTCGCTGTGGCGAACGAGGACAAGGGCACAACCTCCACGCTGGTCGGCCATCTCGACGCTGGCCAGCAGACCGTCAACCAGCTTAAGAAGAACCATCAGCTCGGCTGGCGTTTCGTTCCCAAGCAGCAAGCCATCGAAGGCGTGGAATCCGGCAAATACTATGCGGCGATCGTACTGCCGGAAGACTTCAGCTCCAGACTCATCGGCACCGTCACCGGTAAAGGCGACCGACCGTCGATCACGTACTACATCAACGAAAAGCTGAACGCGATCGCGCCGAAAATCACCGATACGGGCGCGACCACGATCGACGAACAGATCAACACCACTTTCGTTTCCAGCGTGGCCGACGCCGTGGCAAAGGAAGTGAAGGAGACAGCGGGAGAAACCACCGGCAGCGTGAAAAGCGCGCAAAGCGACGTCATCAACGATCTGACCGACACCATCAACCAGCTCGAAACCGTCCAACAGCAGCTGCGCGACACCCGTTCCACGCTCGACAAGGCCCTCACCACCATCGATTCGGCCAAACAGTCCAACATCGCGCTCGCCTCGGAAATCACCAACTCGCTTGACACCGTCGGCAAGGCGTCCGACTTGCTGAGCGAGACGCGCACACAAACCGAACGATTCTCGAACACGCTGGTCGGAGCGCTCGACAACGGCAGCACGCAACTGTCCGGCCTGCAGGTCAACGTGAGCAATGCCACCGGCACCGTGCTCAGCGGACTGAACACCACGCAGGACGCGCTCGACCAAGTGTCCAGCACCATGCATCACGTCAACACCACCACCGGCACCGTGCTCGACGGCGTGGAGAAGGCGTTGCAGGCCAGCCAGCTGGATCCGAACAGCCAAACGTATAAGGATCTTTCCGCGCAGCTCGCCGAAGCCCGCAAACAGCTGACGTTCCAGCAGCAGCGCATCGACGCCTTCGATCAGGACACCACGGCTGCGATCAACGCGGGGAAGAACACCGCGAACGGGTTCAATGACGATGTCACCACGCTGGCGAAGAACGGCACGGCGTCGATGGCGAGCGCACGCACGACCATCACCGGCACGGTCATGCCGAATCTCAACACCGGGCTCGATACACTCAGCCTGGCCAATGGGTCGCTGTCCGGCACGCTTACCACGCTGCAAAGCACGCTGGAACAGGGCAACGGGCTGCTCGACCAGTTGTCGCGCACCGTGACCCAAACGAACACCACCATTGCTGGCACGCAGACGCAGCTCGCCAATCTCGCCAAACAGCTCAACACCACGCGCACCGATGTGGCCGCGTTGAGCAGTTCGGCGATGTTCCAGCAGCTTTCCCAAGCGCTCGGACTTGACGCGAGCGAGGTCGGCTCGTTCGTGGGCGAGCCGGTGCATTTGGACGAACAGGTCCTCTACCCGGTCAAAAACTATGGTTCCGCGGTCACGCCGTTCTACACGAATCTTGCGCTGTGGGTCGGCGGATTCGTGCTCGTCGCGATCTACAAGCTTGAAGTGGACCGCGATGAGAAGATCCGCATGTACACGCCACGCCAAGGCTATATGGGCCGTTGGCTGCTGTTCGTCACGGTCGGATTTCTGCAGGCGATCATCGCCACGATCGGCGATCTCGCGCTGGGCATCCAATGCGAGCATCCGTTCCTGTTCATCCTCGTCGGCATTTTCGCCTCGTTCGTCTACGTGAACATCATTTACGCGCTCGCCGTGGCGTTCCGGCATATCGGCAAGGCCGTCGCCGTGATTCTGGTGATCATCCAGATTCCGGGCGCGGCAGGCCTCTACCCCATCGAGATGATGCCGGAATTCTTCCGCCGTCTGAAACCGTTCCTACCGTTCACTTACGGCATCAACGCGATGCGCGGGCCGATCGGCGGCATGTATGCCAACCATTATTGGATCGACATGCTCTCGCTGTTCTGGTATCTGCCTGTGGCGCTGTTCATCGGCTTGGTGGTCCGCAAGCTGGCGTTGAACCTCAACCGCCTGTTCGACAACCGTCTGGCGGACACTGATCTGATGATCACCGAACATAACGAAGGCACGGTGGAACCGTTGCGGCTCACCGAGACCGCGCAGCAGATCGCCGAGGAGTTCCCCGAACTCGCCCGCAGACGGGCGATTCATTTCTTCCGCCTGTACCCGCGCCTGGTGCGTTGGGGATTCCTCGCGCTGGCGGTACTGCCGTTCGTGTTCCTGCTATTGCTATTCATCACGCGCATGAAGCTCGCCATGCTGCTCGGTTGGATCATTTCGATCATCGCCATCGACACGTATCTCATCGTGGTGGAGTATCTGCGCGAACGGTATGCGAATTATCTGGGCGAGGAAGCGATGAGTGCGGAAGAGTTCCGCAGCGCGATCCTGCACGAGAACCTGCTGTTCCGGCCGGGCATGCATTACAAGCCGATGCATGCCGTACGTACGAGGCTGTATGAGGTTGCGCATGGTGGTTTGGCCGGACATGCGACTGAACATGCGGCTGAGTATGCGGCTGGAAACACGGACGGAAATGCTGGCAGGAGTCTGCGTGAGGAGGGGAACGAACAGTGAAAATGATCTGGGGCATCTTCAAGCGGGACATGTGCCATGCCACCCGCAACGTGATCGCCGTGATCGTCTCGATGGGCCTGGTGGTGGTGCCGGCGCTGTACGCCTGGTTCAACATCGCGGCCAGCTGGGACCCCTACGGCAACACCAAGGCATTGAAGGTCGCCGTGGCCAATAACGACAAGGGTTACAAGTCGGATCTCATACCGGTGCGCGTCAACGTGGGCGAAACCATCATCAGCACACTGCACGCCAACGACCAGCTGGACTGGCAGTTCGTGAAAAGCGACAAGGCAATCGACGGGGTGAAATCCGGCGAATACTATGCGGCGATCGTAATTCCGAAAGGTTTCAGCGCCGACATGATGACGCTGTTCTCCCCCGACATCAAACACGCGCAGCTCAAGTACTATCTGAACGAGAAAATCAACCCGATCGCCCCGCATATCACCGATCAGGGCGCGACAACCGTGGTCAACACGATCGACAAAACCTTCGCCAAAACGATTGCGCAAGTCGGACTCGACCTGGCCTCAAGCATCCTACACTATTCGCAAAGCCCGCAAATGGCCGAATACATGCGCAACCTCAACGGCAATCTCACGACCATGGCGGATACGCTGAGCGGCGCATCGCAGCAGGTGACGTCGTATTCGCAGCTGCTCGGCTCGGCGAACGACATCGTGGATTCCACGGGCAAACTGCTCGCCTCGGCGACCAAAGCGGGCAAACAGGCCCAGAACGCATTGAAACAAGGCAAATCAGGTGCCACGTCGTTCACTTCGGCAGGTGCGAACGTCACCTCCTCGGTGAACACCGCGCTCGACCAGGTGTCAGGCGCGTTCGACCAAGTAGCTGCCAAGGTAAACAAGGCGTTCGACGCGATCGGCAAGGGCTCAGACACCGCAGCCAGCCAGTTGACAGCGTTGAGCGAACAAGTCTCCAGCGGCGAATCGCTGTACGACACGTACATCACAAGCCTCAACCACATGCGCGAATCGGTGGAACAACTACCGGACAGTGATTCCGCGAAACAGGCGCTGCTGGAAGCCATCGACCGGGAGATCACGCTGCTGGAAGCCGCCAAAGGCGATTCGCAGAAGCTCGCGCAGCAGCTGAAAGACGCTTCCACGCAGGTCACGCAGGATACCGCAGCCGCGGAACGCTCCCGCAAGGAGATCCTGAACCGCATCACCTCCGCGAAGCAGTCGATCAGCAATGTGCGCGACGATTACGCCACGAACGTCAAGCCGAAAATCGACGCGCTCGCCTCCACAGTCAGCACGCTGATCTCCCAAACCGACAGCATGATCACCCAGCTGAGCGGCACCGCCGACGGTCTGGACGATGTGACGGGCGATGTGGGGACGAATGTGACGTCCATCCGTTCCACGCTCGGCGCGATCGCGAAGAAACTCGACTCGTCGGCAGCGACGGTGAAGGAGCTGATCACGAAGCTGGAGACGGGCGGAAACGCCGGTGACGGCAACAGCGATGGTGGCGACGGTGACAACGACGCCGATTCGGGCGAATCGGACGAACTACGTGCACTGGCCACCGCCAACGCGTCCACACTGTCCACGCTGATTTCCGCGCCCGTCGCACTGCATCGCGTCTCGGTGTACCCGATCGCGAACTACGGTTCGGCCATGGCGCCGTTCTATACGATCCTGTCAATCTGGGTGGGTGCGATCATCCTGTGCGCCATGCTGAAAGTGACGATTTCGGACCGCGAGAAGGCGCATGTGCTGGGCTTGGGCGACACGCTGCCGCGCATCGCCGGCCCGTCCGGCCCGGGGAACGCCTCACGTTGGGGACTGCGCCTCGACCACGAGTATTTCGGACGGTACGCGATCTTCGCACTGCTCGCGTTGCTGCAGGGCACACTGGTTTGCCTGGGTGACATGTATTTCCTTGGCGTGCAGGCGAATCATGCGCTGCAGTTCCTTGCCGTGGGGTGGCTTGCCGCGCTCGTGTTCTCGAATATCGTGTATACGCTGACCGTGTCGTTCGGCGATATCGGCAAGGCTGTGGCCGTGGTGCTGCTGGTGATGCAGGTCGCCGGTTCGGGCGGTACGTTCCCTATCGAGACGCTGCCGAAGTTCTTCCAAATGCTCTACCCGTTCCTACCGTTCCCGCACGCCATCGATGCCATGCACGCCGCGATGGCCGGATCATACGGCAATGAGTACCTGCTTGACATGGTGTATCTCGCCTTGTTCCTGATTCCTTCGCTGCTGCTGGGATTGGTGTTGCGCAAGCCGGTGATCCGGTTGAACAACTGGGTGAGCCGCAATCTGGAGTCCACCAAGGTGATGTGACGAGGCGGATTTGAACGGGCTGGTTTGAGCCGGTTTAGATCGGTTTCGGCTGGTACACGTGAACGCGCTGCCCGCCATCATCGACGACCTGAAAACCCAAAGCCACGAATTCGTCACCATCGACCAGCCGGCAAAAACCTAAGCTAGCGTGGAGGCGTAGGGCATTGTCCTGCCCAGTCACTTCCCTTACGTACCGCTGCGCCATCCCGGCGCTCCTCTGCGCCGCCACTACCCCACATGTCGCCTCCTCACGCACCAACAAGTGTCCGATCCCCCGAATCAGCCACCCACGCGTCATCCGGTCACCCCAGGTTGTCCGATTCGGGAGAAACGGACACTCAGGGGCACCGTGCAAACCACACGTTGATCAGAGAACCGGCAACCACCAGCACAACACCGATCCAGAACGGCATGCCCAGCGCCACGCCCAACAGAAGCGTGCTAGAAGCCGTGGAAAACAGCGGAGTCGCGTACGAACCAATCGCAAGCGTTTCCATACTGCCGTGCAACATGCCGTATCCCCAGCACGCGTAGCCGCCCGAAATCGAAGCGGCGCACGCAATCAGCGCAGCATATCCACCGATGCCGGGCGCCGTGTCCGGCAAACCGTCTCCCGAAACGAAATGGATGGTCCACAGTACAACGGCCACACAGCAGAAGAAAATCGTCGTGCCGTCGTAACCGCCGGACAACGACGGCGTAAAAGTCGCATAAATCGCCCAAATAAAGGCGCCAACAAACGCGAGCACATACGGTAGGGGGTTACTGGCGATATTGTGGACCGCTTCCTGCATATCAAGGCTTTCTCCGCCAACCGCCATCGCCACACCGATGGTTGCGATCACCGCGCCAGGAATCGCTTTGGCGACCGCACCACGTTTGTGCGATACCGCTGCGGTCATCAGCACCAGCAGCGTCGGCCACAAGTAGTTGACAAGGCTGACTTCCACGGATTGCGCGTTCGTTGTGGCCAGGCCGATCGACAGCGAGATTGACGCCTCGTATGCGATGAACATGAGTCCGCCTGCGATGAGGTACTTGCATGGCGCTTCGCGGATTGGTTTCGGACGGCGCACAATGAACAGCATGACACCACCGACGGTGTAGATGAGCGCCGAACCGAGCGTGGCGCCGAACGATTCGGAGACCAGTCGCACGAGGCCGGCCATGAAGCCCCACAGGACGATTGCGAACAGGCCGATGAGTGTCGCCGCGTGTGATATGGCATGACCAAATAGGGGGGTACTGGGGCGTTCGCCTGCGGATTCGGCGGGAAGTTTCTGATCCGTATTCACGGATTCCAGCCTACCTGCCGCCCACCCCGCATGTCCGATTCTGCAGAAACGGACAATTGAACACCGGTTTTGGCACCTTGTGCGTCCGATTCACCAGAAACGGACGCACAAGCATTCGGATTCGTATCCCTAACGTCCGATTCACCAAAATCGGACATTCCTGCGACCTGCGATGCCGCAAAGCATCAGCAGCTTGTCCATTTCGGGGTATGCCTTCTCGGACTCCCATTTCGAAATTGCCTGCCGGGAAACGCCCAGCAGCATTGCCAGCTGTTCCTGCGTCATGTTGCGCGAACCGCGCAGATACTGCAGATTCTCTTTGAAACTCATGTCCGCCCTTTCATCGAGTTTCCATATCGCCTCGACTTGCGATTATTGGCGATTGCCAAGCAACAGCTTGTCATAAACGTCGCGTTCCACGCCACCATCTTTCGGTTGCATTGCGATTCGCAACCAAATTTTGCGATGCAACCGACAGTCGCGCAGCGCGAAGTTGACTTCACGGGTCTTTTATGGCAATAGAAAACCCTTGGAATTCCAACGATTCCAAGGGTTTCGAATGGAGCGGATGACGGGAGTCGAACCCGCCTTTAAAGCTTGGGAAGCTTTCGTTCTACCGATGAACTACATCCGCAAGGTTGTGCCTTTTGGGCACGAGCCATTAGTCTAGCACGCAACGGATGCGTATGCGGACACAGACCGACATGCGATACCAATTTTCCGCAATATCACGGAGACTCAACCACGCGGCCGCTGCGAATAGTCGCGAGAATATCTGCCAGCCGAGCCGCCCGAATCATGCGCGGATCCATACTGCGTTCCAAATTGCGGCCCACCGGCACCATCCATCGCAGAACGTCCGCCTTGCCGAATATCCGCCGCCGCAACGCCGCTCGTGGCATAGCCACCGGCCAAATATCCGGACTGCGCGCCCTGCTGCCGCATCTCCTGACCCATCTGCATGAGCCGCGCAATGCGGTCCTGAATCGGCGGATGCGTGGAAAACAGGCGCGAGAAGCCCTCCGCGGAGAACGGACTGGCGATCATCATCGCAGCCACCGACTGCGTGCCGGCGGTCTTCTCCATCGGCATCGCGGCTGCGCCGCCGGAAATCTTGCTCAACGCGGAAGCGAGCGCTTCCGGATCCTCCGTCAACTTGGAACCGTCTTCGTCGGCGTCGTATTCGCGTGTGCGGGAGATTGCCATCTGTATCAGCGACGCTGCGATCGGCGCCAGAATCGTGCTCAGCAGCACACCCAGCAATCCCAAGCCGCCGGACGCCGAATCGTCGCGGTCGTCACGCGAACGGCCGCCGCCGAAATACATGAGCGAGTAGCCGAGGTACGAGATGACGGTGGCCATGGCGGAGGCGATTGCGGACGTCAGAATGTCGTGGTTGTAGACGTGCATGAGTTCGTGTCCGAGCACGCCGCGAATCTCACGTTCGTTAAGCGTCTGTAGGATGCCTTGCGTGCAGCAGACCGCCGCGTGTCGTTCGTTGCGCCCCGTCGCGAACGCGTTGGGGCTCATGGTGGGGGCGATGTAGATGCGCGGCATCGGCTTACCTGCCTTCGCCGATAGCTCGCGGACGATCTTGTATAGTACGGGGGCTTCCTGCTCGCTCACCTGTCGAGCGTGCATGCTGGCGATCGCCAGTTTGTCGGAAAACCAGTAGGAGACGAACGTGGAGCCCAGGCCGATGAGAATGTAGTAGCCGAGCGTGCTTTGACTGGCGCCGGTCGCCCACCAGATGAGCATGATGACGCCCCACATCAACGCGAACAAAAGCGTTGTTTTCAAGCCATTGCAATGGCCGTGCACCTGCAATTTGCCGTTCATGGCCGCCAGCCTAGGAATTCAGGCTGGGATTTTGCTGTATACAAGCTGAAGGGTGGATTTGCAACATCTAGAAACATGCCACGCAACGACGCTACAGCATCGGCCATAGACCTATCTGCGGCACGGCGAGAGTCACCCCAACTTGAAACGTATTACCCCCGCATATCCCCCGAATGCACTGCGTCGAGCGTGCCGATCAGGCTGGTCAGCAAATCGTTGCGGCCGCACGCGTTCGTCAGCACCGCCAGCACGTACGTGCCCGACTGCGACATCACCAGTCCGGCATCGTTCAGCGCGTACAAATCGCCTTCGCCGTTGATCCATCCGGCCTTCGTGTACACGGTGTCCGCATCGCCAAGGGTCGCGTGGATGCAGGAGTTCAGCGAATTCGTCATGTCTCCGGACAGCCATTGCAGCGATTCGGGCGTGATGTTCTGCACCCCCGCCGTTTGCCCGGCGAACAGGAAACCGTATCCGGCGGTCCACAGTTTGGCCATGTCGCGCGCGGAGGTGAACAGGTACCCGCCGCGATCACCCATTCTGGAAGCCGCGCCTGCCTGTTCGGCCCACGTGTTGAAGCAGTCGAGGCCATACGTTTTGTACAGCCAGTCGTAAGACGCGTTGTCGGAATTGCGCAGGACGGCGTCGACCTTTTGGTGGACGGTGGCGGACTGCGCGTCAGCGGATTGGGCCACGCTGTTCAGGTCGACGGTGCCCGTTGAGAACAGCGATATCAGGTATGGCGCCTTCGCCGACGAGGCCGAATAGATCTGTGCATCGGCGTTGTATGCGATCGTGCGGCCGGTCGTGATGTCGGCGAGCACGAATGATGCGGTATATCCGTCGGCTTCGAAAGTGGCGATTTGAGACTGCACGGCGGCCTGCGAATCGGCGCTTAGCGTGAAGCCCTGCGTTGTGATCGTGGCGCTGCCCTCGACTGCGGAAATGCCGTCCAGCGCGACCTGCGTCGGCGACGAGACGGCTTGTGTCTGCGATTGCGACGCGCTGTTTTTCTTAAGCGCGCCCGACGTGGAGGACGTTTCCGAAGACGCCGCTGCGTGGGCTTCCTCTTCGAGATGCACATCGACAAGACCCACGCCCATAGCGAAGCCGATCAGGCAGGCGATCAGCAGGCCCACGACGGACACGGAACAGCAGTACAGTGCCTTGCGCTTGACGTGTTTTCCAAAGTTCATGCCGACTTCACAACCTTAGATTTCAATGCCCGCATCCGTTTGCGATGATATTGCGCACCGCGTTTCACTGGGGTCAGCCTAGCGCATGGACCCGAACTTCGGGGGTAATAGGTCAAAACGAC
>ENA-UAIT01000560-UAIT01000560.1-human-gut-metagenome-genome-assembly--contig:-NODE-560-length-14023-cov-6.293958_pt1 | contig 14023 bp, 9 predicted proteins | sample MGYA00244422_ERZ654397 | MGnify/ENA primary metagenome ERZ654397 (study PRJEB26926, sample SAMN06164923) | human gut metagenome | biome: ENVO:00009003; feature: ENVO:2100002; material: ENVO:00002003... | reverse complement strand
ACGAGATTACTACGCGTCTCGTGGGCTCGGAGATGTGTATAAGAGACAGCTACAATATGTACGGTCAAACAATTCCCATGAGTCCGGACGAGCATTTTGCCAACCTTAAAAGAGCGATTTCCGCAGTAGGCGGCAAAGCTCACAGAATAACCGTTATTATGCCCATGCTTTATGAGGGCAGACAGCACAAGCGTTCATCAAGAGAGTCCCTCGACTGTGCAATAGCTCTTCAGGAGCTCTGCAACAATATGGGCGTTGACAACATTATCACATTTGACGCTCACGACCCGAGAGTTCAGAACGTAATTCCGCTCAAGGGCTTTGAAAACGTTCAGCCCGCTTACCAGATGATAAAGGCTCTTGTAAACAACGTTGATGATTTGCATCTCGACAAAGAGCACATGATGGTAGTATCTCCCGATGAAGGCGGTATGTCACGCTGCATTTACTATTCTACCGTTCTCGGTCTTGACCTTGGTATGTTCTATAAGCGCCGCGACTATTCGAGAGTTGTCAACGGCAGGAACCCAATACTCCAGCACCAGTTCCTCGGTTCAAACATAGAGGGCAAGGATGTAATGGTTGTTGACGATATGATCTCCTCCGGTGAATCAATGCTTGAGGTTGCCAAAAAATTAAAAGAGCTCGGCGCAAAGCGTATTTTTATTTTCTCGGCATTCGGTCTTTTCTGCGAAGGACTCGAAAACTTTGACAAATCCTTTGCCGAGGGCAATATCACAAAGGTATTTACAACAAACCTTGTTTACCGCACACCCGAGCTTTTACAGCGTGATTGGTACTGCGAGGTTGATATGTCTAAGTATCTTTCATACATTATCGACACCCTCAACCACGATATGTCGGTAAGCAAGCTCTTGAATCCGGCTGACAGAATTTATGCTCTCCTTGAGAGAAAAGGCTTCAAAAAAGAAACCGAATAAAAATTATAAAAGCACGGTTGACTTTGGCTGAATATTCGGCCTTCGGTCAGCCGTGTTTTTTTATGCGCCGATAAGGCAAATCAAATTAGAAGCCTCATAAAAAGAAATGGAAAAGGGAACGGCAAAATCGCCGTTCCCTTTTCGCAGGAGAAAAAATGAGGTATTATCAATATTTAGTTAAATATCTGTTTGTTTCCCAGTTGCTTACGCTGGTACGATACTCATCCCACTCGCGAAGCTTACCCTCAACATACTTCTCATAGATGTGGTCGCCGAGCGTCTCTTTCATAAACGGATCAGCCTGGAATTCATTCATGGCGTCCTCAAGAGTACCGGGGAGATAATCTATGCCGTCTGCGGCAAGCTCTTCTGCGGACATTTCAAAGATGTTCTTTGTGGTGTTCTGCGGAGGAGTAAGGTTGTTTTTGATACCGTCAAGACCTGCTGCAAGGCAAAGAGCCATTTCAAGATAGGGGTTGCATGACGGGTCTGGAGAACGGAGCTCTATTCTGGTGCCCTTTCCGCGAGCTGCGGGAACACGGATAAGCGAGGAACGGTTTGAAGCCGACCAAGCTATATATACGGGAGCTTCATATCCCGGGACAAGTCTCTTATAAGAGTTAACAAGCGGATTTGCTATGGCGGTAATACCCTTTACGTGCTTTAATACACCCGCAATGAAGTGAAGAGCGGTCTCGGAAAGTCCAAACTCGGAATTTTCATCATAGAAAGCGTTTTTACCGTCCTTTGTAAGCGACATATTGGTGTGCATACCGGAGCCGTTTATACCGAATACGGGCTTCGGCATAAATGTTGCATGAAGGCCGTGACGGCGCGCATAGGTCTTTACTACGTGTTTAAAGGTCATAACGTTGTCTGCGGTCTTAACAACCTCATCAAAACGGAAGTCTATCTCGTGCTGACCCTCGGCAACCTCGTGGTGTGAAGCCTCGATTTCAAAGCCCATGCTCTCGAGCGCAAGGCAGATGTCTCTTCTGCACTGCTCACCCTGATCGGCGGGGCCCATATCAAAGTAACCCGCAACATCGCCTGTTTTTGTGGTGGGATTTCCGTCCTCATCAAGCTGGAAGAGGAAGAATTCACACTCGGGGCCTACATTGAACGTATAGCCCATATCGGCAGCCTCTTTAACTACCTTTTTAAGAACGTTTCTCGGATCGCCGAGGAACGGAGTATTGCCGTCAGCGCAATAAACGTCGCAGATAAGGCGTGCAACTCTGTCCTTCCAAGGAAGTATAACGAACGAATCATAATCGGGTCTCAAATACATATCGGACTCATTGATTCTTACGAAGCCCTCTATTGAGGAGCCATCGAACATACACTCGTTGTCAAGAGCCTTTTCAAGCTGGCTCGCGGTGATTGCAACATTTTTAAGCTGACCGAAAATATCAGTGAACTGAAGTCTTATGAATTTAACGTCTTTTTCCTTTGCGATGCGAAGTACATCTTCTTTTGTGTAACCCATTTTAAATCTCCTTTCAAATATAAAAAAAGGGCAGCGAGATCTTTTAAAAGACCTCGTTGCCTTTCATTTATGCATTCATTATATCACCGACAAGGCTTTTGTCAATGCAAAATCCGTCAAAAAACGTCTTTTTGTAGTTTTGAACAAAAGAAGATGAAAAGTCATCGTGTTTATAAGGCAAATTTGCTTCATACCTGCATTTTACCTTTAAACTGCCTCGTCGGATGGCTAAAACAATGACAGTTGCGCCGTTTTCGGGATGTCGCCGAACGCACCGACGCTTTCGAGCATTTCTATTGTGGATTTGCCGGCACCGGCGCGGCGTGCAAAATCGTCAACCGATATAAACTTGCCCTCACCGTCGTCTCTTGCCTCGGCAAGCGGTATGGCAGCGCTTTCGCCTATACCGGACAGTGCTCCGAACGGCATTCTTATTTTGCCGTCCTCTATGACATATCTTGTAGCCTCGGATTTATATATATCGACCGGGAGCAGCTCTATGCCCCTTGCCATCATCTCGTTTACCACCTGCAAGGCGGTATACTGCTCTTTGTCCTTGGCTGTGGCGGTTTTGCTTCTTGTTTTATCGTCGATTTCCGCCATACGCGCCATAACGGCGGCTTTACCCTTTATTGCCACCGCCGCGTCAACTCCGTCTCCGCGCACGGTCAGAAATGCCGTGTAGTATTCGAGCGGCTTGTATATCTTATACCAGCCGAGCCTCAGCGCGGCAATTACATATGCCGCGGCATGGGCTTTAGGGAACATATACTTTATCTTGCGGCACGAATCCATATACCACTGCGGAACGTTATGCTCACGCATGGCTTCTTCGGCACCCTCGGGGAAGCCCTTTTTCGCGACTATACCCTTTCTCGTTTTCTCCATTATGTTAAACGCCATACTCGGGTCAAGCCCTGCGTGCATAAGGTAAATCATAATGCTGTCACGCGTTCCGATAACCGAAGAAATGGTGCATATACCATCCTTTATAAGGTCCTGTGCATTACCGTTCCAAACATCGGTTCCGTGTGAAAGACCGGAAATCTGCAAAAGGTCGGCAAAGGTCTTGGGCTGTGCCTCCAAAAGCATCTGGCAAACAAACGATGTGCCCATTTCGGGTATGGAGAGCGTGCCCGTTTTCCAGCTTATATCCTCGGGCGTCACGCCGAGCGGTTCGGGCGAGGTGCAAAGCTTTATTATTTCGGGGTCGCAAATATCTATGTCGGTTACGTTTATGCCCGTCATATCCTCAAGGTGCTTGTCGAGCGTGGGAACATCGTGGCCGAGCTCGTCAAGCTTCAATATGGTGTCGTGCATCGAACGGAAGTCGAAGTGCGTCGTCTCCATATCGCTTTCGGTATCGTCGGCAGGGTACTGAACGGGGGTGAAATCGTATATATCATATTCGTTCGGCACGACTACCATTCCGCCTGGGTGCTGACCCGTGGTGCGCTTAACTCCCGTACAGCCGCGCGCCAAACGATCTATCTCGGCTTTGTTAGCACGGATATTTCGCTCTTCAAGATACTTTAAAACATAGCCGTAGGCGGTCTTGTCGGCAACCGAAGCTATTGTGCCCGCTTTAAATACGTGCGTTTTGCCGAAGAGCTCCTCCGTGTATCTGTGCGCCTTTCCCTGATATTCGCCGGAGAAGTTAAGGTCGATATCGGGTGCCTTGTCACCGTGGAACCCAAGGAAGGTTTCAAACGGTATTTCGTGGCCGTCTCTTATCATTTCCGCGCCGCAATGCGGACATTTTTTAGGCGGCATATCAAAGCCCGAGCCGTACTCGCCCTTTGTGTAAAATTCGGAGTAGCGACACTCGGGGCACCTGTAATGAGGCGGCAGCGGATTTACTTCGGAAATACCCGCCATAGACGCAACGAACGACGAGCCGACGGAGCCTCGTGAGCCTACGTGGTAACCGTGATCCTCGGAATCCCATACAAGCTTTTGAGCTATTATGTAAAGTACGGCAAATCCGTTTTTGATTATGGAATCAAGCTCACGGTTAAGTCGGTTCTCGACAATTTCGGGAACCTTGCCCTCAAATTCATACCACTTTTTAGCCTTGGTCCAGCAAATGTCTCTGAGCTGTTCCTCCGCTCCGTCTATGGAGGGCTGGAACGTGCCTATCGGGAACGGGCGTACAACATCTATCATATCGGCTATCTTGTTGGGATTTTCTATGACTATTTCGTGCGCGGTTTCCTCGCCGAGATATGAAAACTCATTGAGCATTTCCTCGGTCGTTCTGAAGTACAGCGGAGCCTGCTTGTCGGCGTCGGTAAAGCCCTGAGCCGCCATAAGAATAGCGCGGTATTTTGCGTCCTCGGGGTCTATAAAGTGGACGTCGCAGGTGGCAACCACGGGCTTACCGAGCTTGTCGGCAATAGCTATAACCTTGCGGTTTATATTTTCTATATCCTCAATACAGGTTATCTTGTCAAATTCCTTGTTTTTGTCCGGATTTTTCGCCGATGGGTCTGAGTGGGCGTCAATCATAAAACGGTTGTTGCCTACGGGCTGAATTTCGAGATAGTCGTAAAATGACGCTATCTCCATAATCTCCTGTTCGGGGCGTTCCTCGAGTATAGCGCGGTAAAGCTCGCCCGCCTCGCACGCCGAGCCGATTATAAGCCCCTCGCGGTGTTTCATTATTTCGCTCTTCGGCATTCTCGGCTTTTTGTAAAAATAGTCTATATTGGACTTTGAAATGAGCTTATACAGATTTTTAAGCCCTATATGATTCTTTACGAGAATTATCTGGTGATAGGAGCGAAGCTCCTTATATGTTTTATCCGGCTCTTTGATGTCGTCTATAAAATAATCCTCAATGCCGTAAATGATTTTGATTTTGCCGTCGGCGGCGTTGCACGCCTCGGGGTAGCCCTGAACACAGCCGTGGTCGGTTATGGCTATTGCCTTGTGCCCCCACTTTATAGCGCGCTCCACAAGCTTTGAGGGAGGAGTCATACCGTCCATCTGCGACATATTTGTGTGAAGATGAAGCTCAACGCGCTTTTCGGGGTAATTATCCTCTTTTTCTATCATCTGAATTGTGCTTATGCACTTAGGTTTTATTGTGTAATCGCCTCGGTACGTGTCATATTCGACCTCGCCGAACATAAGTATGTGCGCCCCGTTTTTCAGCTTTGACAGCAGCTCGTCGCAATGTTCAACCTTTGGCAGCATAACGGCGGAAAACGAATTTGTCTTGTCGGTTACGTTAAAGGATACTATCTTTACCTTGCCTTTTTTCGTATCCTTGACCTCAATGCCGAAAACCTCGCCGTAAATCGTAACGGGCGTCGTGTCGCCCTCTTCGGGCAAAGTGATTTCGTCTATTTTTATGGGCTGACTTCTGATATTACTGCCGAAAATCGGCTTTACACTCTCAAGATAATACGGTATGCCGTTCTTTACAATGTGCTCCTTTGGCGTATCGTCCTCCTTGACGGGGTCAAAGCTGCGCGATGAACCGCTCTTTACGGGTGCAGACTTGGGAGCCATACTGTCGATTTTTTTCTGCGCCGCGGAAATGTCATCGCGTGCATCATAGTCGTCCCTCTGAACAAAAGAAAGCTCTTTTGATACTCCGAATCGTTCACGGAGCATTTTTGAAATGAGATTTTGCGCGCCGACGTCCTCAAGAATTTGCTTACCGCCGTGCATGAGCTCTATTTTGATTTCATCTTCGGAAAAATCATATTTGCAGTCAACAAAAAATCCGTTTGCCATAGGCACGTTTTTCTTTGCCCACTCGCTTATCTCACCCGAATACCTATCCGAGAACAGCGACGAAGAAAAGACCGGCGCTATTTTAACCGCGCCGAGTCCGAGCCTGTCTCTTATTATTTCGCTTATTTTATCAAGTGTTTTCTCGGACACAAGACGCGGAAAGCGCACCTTAATGTACAGCCTTCTTTCGGCAGACTCTGCGCTCATATCAATTATTTGAGCGTCGCCGAGTACCGCGTCCATATCCGCGAAATCGTTTCTGTATTCTATAAACAGGTCATAAAAGCTTGTCATTTGCCGTCTCTTTCACAATTACATTTTTTCTATTTCTTTAAGCAGCTCCGGAACTATTTCATCCTCGCTTACTTTTTTGAGTATTTCGCCGTGCTTGAATATCATACCGCAGCCGTCACCGCCGGCTACGCCGATGTCTGCCTCCTTAGCTTCGCCCGGACCGTTTACGACGCACCCCATAACGGCAACCTTTATAGGCTTACGGCAGCCTCTTAAAGCGTTTTCGATTTTTTCGGCGAGCGAAATCAAATCGATTTTGGTTCTGCCGCAGGTCGGACACGACACTATTTGCGGACAATCTTTTTTTATGTCAACCGCCTTTAATATATCAAAGCCTGCCGAGACCTCCTCTACGGGGTCGGCAGTAAGAGAAACGCGTATTGTGTCGCCTATGCCGTCCATTAAAAGCGAGCCTATTCCGGCGGCGGATTTAATAAGCCCCATACGGCGCGTGCCTGCCTCGGTTACGCCGAGATGAAGCGGATAATCGCACATAGTCGCTATTTTTCTGTATGCAGATACCATGGTCGGCACGTCGGAGGATTTTATGGAGATAACTATATCGTGAAAATCGAATTTTTCGAGAAGCCCTGCGTGATAAAGCGCGCTCTCGCAAAGTGCATCAGGCGTTGGAGCCCCGTATTTTGCGAGAATATCCTTTTCAAGCGAGCCTGAATTTACGCCTATCCTTATCGGAATGTTTTTTGCACGGCATGCATCGGCAACCGCCTTAACGCGATCGTCGGAACCGATGTTGCCGGGATTTATGCGGATTTTATCGGCACCTGCCGCAACGCTCTCAAGCGCGCAGCGGTAGTCAAAATGTATGTCCGCAACAACCGGAATTGAAACCTTTTCTTTTACGGCGGCTAAGGTCTTTACCGCCTCTTTATTGGGAACCGTGAGACGGATAATCTCGCAACCGGCTTTTTGCAGCTCCAATGCCTGTTTAACATTGCCCTCTGCGTCCTCGGCCGGAATGTTTAACATCGACTGAACGGGTATGCGGTTGTTTCCGCCTATTTTTACGTTACCTGCCGTTACAACGCGGCTTTTTCGTCTTTCTGGCATTTGTATGTACCTCCGATTTGCGGCAAAAGGGAGCCTGAACGGTTTGCCGCTTAAACAATTCTTGTTTTATATAAATTTGCGCGCCACCCCGAAGAATGGCACAAATTAAAATTCGTATTAAATGTAAAGCGCGTTACACACTTGGTCGCTCTGTCGGAAAATGAACGACAGCGTTCGAATGCACTCCGAGTGAAATTTGACGCAGTATCTCCGAAAAGACCCAAAATCTCGATTTTTGAAGGATTTTTTCGTAAGACAAGGAAAATGAACGACGGCGTGCGAATGTACTCCGAGTGACATTTGACCGAGCGTTACGGCAAAGACCCAAAAATCTCGATTTTTGAAGGATTTTTTCGTAAGACAAGGAAAATAAGCGACGGCGTACGAATGTACTCCGAGTGAAATTTGACGCAGTATTACGGAAAAAGACTCAAAAATCAAGTTTTGATCAGTCTGACAATATCGTTATACGTAACAACTACCATAAGAAGCATAAGTAAAATAAAACCTATGGCGTGGACGTAGCCTTCGTATTTGGGATTTATGGGCTTGCGGCGAATCGCCTCTATCAAGAGAAAGAAAAATCTGCCGCCGTCGAGCGCGGGCAAGGGAAGAAGATTTGCCATGCCGATATTTATGGTTATGAACGCCATTATCATAAGCAGGCTGCCGAGATTTTTTGACGACGCCGCCGAGGCTGTGACATCGGCTATGACGTTTACCGTACCGACGGGCCCCGCAAGCTCCGACATACCGTAACGCCCCGTGACAAGGTCAAACAGGCTGAGCCAAACCATACGTACAACGGACGCCGACTGTGTAAACGAGTTTTTTACAACATTTAAAAAGTTCGGCTTTTCGCCTATAATTACAAAATCATATTTTATGAGAGTTATCCCGTCCTGCTGTTCGGTATCGAAATGAACGTCGGAAAGCTCAACCTTTTGACCGTCACGCTCAACAACGAAATCAAATACGCCGTCCTTGCTGCGGCTCATTAAAAAGCTGAGATCGCGCTCCGACCAAACGTGATGACCGTCGATTTCAAGAAAACGGTCGCCCTCTTTAAGACCGTACTGCTCCGAGACAGCTCCGTCATAAAAGGATTTTATCGTATTGGTGCCTATTAAGTCGCCCGAGGTTGACAGCATTATGCACATTATTATAACGCCGAGCAAGATGTTCATAAAAGCGCCTGCGGCAACTATTATCATCTTTTGCCAAACCGGCTTTTTATTAAATGCGCCGTCGTCGTCGCTGTCTTGATCCTCGCCCTCCATGGAGACATAGCCGCCTATCGGAAAAACACGCACCGAATACTGTGTTTCGCCCTTTTTACGCTTGAAAACAGCAGGCCCCATACCTATGGAAAACTCATTAACCTTTACTTTAAAGAGCTTTGCAAAAAGGAAATGGCCGCACTCGTGTATAATAATTATCACACCGAAAAACAAAATTGCCACGGCAACAGTCCATACCTTGCTCCAAATCCCCGAGGAAGCTATGCTGAGTAAAATCTCAATCACCTCATAAAATAAGAAATAAAGTCTTTATCAAACGGATTTCATTACAAATTCACGCGCAAAACGGTCGATTTCAAGGACATCGTCGAGAGTATATACGTCCTTTTTCGGCACGTTCGGAAGTATCGCTTCAACCCTTTTCGCAATATCGAGAAAGCCGATTTTGCCGTTTCTAAACAGGAGGTTTGCCTGCTCGTTTGCTCCGTTTACGGCAGCGGGATAAAGTCCGCCGCGGTCTATCGCCTCTCTGCAAATATTTATGCAGCGAAATGTGTCGTAATCCGGCTCAAAAAACGTGAGCTTACCCAAAGAAGCTAAATCAAGCTCGCCTACGGGAGACTCGTATCTTTCGGGATAGGTCAAAGCATACTGTATCGGGATTCGCATATCGGGAAGCCCTAACTGCGCTATAACGGAATTGTCGTCATATTCAACGGCAGAATGAACAATGCTCTCACGATGAACGACGATTTTAACGTCATGCGGACTTACGCCGAAAAGCCAGACGGCCTCGATAAGCTCCAATCCCTTATTCATCATTGTAGCGGAATCTATGGTTATTTTTGCGCCCATAGACCAGTTCGGGTGCTTTAAAGCATCGTTCACGGTAACTTTTTCAAGCTCCTGCGCGGTCTTGCCGAAAAACGGACCGCCGGAGGCCGTGAGAATTATCTTTTTTAACGCCCTATTAGAAGGTTTCCCCTGAAGAGCCTGAAATATAGCCGAGTGTTCGGAATCCACGGGAAGAATATCGACATTTTCCCTTGCGGCAGTGTCCATAACAAGTCTGCCGCCGGCAACAAGAGTCTCTTTATTGGCAAGCGCCAATTTTTTGTGAGCCTTGATTGCCGTCAGAGTCGGCTCAAGACCCGCCATACCGACAACGGAATTGAGTACCGTATCGGATTTATCATAAGCGGCACATTCACAGACTCCCTCTGAGCCCGAAAGAATTTTTGTGCCCGTATCGGCTACGCGCACCTTTAAATCCTTTGCCGCGTCCTCTGATACCAGCGCCGCGACGTCCGGTTTGAATTCGCGAATCTGTTCCTCGATTTTTTTGACGTTTGAAAAAGCGGACAAAGCCCTGACGCGGTACCCGCGCTTGCGGGCAACGTCAAGACTTTGAGTTCCTATTGAGCCTGTCGAGCCTAAAAGTGATAAATTCTTTGTCATGCCAATTTAATCCTTGAATAAATAATGATTATCGCATAGAGCGCACCGAGAACAAAGAGCGCGCTGTCAAATCTGTCCATAACTCCGCCGTGACCCGGGAAGAGCTTGCCGTAATCCTTGACGCCGAAATTTCTCTTGAGTACAGACGCCGAGAGGTCACCGCACATACCGATAACACAGAGGATAAGCGAAATAATCGCTATCTCCCACCAAGTAAAGAGATGAACGGTAAAATATTTGCTGTCGAAAACAAGGAAGAGTATTACTGAGCTGAGAACTCCCGCAAAGGCTCCGCCGACGGCACCCTCTATGGTCTTTTTGGGGCTGATGTTCGGAGCCATTTTGTGCTTGCCGAAAAATCTGCCTGCAAAATACGCAAGCGAATCCGTAAGCCACGCCGAGAAAAGCCCAAGCAGTATGAAAAAGAGGCCGTAGTGCTTATCGTAAAGCTCCGGGTATGTAACGCCGACGTCACGCATCATTATGAGCGTTGAAAATCCCCACGGAACAAAGTACGAGGCCACCACAACCGCGGCAACGTCCTCAAACTTTGTGTGCTCGTAGTCGGTTATCATAAGAATGAACAAAAGCAGTATGTAAAGTATTACTACGGCAAGCGCGGGAATAAAAATGCCCCGCTCGGTAAGATAATGATTAAAGCCGTAGTAAAGCGGTATAAGACCTGCAAATATAAGACTTATAATATGTATCGCTTTGTTTTTGACACCGATAACTCTCTCGAGCTCGAATGCGGCCATAACGGCAAAAAAGGCAACCACTATGGGAAAAACCGGTGTAAATCTGATGGCGAGCATTCCCACGGCAAACAGCGCGGCAACAACGCCTACGACGATTCTTGTAAGCATAAAGAGCCTCCTAAATATTGGTTTCGACATTTAGGTTTTCGGCTCTCTGCCAAAAACCCGTATCCTTTATATTATACCCCACCGAATCTGCGGCTGCGATGCTCATAAGCACGCAAGGCCTCCACAAAATCCTCTTCGGTAAAATCCGGCCACAAAACATCGGAATACCAAAATTCCGCATAGGCCGACTGCCACAATAAAAAGTTAGAAAGGCGCTGCTCTCCGCTCGGTCGAATAATGAGATCGGGGTCGGGCATACCGGCGGTGTAGAGATGTGACGAAATTGTGTCCATATCAATTTCCGACGGCTTTATTTTGCCTTTTTTCACGTCCTCCGCAATCTCGCGCACGCTCTCTGCTATCTCCTGCCTGCCGCCGTAGTTCACGGCAATGTTGAGCATTATGCGATCCTCTTTTCTGCCTATTCGCTCAACCTGCTTCATGAGAAGCCTGATGTCGGCAGGGATACCCTCGCGAGAGCCTATAAAGCTTATGCGGATACCGTTTTTTCTGTCCTCTTCCACTCTGCCGAGCGCTTCCTTGAGGTACTCGCGGAAGAGATTCATTATTGCGGAAACCTCCTCCTTGGGACGCTTCCAGTTCTCTGTTGAAAAAGCATAAAAGGTTATGTACTTTATACCGAGGTCGGCCGCAAACTCACCTATTTTGCGGAAGGTCTTGGCACCCTCAATGTGCCCCTTATAACGCGGCAAGTCCCGTTTTTTTGCCCAACGGCCGTTTCCATCCATTATTACGCCGACGTGCTTCGGCAAGACCTCAAAGGTCGGCAGATTATCGTAATCCATTTACTTTTACCCTTTTTGTGAATTGCGGAGATTGCATATTGCTCCGAGCGGCTCTCCGCAACCGACGAAGCAGGCTTTTATTTGCAAATTATATTCGGGCTTTCCGCGCATTTTCTCGCAGTAAAAACCTCACCGCCGTATATGCATACCGCAAGGCGCAAGAAACGAAGTTTTACAGGAAACTCAGCCCGAACCTCAAATCATTTTTCGGTGATGTTTTTTCGCAAGACAAGGCTTCTAAGCCGCCGCTGTATATGCATACCGCAAGGCGCAAGAAACGCAGTTTTACGGGAAACTCAGCCCGAAACCTCAGCTCATTTTTCGGCGATGTTTTTTCGCAAGACAAGGAAAATGAGCGACGGCGCACTATCGGTACTTCAAGCGAACTTTGACGCCGTGTTCGGGAAACTCAGCCCGAATCTCAAATCATTTTTCGGTGATGTTTTTTCGCAAGACAAGGAAAATGAGCGATGGCGTATTGTCGGTACTCCGAGCGAAATTTGACGCAATATTCGGAAAAACCGGCCCGAACCCCAGCTCATTTTTCGGTGATGTTTTTTTCGCAAGACAAGGAAAATGAGCGATGGCGTACTGTCGGTACTTCGAGCGAAATTTGACGCCGTATTCGGGAATCTCAGCCCGAAACCTCAAATCATTTTTCGGTGATGTTTTTTTCGCAAGACAAGGAAAATAAGCGACGGCGTACTGTCGGTACTCCGAGCGAAATTTGACGCCGTATTGCGGAAAAACAGCCCGAAAAATCAGATTTCCATAATGTCGGCTTCCTTTTTCTTTGCCATATCGTCAATTTCTTTAACGTATTTGTCGGTTATCTTCTGAACTTCATCCTCACCGTCGTGGAGCTCGTCTTCGGTTATAGCTTTATCTTTGTTAAGCTTTTTTAATTTTTCCATAGCGTCACGGCGAATGGAGCGAACGGCAACCTTTGCCTCCTCGGCATATTTGCCTACCTCTTTGGCAAGGAGCTTTCTCTTTTCCTCGGTGAGAGGCGGGAAGTTAAGGCGGATAACCTTGCCGTCATTCATCGGATTAACTCCGAGGTCTGACGCCTGTATAGCCTTTTCAATGGCATTTATGGTGCTTACGTCCCACGGCTGAATGACAAGATTTCTGCCCTCGGAAACCGAGACGGCAGCCATCTGCTGAACGGGAGTGGGGCAGCCGTAATAATCTACGACTACCTTATCGAGCAGCGAAACGGAAGCTTTTCCGGCGCGCATCGAAACATATTCGTTATGAAGAGACTTAACGCTCTTCGTCATTTTTTCATTGGCAAAATCATAAACCTCTTGCATGGTTTTTCCTCCTGAAAATATATTGTTATTTGACTAACGTGCCTATTTTTTCACCCGCTGCGGCGCGAATGATGTTTTCGGGATCGTTGAGATTGAAAACAAGTATCGGAATATTGTTGTCGCGGCAAAGCGAAGCCGCGGTGCTGTCCATTACCTTGAGTCCCTTTGCGAGAACCTCGGTGTGAGTAAGCTCATCATATTTTACGGCGTCGGCAAAGCGGTTGGGGTCCTTATCGTAAACGCCGTCAACATTTGTCGCCTTAAATATAACGTCGGCGTTTATCTCGGCAGCGCGAAGAGCCGCCGCAGTATCGGTTGAGAAGAACGGGTTGCCGGTTCCGCAGCCGAATATTACAACTCTGCCCTTTTCAAGGTGACGAACCGCTCTGTTGCGGATATAAGGCTCTGCCACACGGGGCATTTCGATGGCCGTCTGAACTCTGACCGGAACGTCGAGCTGCTCAAGAGTGTCGGCAAGAGCAAGCGCATTCATAACCGTTGCGAGCATACCTATATGGTCGGCTCTGGTTCTGTCCATATTACCGCTGGAGCGACCGCGCCAGAAGTTTCCTCCGCCTACGACGAGGCCTATCTGAACGCCCATCTCGGAGCATTTTTTTACGTGCTTGCACACGTCGCTTACCGTGTCGAAATTGATGCCGTGACCCTCTTTGCCGGCGAGAACCTCACCGCTGAGCTTTAACAGTATTCTTTTATATGCAGGCTGCATTTTTTAATTCCTCCATTCATATTTTAAGTCATACTTATAATTAAATATATTTCTGTCTCTTATACAC
>ENA-UAIT01000525-UAIT01000525.1-human-gut-metagenome-genome-assembly--contig:-NODE-525-length-14814-cov-5.043905_pt1 | contig 14814 bp, 9 predicted proteins | sample MGYA00244422_ERZ654397 | MGnify/ENA primary metagenome ERZ654397 (study PRJEB26926, sample SAMN06164923) | human gut metagenome | biome: ENVO:00009003; feature: ENVO:2100002; material: ENVO:00002003... | reverse complement strand
ACGAGATTACTACGCGTCTCGTGGGCTCGGAGATGTGTATAAGAGACAGATGTCGGTGCGCTCTACCGTATAGAGGTAGGTGCGGTCGTTTTGATTGTCGTAGGAGCTGACCAGAAACTGCCACTCCTGGTCCCAGTCGGCGACAGTCGCCGGGTCGGGGTAGATCGAGGCGTGCTCGCATAATTCGTAGGATACCTGCGCGTCTTCCAACGATACGTTGTAGGGGATGCTTACCGTAATCCGGCCGTCGCGGATGACGGCCGGGTAGGTGTCGGCGCCGGTAGTCAGCGAAAACGATACTATGTAGTTGTCGCTGCCCCAGGGCAGTTCGGTCTTCTCTTCGCTGCATGCCGTGCACAGTAGTGCGAGGCAGCAGATTATACCTGTTATTTTCATATTCCCGCCTATTTGCCCTGGTTGATGTTTTCGTCCGTAAATCCGAATACCTCCGTGGAGTTCTCGCCCAGCCAGCCGGCTTTGGCATTGACGCCGGTCTGTACCCGGATGAAGTCGATGTATTTGAGGTTGGCGGGCTGTCCGTTCTTATCGACCGCGTTCGAGATTTTGAAATAGACCTTCATGGCGCCTGCTGCGGCATTGTCGTCCTCCGAAAGACGGTCGTTGCCGAAATTGTCGGCGTAGCCCCAGTCGTATTCGCCATTGACCCAGTAGGAGCCGTTGCCCGACTGGTCGTAGGTGCGGCTCTTCAGGCAGGGACCGTAAAGCGTATAGCTGTCCGTGCCGATCCACGCCGGGTAGTAGCTGGGCTGGTCGTGGTACTGTTTCAGGTAGTCGATCTTGCCCTTGACGCCCTGGTTGTCCTTCCATTGTACGTCGGCTCCCGAGTAGGTCGGCCGGTAATAGGTGACCGCGTAATCCTGAACGGTCTCCTCTTTGCCGTATTCCGATCCTTTGAGTTCATACCATTCGTCGTCGGGCAGGGTGTTGCCGTTGGTGTCCTGCATCACATAGACGATACCCGGTTCGGACGAACCCTTGAAGGCGTTGCCCGTGATCGAGAAGTTGTAGCCTCCCTTGTATCCGGACGAGGAGTTGTCGATGCTGTGGTCGAAGCCCACGACGATGTAGCCGCCCCAGCCGCCGAGCGATACCCAGGTATTTTTCTTCATCCGTTCTTCGGCGTAGGCGACTGCCGCTTCGGGACTGGTTTCCGTACCGGTGAATCCGCCCGAAACCAGTTCGTTGATGAACTGTCCCGGGGCCGGCGTATATTCGTACACCCGGTCCCACGTCGCGCTGCTGGCTCCCGAAGCCGGGCGGCGGTGCGACTCTTCTTCGCTGTGGCATTCGACGGTGAACTCCAGCGTAGCCCGGGTTTCATTGGTGCGCGTGATGCACTTCGAGAGGGTCATTTCGGGTTCGTCGGTGGTATCCGTTACGGTGAAAACGATCTTTTTGATTCCCGTTTCGGTCGGGGTATAGGTGTACGAAAGCTCGGTCCCGACCTCTTGTCCGTCGATCGTCCAACTGAACTTGGGGTTGGTGCCGTTCCAGATGAATGGCCGCAGAGTGATCGTGCGGTCGAGCGATACGGTGCGGGTCAGACCGTCGTATTTGCGTCCGATAGGTACCGCCGTAACCGATACCGCCAGTGCATCGACCACCTCCACCTCGATTGTCATTTCGTCCGAGCCGTCCTCGTTTTCCGTGCGCAGGGAGACTTCGTATGTTCCGGCGATCTCCTCGCAGAATTCATAGACGGCCTCATCGCCGACCGGTTCGGCTTCGGCGGCACCCGGACGGCGCAGCGTCCAGAGAAAAGTGCTGTTCTCGGCCGACTGTACGGTGGGCGCGAATTCGTATTTGCGTCCTTTCACGACCTCCAGCCCGTCGGTCTGCATGGGGAAAGAGATCAGGGGCGGCAGCAGCTCCTGTACCTCGACGAGAACCGTTTCGACGGTCGTGCCGTTCGGGGTGGTTACCTCCAGGTCGATGTAGTAGCCGTTGACGCCTTCCGAAATTTCATTGCCGGAATCGAACCGGTAGGTGAGCTGCGGTTCGGTCGAGATGATTTTGCCCGTTTCTTCCAGTTTCCATGAGTAAACGGCCCGATCGACGAACTGGTAGGAGGGCGTAATGGTGAACTCCCGGCCGACCTTGACGGGATAGACGGCCGGGTCGGTGTCGAACGTGATGATCGGCACCTGTTCGACATCGGTGGTGATGAGCTCGTCCTTGTTGCAGGCGACCGCCGTCAGAGCGAGCAATATGAAATAGATCCGTATTTTGTTCATGGATGATGATTCTTATTATATGATTAGCGCCAGCAGAAGGCGCCGGGGATGATCCCGACATAGAATTCGTCGAGCAGTTCGCCGTCGGGCGAATAGCGCAGTACGACACCGTTCTGCACGTAATCGATCGCGTCGGCGATATAGACTTCCGAATTGACAGGGTTGATCGTCAGTCCGTAGTAGAGCGTATTGTTGTAGGGAAGGAATGGTTTTACCGGAAACTTGTCGGCCGTTACCGGCAGGCGCCAGACCGCCTTGTTGATGAAGTAGAGCGTGTCGCGTGTGCCGTTGAGCTGCACTTCGGAGGGCCAGTCGCCGAATTTGAACTTGAACTGTTTCTCGATCTTGCGGGTTGCGGCGTCGATGCAGTAGAGCGATGGCGCCTCGTGTCCGTAGGGCGAACCTTCGTAGCCGCCGTCGGTCACCGTCCAGATCTTGTTGTACTTGTCCATGACCAGCGAGGTGGGCTGGATGCCCACGGTGATCTGGTCGCAGACCTTGTCGGTTTCGGTGTCGATCACCAGGATTCGGTTCTGGTACGACCAGCAGTTGGTGAAGACGTATTTGTCGTATTGCACCATCTGTTCAGTCGAACCGGTTTCGAAATCCATATCCGTTTCGACATAGCCGGTGATCTGGTAGGTCTTGGGATTGACGATGTAGATGCGCGGATCCCAGATTTGGGTGACGTAGGCTTTTTCGTCGCTCAGGAAATGGATGTAGCGGGGCGAAGTGAAGCCCGTGATGCGTCCCACCTCCTTGAAGGTGTTGATGTCGATCGCATAGATCACGCCCGAGTTGTTCACTACGATCCAACCGATACCGTTGCGGATGACCATCGACTGCGCGACGTCGCCCAGCTTGATGGCGTTGGCTCTGGCGAAAACTTCATTCTCGACATGTTTTTTCTCCGGATCGTAATAGGAGAGCGAGGCATTGCCGTACATGAAATTCCCTTCGTTGGTGATGAAGAGCCCCTTGCCGGTCACTTCGTCGCCCGAACCTATGTTGTCGATTTCGAAATCCTCTTTCTCTATCGGTCCGTAATCCATGCACGACACGGCCAGCGCCGCGCATGCACAGATTACGATTCCTCTTTTCAACCCATTGAACATAAGTCTATCTGTTTATCCATTCGTCCGAGAAACGGTAGGCGAAATCCACGCCTGCCGGACTCGCTTTCTTCTGGTAGAAGCTCGAAAACTCCAGGGCATCGCTCCGCGATACGTCATAGACATGGACGGCGCTCTGCGTATAGGTCGATTTGCCGACCCATAACTGTTCGGTCGTCGGGTGTACGCCCATGTAGCCGTAGATGATGTCGCCGCCCGAATGATCCGCATCGAGGTCTGCCGTGATGTAGTCCCAATTGACCTTGCCGGTTTCGTAGTTGTAACGCATCGCTTCATAGGCGCTGAAGTCCTGTTTGCCGATGAAATAGAGGTGCGGCTGCGTGAAGCTCGCACACATCTGCACTGTCGGCGAAGCCGTGCCCGTGCGCAGTTCGATCTGTTCGGGCAGGTTCGTTTCCGAAACGACCTCGCCGTTCGCGTCCAACGCTACGATCATAGCCGGTTTGGTGAAGCTCGCCGCACCGGTCATGCCCGAGTTTCCGGTAAATTCGCCCGTAAAGATAGCATAAATTTTCCCATCGTAACCCTTTGCGAGGTCTTTCACCTGGCGGTTTTCGTAGGTGACGGTTTTGATTACGGCATCCGTCGCGGGATCGAGGACGATCACCGAATTGCCGCGTCCGGCGAAGACCTTGCCGCGCGAGAAGATCATGCGGGCCTTGGTCGCCCCCGTTTTCGTGAAGATGCCGAATGTACCCGGGATGTCGCTCGTACGGATGATATTGGTCTGAAGGTCCACGATACGGATGCCCGAATGGGATTCGTTGTCGGCCGTGGAATATTGGATGTAGGCTTTTTCGGGACTTACGACCACGATGTGCTGCGGCCAGCAGAGGGTCGATTTTGAACTTTGGGTGGCACCCGTAGAGGTATCGACGTTTGCGTAGAACGGCATGTCGCGTGCCACGAGGCGTTTCATCGTGTGGGCATCGCAGACGACGAAGCGTCCGTCGCCGTTGAATGTAGTTCCCATGCTGCTTGTCTTGCCGTTTTGGGTAATGAAGTAGATCTTGCCGTTGGCCATGTACATATCCTGAAGGACGTTGCCGATTTCGTTGTCGTTGATCTCCTCGTAAACCTTTTCATGATAGCGCATGTGTTGGTCGAAATAGACGATCGTGCCGTTCTCCGAGGTCATGTTGCCCTCTATGAGGACGAACGTGCCTTCGGGATGGGTGAAGTCGAGCACGTAGTACTCCTGCGAGAGGATCGGTTTGTCGTCGGACTGGATCGTTACGGTGTTTTCCAAATCCATTCCGTCGGTGTATTCCGCAGGAGGAGCGATCAGGAGCGAACGCCGTGCGATATCGAAATCGGCCGTCCAGCCTGCCGGTGCCGATGTCATTTCGACCGTGGGAATCCATCCTCCGGCCGTCAGTGCATACGCTTCCGAAGCGCCGTATTTCATACAAACGGGTTCGTCCGAATTCTCCAGCCCCTGGATTTCGAGGCTGCCTCCGTCGCGCTTGGTAATCTCGGTCGTCAGGCGGTAGATACGGCCCGCTTCGAAATTGCGTCCGGTTTTGGTCTCGGTATAGACGCTGCCGTCGGCGAAGGTGTAGGTTACGTGTATTTCCTCTGCGCTGCAATCCGCCGGATAGACGACCGCTGCGGCGAATACGCTCGCGGCGCTGCTCGTCGCGGGCAGTTCGACACCCTCCTTGCCGAACGAAAGCGTTACGGCGTTGTTCGCATCGGTCGCATCGCTGAATCCGGTGCCGTCGAAGGTGCGCGTACCGGTCAGTACGGTCGAGGCGTCGGTCGCTGCCAGCGTGACGGAAACGAGCTTCTCCTTCACGTCCTGCGACCAGGGGTTGAACCAGACGTAAGCGGTGGCGTGCGAGAGGGTGAATCGTCCTTCGGAGTCGGTCGTGGCATAGCCGAAATCGCCGTTCGGTCCGAGTTGCAGTTTGCCCGGCTCCGCCTGGCGTTGTTCGGTCGGAACGACGGCTTCGGCGTCGGTGCCGGTCATGTTGTAATAAATCCGGTAGGGTGCATCCCCCGGGAGGTTCGTGAATCCGAAGTCGGCGACATTGCCGTCCGTTCCCGCTTCGGCGCTCTGTACGCCGCCTGCCCAGATTCGGTCGCCGGTACTCCATTGAAATTGAATTTCGGTCCCGTCGCCAGGCACGAATTGAGTGCGGCTCGCGGTGCCGGAAATACCCGTGAGGGTTACCTCCCGTCCGGGTTGGGGACCGACTTCGGGAAGTTCCTCGATGTCCGAGGTGCAGGCCGCCAGGCCGAGTCCTGCGAGGATGTATAGTAATTTTTTCATGGCGATTCGATTAAATGCGGATGAAAATGCCTGCAATCCGGGGAGGATTGCCGACATTTTCACCGCGCGATCATTCTATTTTAGTGTTAGCCTTCCACATCGTATTTGAAGGTGAATCCATAGGCGTCGGTAGCCAATTCCGCCCACGAAGAGTCGGCGTAGGCTCCCGTACCGCCGACCGGATCGGTCGATTTGGGTAGGTGGATGATTCTGTTTTCGGCCGGGACATCTTTGCCTGCGTGGTCGTACCACGAACCGCCGAACGGACCGGTGCCGTAGTCGTCCTTCAGGGTCGGCGGCGTAGTCGAGCGGCAGGTGATGTCACCCAGCAGGGGACATGCGCCGCCCATGTAGCTCGTGCCGGTGAAGCTGTAGGCATTGATCGTCTTCATATTCTTGCCGAACGATACTTTGGCCAGTTTGACGCATCCGGCAAACGCGTTTTGTCCGATCGTTTCCGTTGCATCGGGGAAGGTGATTTCGGTCAGTTCGGCGCATTTCTGGAACGCGTAGTCCGAAATGGTCACCACTCCGGCACCGAGGTTGATCGTCGTAAGAGGACAACTGTTGAAAGCATTGCTGCCGATGGTCGTCACGCTGTTGGGCAGGGTTACGTCGGTCAGTTTGGTGTTCTGGAACATGTAGTTGCCGATTTCGGTCACACCCTCCTCGACAGTCACGCTGACGAGCGATGCGCAGGAGTCGAAAGCGTTCGATCCATAGCTGATGCCTTTCAGTAGCGTTACCGAGGTCATGCCCGTTTTTTGGAAAGCGGCCGAAGCGGTTTTCGTTACGTTCTGCGGGAATACGATGCCTGCGAGGTTCGCATTCGATTTGAACGAGTTAGGAAAGGTTTCCGATTCGTAAACGACTTCCGAGAAATCCACCGTAGCCGGAGCTGCGAGTGCTTTCACTGCATCCGCTACGGTCTTCATCTGTTCTGCCGTCATCACCGTATTGTCACCGGCCGTTTTGACGTACAGCGTAGTGAAGGTTTGCGGAATTTCCGATTTCCAGGGATCTTCGCCGGAAGCGCGGTAGTAAACGCCTTCGCTCAGGTAGTCGGGACCGAGCGCCTCCATCGTATAGCCGCTGGCGGCTGTGGTCCAGGAGGAGTAGGCTTCGACCGATGCTACGTGGAACGTTTTGCTGCCTTGTATCGAAGTACCCGCGCCGGAGAAACTGTCGGCCTGTACCGCAGGGGCCGTCGTCGGTTCCGCATAGACGTCTGCGAGCAGTGCGGCGTTTTCGAAGGCCTTGCTGCCGATCGAAGTCAGCGTGTTGCCCGAGATGGTCAATTTGGTCAGCTTCGACCAGTCGGAGAAAGAACCCGCACCGATCGTCACGATCGTTTTCGGAATGGTCAGGTTTTCGATCGCGTCGTTCGTTGCGAAGGCATTGTCGCTGATGGCGGTGAGGCCTGCACCGAATTGGAGCGTAGCGATATTGGGGTTGTTGTTGAAGGCTCCGTCACCCAGCGTGGTAACGTTGTCGGGCAGGGCGAGTGCTGTCAAGCCGCAGTCGGCGAAAGCACGATCGCCGAGGGTTGTCACGCCGGAACCCAATGTCAGGGTCGCCAGCTTGGAACAGCCTTCGAAAGCGCTCGCGCCGATTGTCTGAACCGAAGCGGGAATGGTGACGGTCGTAATAGCCGTACAGTCGGCGAACATTTCGGCCGGGATGGTCGTTGCCGAACCGAGGGTAATGGCCGTGAGTTCGGTACAGTCGCGGAAGCTCTTTTCTCCGAGTGTCGTGGCGTAGATTTTCGCCGAGGTGAGACCCGTGCCGGCGAACGCCTCGGTTCCGATGTTTTCGATCGCAGATAGGCTTGTTTCGACGAGTGCGCTACACCCTTTGAACGCTTTGTCGCCGACGGTTTTAACACTCGACGGCAGGGTAAGGGATGCCAGCGCTGTACATCCTTCGAACGTGCTTTCGCCGATGATTTCGACACCGGTCGGAACGGTCGCCTTGGTCAGGGCCGTACAGCCTTTGAAGGCTCCGGCTGCGATCGATGCCGTATTCTCGAAGAATTTGATCGTGCCCAGTTTGGCGTTGCCGGCCAATCCTGTCGGGAACTCCGTGGCTTCGAATTTCGCCATGTTCAGATCGAGTGTTACGGGAGCGGACTGTGCCGAGATTTTGGTGATGACGGTATTGAACTGGCTGGCGGTAAGGGCTGCATCGTCGCCTACGGTGCGCACATACAGTGCGGTGAATGTCGCGGGCAGGGTCGGAACCCAGTCGGCCTCGCGCGAAGCACGATAGTAGATGCCGTCCGTCAGTTGCTGGTCGTTGATGTCCTGCAGCGCATATCCCTGCGAGGTTACGTCCGTCCAGGCCGTTTCATAGGCATCGTAGGATGCAGCCGGAACATAGAGGATTTTTGCACCTTCCACTTTGCTGCCGGCGCTGCCGAAAGCGGAGTTTCCCAGCGAGGGTACATTTTTGGCCCGGCAGGTGATTGTCTGCAGGTTGTCTGCCATAATGAATGTGTTGCGTCCGATCGAGGTCACCTTTTCGCCCAGATCGATCGAGGTGACGTTGGCACAGTTCCAGAAGGCGTAATTGGCGATCGCGGGGATATCGATAATAATGCGGGTGAAGGCGCTGCAACCGCCGAACGAGCGCTCGTCGAGCGATTTCAGCGTTTCGGGGAAGGTTACGTCCTGCAAGTTGCCGCAGTTGTAGAAAGCGTCGTTGCCGACAGTCTCCAGCTTGGAGGGCATATTGATTGTCGTGAGGGCCGAACATGCGTTGCACAGGTTGGCCGGAATTGCAGTCAGTGCATCGGGAAACTGTATGCGTTCCAGTGATTTGCAGTTCTTGAATACTGCCGCTTCAACCGAGGTCACGCTTTCCGGAATCGTGATCTCTTTGAGTCCGGTCGCTTCGAAAGCTTCAGTTCCGATGCTCTTCAGTGTCGAGGGCAGGGTTACATCGGTCAGAGCTGTGCAACTGTCGAATATGAATCGCGGAATTGCCTCCACACCTTCGGGAATTACGACCGATGTCAGCAATTTGCAGCCGTAGAACGCATAGATGTCCAATGTGCGCACCGAGGAAGGAAGCTCGATGGATTCCAGTTTGGCACAGTTGCGGAAGCAGTTCTGCCCGATGGCAGTCAGGCCTTCCGGAAAGGTTACCCGCGTCAGGTTCTCACAGCCGTAGAAAGCCCCGGAATTGTAGGTGCTGGGAGTGAAAGTCTGGATATTACGGGGCAGTGCGATCTCCTGAAGATTGGTCTTGCGGGTGAAGTCCATCGGAAATTCGGTCGTGGCGAAGGTAGCTTCTCCCAGGTCGATGACCGCGCCGTTCGCGAGGTTGCCTGCAATCGAGGTAAGCTCCTCGGCCGAGAGGGTCGATTCGCCCAGGGTAACGACTTTCAGGTAGCCGATCGGCTCGGTCGGCAGCTCTTCCGCAACACCGGCTTCGGTCATGAAGAATGCGCCGGAGCTTTTGCAGTCGGCTTTGGCGATCTGCGTCGAGAGGCGCAGCGTGTGGCCCGGGGTGAGTGTTTTGCCTGATTTGGTTTGCAGATAAACCGAACCGTCGGCGAATTTATAGACGATCGAAACCGTTGCCGCCGAAAGATCGGCGGGGTAGAGTACCATGGCGGCGAACACGTCGGTATCGCTGCTCTGCGAAGGCAGGGCGATGCCTTCTTCGCCGAACGACAGGGTTACGGACGAAGAGCCTTTGCAGTCGCCCAGCTTTCCGTCGGCGAAAGCGGCTTCGCCGGCGATGGTCTGACCGCCCGATACGCTCAAGGTGATCGAGAGCAGGTTCGAGGTAACGTCGCTCGAATAGGTGTCGAACCAGACGTAGGAGGTCGCATGCTCGAGCGTGAAGGTTCCGTTCTGCGCCTTCGCATAGCCGAAGTCACCGTTTTGGCCCAGGTTCAACTCTCCGGCTGCCTGCTGTGTCTGCTCGGCCGGAATCAGGGCTGTTGCGGCTGCCGGGCCGGTCAGGTTGTAGAATACGTCGTACGTATCGGCTGTTGCGATGGACTCGAAGATGAAAGTCGCCTGACTGCCGCCTTCGGCGATGGCTTCGCTCCGGGTATTGCTTGCCCAGATGTAGTCGCCGGCACTCCACAGGAATGGAACGGCTCCGTCTTCGGCTCCTCCGAAACCGGTGCGGGTGCCCCGGCCGGAGAATCCGGTCAGCACGACCTGTGCATTTTCATCAGGGGCGGGGGCGATAGGTTCTACGTCCGCATCTTTCGTACATCCTGCGAATGCGAGCAGGAATGTGCATAATATGTATAAGTAGTTTTTCATCGGTAATTGTCTTTTTATTCGTTAGTTCCACTCTTCCCAGTCGCTCGATCCGGCGCCTGCGCCGCCGAGAATTTCATCGGTGGCGAGTACCTGAACCTTGGCTATAACCGTTGCGGTCGCACCTACGGCTACGACGGATACTTCACCCGAGGTTTCGGCATATACGTTCTCCTTGGCAGGGGCTGTGATGGTCAGCACATCGCCTTCGAGCCAGGCGCGCCAGCCGTCGGGTTTGGTGATGGCGAGGGTCTCGACCCCTTTCTGGGTCACGGCGAGGTCCTGCGAAGCGCCGAATTTCAGTGTCAGCGACGTGCGCTCGATGACGAAATTCACCTCCTTGGCTTTGGGCAGAACGATCTGGTCGCCGTTGGTGAGCGTGAAGGTTACGTTGTCAGCGTCCTGTACGACGCTTTTGAAGAAAGAGTCGCCGTCTTCACCTTTGTCTCCGTTTGCGCCGTCCTTGCCGACCGCTTTGATCGGCTGTCCGTCTTCGCCTTTGATGGTTTCTCCGTCGATCTCCCAGTAGCCGTCCTCGTTGACGGTCGGGGTTTTGCCGTCCTGTCCCGCAACCGGAATCTTGTTCTTGTCGTCGTCGAGCAGCCACTGGTCATCGCCGCCCAGCGTCCAGTAATAGACGCCTTCGAACTGTGCGATTCCGATGACCGGAGCCGCTGCGCCGTCCTTGCCGTTGTGCAGCGTGATGGTCTTGCCGTCATTGAAAGTGATCGTACAGCTTCCGTCTGCCGCTTCGGTGTAGTTGGTGATGAATTTGTTCTCGTTCAGGGCGTCGATGATCGTCTTGAGCGAGTTGACCTGTTCCTTCATCGAAGCGATCTCCTGTTTGAGGTTTTCGATCTCCTGGCGGATTTCGGTGTCGTCGTACTTGTCGTCCGAACAGCCCCAGGTCATTGCTGCGCAGCAGGCAGCGAGAGCTAACAGCGTAAAGATTTTTTTCATAGTTCAGTTGATTTATTGGTTGAATATTTTCGAATCTTTGGAGGTGCTGAAATGGGAAAAGCGTCCGCCGGAGCAGATGGGAAGTTCTCTCCGGTGAACGCTCGAAGCGCAGACTTGCGAAGGTCGGTGGGGCGGGCGTATGCCGCGTCCGTCGAAATGTCAGCCGTAAAATAGCCGTAGGTCATCGATACTCCTGTCGTTTAGGTTCCTTCGGAACTTACACGCGAGGGTACGTATGAAGAAATACATGGAAAAATAGTGCGCAGAAGACTATCTTGCATGATTTCTACCCGAAACCCGCGGGTGTAAATCCTGATTGTCAAGGCAGGTCTTCTGACTCGTTCCCTCCGCAGCGCCTTCCCAGCGGTATCGCCAGTGGCAAAGAGTGTGCGGAGCCGCCCTTTCGGGGCTGAAACTCACAGCAGCAGGTACTGTCGCCGATTTTCACGGCATTCCCTATTAATCGGCTTGGAAAAGTGATTCCAAGTCCGAACCTTGCGGGTGCAAAGGTATTGCTTTTCCGGGATTATTCGCAAACGAAATCGGAAATAAATTTCAATGAATTCTGTAATTCATTGAAAAACATTGCTTTGCCAAGTGGCTATTTGCGGAAGATGAAATAGACGGCCAGAATCAGGCAGACGAAACCCGCCAGATGGTTCCACCGCAGGGTGTCCGATTTCATGAAGACGACGGCGAAGACCGTGAAGACCAGCAGGGAGATGACCTCCTGGATCACTTTGAGTTCCCAGATCGAAAAGGGGCCTCCCAGTTGGGAGCTGCCGATGCGGTTGGCCGGGACCTGGAAACAGTATTCGAACAGGGCGATGCCCCAGCTGAGCAGGATGATGGACAGCATCCCGAAGCGTTCTATCTTCGATTTGAAAGCGATATGCCCGTACCAAGCCAATGTCATGAAGGTATTGGAGAGGATCAGCAGGGCGATGGTGGCGAGGGCGCGGTTCATGACAGCAGGGCATCGAGATCGGTTATCGAGGCGAAATCGTCGATGATGACGTCGGCCTCCGTTTGGGTTTCGAGAATATCTCGGGAGAGAGTCGTTACCAGGGCTACGATGCGTCCGGCACCGGCCCGGCGGGCGGCGGTGATGCCGGCCCGGGCGTCCTCGAATACGAGACAATCGGCAGGCAGCAGATGCAGCCCTTCGGCCGCCAGCAGGTAGATTTCCGGATCGGGTTTGCAACGGGTCACCCGGTCCCCGCTGACGATGCAGGAGAAATAGTCCGCGATACCGCAGTTGCCGAGGACGAAATCGACGTTTTCGCGGCAGCCCGACGAACCGACGGCGCAGGGGATGCCTCGGCGACGCAGCTCTTCGAGCAGGTCCACAAGCCCCCGTACGGGGCGGATTTCCGGAGCATAGACTTCGCGGTAGATGGCCTCTTTCTCCTCGCCGAGCGCTTTCAAGCCCTTTTCGCGTATGATTTCTTCGGGCAGGATCTGGCGCATGATATCGTCGTTGCCCATGCCGAAGGAGGTCTGAAGCTTCCGCTGCCACTCTTCGACGCCGTAACGCTTGCAGAATATTTCGAATGCCCTGACATGCGCCCGGGTGTTGTTCACCAGTACGCCGTCCATATCGAATAGAACTCCCCGTATCATCTTGTTGTTTTTTCCGCGCAAAAGTAATCATATTTCCGGGAGTTGCCGCCGAAACGACCGGGAAATTGCGGGGCGGAACTCTTTGAGGCGGGATTGTATGCTTGAAATGGCGATTATATCTTTTTTTAATGCGCCGTTTCCGACGATCGCAGCATCCGATCCGGAGGTTGCTTATTCGCCGACCTGTGGCCGCATCCGTAATTCCGCTCTCCTATATGTATTCTCTTCTCGGAGGGAAGTTTGGAGGCTACGTACCCGAAGTGGCACGCTAAAAAAGTATATATGCACCTAAAATTTGAGGTTAAGACTGAAATTGACCGTGAAGGTCGGGATCGACAGTCCGGGGATGGGGCGGTGGTGTGTGAGCCGCCAAATGAAATCCACGCGCAGCAGACGGAAGATGTTCTCGATGCCGAAACCGGTTTCGAGGTAAGGGTGTTCGACCGACGACATTCCCACCGGAAAGAGCATGACCGCTTTCGTATTCGGAAGACTGCCGTCGTTGCGGGCTGAAAGGGTGCCGTAAACTCCCTTGAAAACAAAGACTTCGCGCCAGTTGAGTTTTTTGAGGAGCGGTACGCGGCCCAGCAGGAATCCGTTGAAGTGGTGTTCGTAGAAGAACGAAATCCAGGCGTCCGACGAGAATTCGTAGAAATTCATGCACGAGAAGGCATAGCGGTCGTAAAAATAGGTGCCGTTTCCTTCGTGCAGCTTCAACAGCAGGTAGGGAACCTTGCCGAAGATCTTGCCGCCTTCGAGCATGAGCCGCGAGTATCCCACAGGCGGCAGGTTGAGCCGGTACTGCATGCGGCCTTCGAGCCGCAGATAGTCGTAGCTGGTGGGCAGTATGCCTTTTTTCGCACCGATGAAATCGAAGGAGAAAATCGGGTATTTCGAACCCATGTGTCGTACCTCGAACGGCATGCGGACGATCGTTTCGTCTTTGGACAGCCGCAGCCCGATCCGTATCGAAGCGTCGTTGATGCCATGCAGCGAACGCCCGTCCGGCAGGATCATCGGTACGTAGCGGTTCGAGGAGATGTGACGGCCCCGCAGCTCGAACGAACTGCTGATCCCGTGCAGCCACTCGTGTTCGTAGAGGGCGATCCCTTCCTCGATAGTCGAAAGCCGCGAGGTGCCGCCTCGGGAGAAGATCGAGCTTAGGATGTTGTTTTCCGAGAGGGCGCTGACACCCGAGCTGAGCTGGATCGCATCGTTGCGGTAGGTGACCGTCAGTTTGCGCAGCAGTTGTCGGCGCAGCATCAACTCTACCTCCGCAGCTCCCTTGAAGTCCTCGTCGCGGGTGCCGTAGGCCAGGTAGGTCGAGAGCCGTACGCGGCGGCTGAACTCTTTGGTCGTGCGTGCGCCTATCTGGAAACGGGCGCCCTCCAGTCGGTTGAAGCTGATTACTTTGGAGTAGGGACCTATGCCGACGTATTTGGTGTTGTAGTAGCCTCCGATGATAGTATTGAGGACGGTGTATATGTTTTTATAGAGGGGGACCTGCTGGATCGAATCGACCATTTGATAGATGGCCTTTTCCTTTTGGGTGAGGGTGTAGGGACGCAGCGAGTCCCATTCGACCTGCTTGCCCGAAATGGCATCGTCCGAGAGGATCACGCTGGCTGACGTACCCAGAACCTGTTTGGGGATCGGCGTGTCGAACTTTACGTCGGAATAGGTTACCTCGTGGCTGCCCAGGAAAGCGATCATCTTCGAGGACTCGGACTTGGTAAGCGTGAAGTCGGCGGTCATTTTCTCCCGCTGCGGGAACCACAGCGAATCGGCCGTCAGTCGGTTGTCGATTTCGATCGCCAGGTGCCGGATCCAGTTTACATTGACCCCTTTGGCCATTTTTACGCGGGCCGAACGCAGCGCGTAGCTCGCCGAGTCGATATTGACCTCGCCGTCGAGAACGGGGGTGGCGACGCTTTTGGGGTGGAAGCGGATCTTGTAGGTCTTGCGGCCCTCCGCGTTCGTACTGTCCACCAGAAAGTATTTATAGAACGAGCGCCCCGAGTTGGAGAGGGGGCTGGCGAACTTCACCCCGAACAGATCGATGAAATTTTCGTAAAGATTCACGTCGGCGTGCAGGTGCCCGGTGAATTGTGCGAGCATGCTGTTGTCTTCGATACCGGATATCTGGCTGGCGCGGATCACCTCACGGGCGACGGCCGGCGTGCGGCTGTGGTAGTAATCCGCTGCCGTTTCGGAGATCATTACAGGCAGGTAGGGTTGTCCGGTGACATCCGATGCTGTCTCTTATACACATCTCCGAGCCCACGAGA
>ENA-UAIT01000452-UAIT01000452.1-human-gut-metagenome-genome-assembly--contig:-NODE-452-length-16532-cov-13.227954_pt1 | contig 16532 bp, 12 predicted proteins | sample MGYA00244422_ERZ654397 | MGnify/ENA primary metagenome ERZ654397 (study PRJEB26926, sample SAMN06164923) | human gut metagenome | biome: ENVO:00009003; feature: ENVO:2100002; material: ENVO:00002003... | reverse complement strand
CGAGATTACTACGCGTCTCGTGGGCTCGGAGATGTGTATAAGAGACAGTAATTATTGAGATGACTTCGCACACGCAAACCTGCATTACCGCTGGCATATGGTGTGTTCCGAAGAAATATATGAACTGCCACAAAGTTCCATTAACCTTCGGTGACGATAAAAAGCAGACTGATAAAACAGACTATCCGGATACATTTTGTGGCTGACTTCATATATTTCTGAGGAATATACCATATGCCGGCGCACCCTCACAGCCTGCAGGTGCGAAGTCCATACCCCCAAAAATAAAATCGAATAAATATATAGCACAGAGGAAACAAACCATGAAAATAGTATTTTTAGATTCCAAAACAATTGGTGACGACATCGACCTTTCCGAATATGACAAGCTCGGAGAGGTTGTCAAATATGATTTTTCGACAACAGAGGAAGCAGCGGAGCGCACAAGAGATGCTGATGTGATTGTTTTAAATAAGGTCGAGGTAAATGAAAAATCTATAGGACAGGCAAAAAATTTAAAGCTCGTATGTGTAACTGCAACAGGCACAAACAATCTGGATAAAGAATATCTGGCAAAAAGAGGCATTGAATGGAGAAATGTCGCAGGGTATTCTACAGAGACCGTGGCGCAGCATACGTTTGCACTGCTATTTTACCTGCTTGAGAAGCTGAGATATTATGATGATTATGTGAAGAGTGAGAAATATGTGGGTGATACGTCGTTTACGCATTTTTCCAATGTGTTTCACCAGATTAACGGTATGACCTGGGGCATCGTGGGGCTTGGAAATATCGGAAGACGCGTGGCTGATATCGCAAAGGCTTTTGGCTGCCATGTGGTTTATTATTCTACCTCAGGAAGAAACTCGCAGCCGGGCTATGAGAGGGTGGATTTTGATACTCTGCTTGCCACGTCTGATATCGTGTCGGTGCATGCACCGCTCACAGATGATACACTTGGTCTGATGGACAAGGCTGCGTTTGAAAAGATGAAAAAATCTGCAATATTTTTAAATCTTGGCAGAGGTCCTATAGTGAATGAAGCGGATCTGGCACAGGCGCTTATGGATGGAGAGCTGGCGGCGGCAGGTCTTGATGTGCTGGCGCAGGAGCCTATGAGTGAGGACAATCCGCTCCGTGCGATAAAGGATTCAAACAAGCTGATTATCACACCGCATATTGCGTGGGCAAGCGTTGAGGCAAGAACAAATCTGATGCACATTATATACAGTCAAATTGAGGACTTCTTTGCTAATTAGGAAATATAATTTAAAATCAAATCGCAACATTAAGAGGCACATTAAGAGAAAGCATTAAGAGGCAATATTAACAGGCAATATGAAGAGGCAGAAATGAGCATCAAATTTGAGATAACAAAACAAAACAACATACATTTTGGAATTGCAGCAGCAGCGGCCGCGCTTGTAGGTTACTTTACATCGGCGAGCTGGTGGGTGATTCTTTTGTTTGCGGCAGTATATTTTGGACTTGTAAATGTGAAGCTTGAGCTTCCGGTGAAGCTTTCGTGGCTTTGGGCTGCGATACTGCTTGCCATCGGAGCGATACTATCTGTTTTTTCGGTGCAGTATGTGCTGCTGACAGATGAGGACTTTGTGAAAACCACCGATATGGTATGCGTGGTGAATGTGGTTCTGGCGCTTGCCATATATCTGGTGATACTTTTTATCACAAACAACACGAGGCTGACATGTACCATAGCATCAATTGCCATACTTGCGTTTGGATTTATAGATTACTTTGTCTATGAATTCCGTGGCAATGAGTTTACGTATGCGGATTTGAAGTCAGCGGGAACAGGACTTTCCGTCGTGACAAAATACAAATTCGTCATAGACTACAAGTTTTTGTATGTGATTCTGGCGGCTGTTTTGTATATAGTGCTGGTAAGGCGCATAGAAGTACAGTTCGAGTCAGCTATCCATATGAGGATTATTTCGATTCTTCTCACAATAATATGCGTGCTGTATGTCATCATGAATTCCATGTCACTGAACACCGAGACCTGGGAGAAAAAGGGCACGTACAGAAACGGCTATCTGCTGAACTTTGTGCTCGGCATAAGGGACAGCTTTGTGAAGGCACCTGATGGCTACAGCAAGGCAGCAGTTGACAAGATAGCGGGCAATTTCAAGGAAACGGACAGCTCATATTCGCAGTCTGATGCGAAAAATCCGACAATCATTGTTATCATGAATGAGTCGTTTGCGGATTTGTCGGTGGTGGGAGATTTTGAGACCAACACGCAGGTTACGCCGTTTATGGATTCTCTGAGTGAAAATACGCTTAAAGGCTATGCTCTTTCGTCCGTGTACGGTGCGAAGACGCCAAACTCTGAGTGGGAATTTGAGACAGGAAACTCGATGGCATTTCTGCCGGACGGCTCGGTGGTTTATCAGCAGTATATAAATGATGACCCGACCTCCATAGTCTCAAACCTGAAGAATATCGGCTATACGACGGTTGCGATGCATCCGTACTATGCGACAGGCTGGAGCAGAAACAAGGTTTATCCGCATCTGGGCTATGATGAGACATACTTTATAGATGATTTTGACCAGACAAAGATACTCAGGGAATATATCACTGACCAGGAGCTCTATGATAAGATTATTGACCGCTACGAGAAAAAGAGCGATGACGAGAAGCTTTACATCATGGGAGTCACGATGCAAAACCATGGTGGCTACGGTGAAAGATATGATAACTTCAACCAGGAGGTTTACAAGGTTGGAGCGTCATACACCGATGCGAACCAGTATCTGTCACTTTTGAATGAAAGTGACAAGGCGCTCGAAAATCTCATCACATACTTTAAGGGTGTGGATGATCCGGTAGAGATTGTGTTTTTTGGAGACCACCAGCCGGGATTATGCAATGATTTTATCAAGCTTTTAAATGGCAAGGGCAATTCCGGACTTACGGAGCAGGAGCTTGAGAATCTGTACAAGGTGCCGTTTTTCATATGGACCAATTACGAGACGGATGCACAGAAAGTTGATGTGACGAGCCTCAACTACCTGTCCACACTGACGCTTGAGAGAGCCAACATAGATCTGCCGGCATACAACCGGTTCCTCGCAGAGCTGATGGAGAAGATTCCGGCGATAAATTCAAGGGGCTATTATTCGAAAAAGAATGAGTGCTTTATGCATGTGGATGAGGCAACAGGAGACGAGGCAAAATGGATAAAGGCATACAATATCCTGCAGTACAATTCGATGTTTGACGAGAAGGACAGAAGCTCGCTGCTGTTTCCGTACCTGAAATAATGTGATGATTTGAAGCAACCATAAATACACATATGAGAAAATGAATTAATATAACTATTCAGGGAGCTAATAATGAAGCTAAGTGATTTATTACAATTTGATAACATAATTGTGCAATGTCATGATAATCCGGACGCAGATGCACTGGCAAGCGGCTTTGGAGTCTATGAATACATGAGGATGAATGGAAAAAGTCCCAGACTTGTATACGGAGGCAGGAATATCATACACAAGAGCAATCTGGTGCTTATGGTAGACAGTCTTGGCATACCGATAGAGCATGTGGATTTTTTAGACAATCCGCAGCTGCTTGTGACTGTCGATTGTCAGTACGGTGGTGGGAATGTCACATTTTTCAAGGCAGAAAATGTAGCTGTCATAGATCACCACAGAGTATCGGGAGAGCTTCCTGCTATGAACCGTGTCATGAGCTATATGGGCTCATGTGCGACAATTGTGTGGGATATGCTGCGTGAGGAGGGCGTAGAGATAAATCGAAACCTGGCAACAGCACTGTATTATGGACTTTACACCGACACCGGAGAATTTACCGAGATAACACATTCGCTTGATAGGGATTTGCGCGATGAGGCGGATTTTGACAGCACTATAGTGGCCAAATTCCGAAATGCCAACATGTCACTTGAGGAGCTCGACATAGCCGCAACAGCATTGCTGGGGCGCGATTATATAGAGGAATATCGTCTGGCGATCGTAAAGGCAGGGGCATGTGACCCGAATGTACTCGGCATCATAAGCGATTTTGTGCTGGAGGTGGATGCTATTGACATATGTATGGTATTTTCAGTGATTAAGAATGGAGTGAAGCTGTCGTTTAGAAGCTGTATAAAAGAGGTGAGCGCAAGCGAAATGGCGCAGGAAGTGTGCAGGGACATAGGCTCCGGCGGAGGACATTATTACAAGGCCGGTGGATTTATTCCGATGGATCTGCTGATAGACAGCTATAATGTCTACTGCAGAGAAAAAGACGTGACACCAAGATTTCAGTACAGCAGCGATGGTACACACAAACGTCCTTCGGATTCTGCAATCAAATCATTATTGGAAGAGCGGATTTTTGATTATTTAAACGATACAAAGATAATTTACGGAGAAGATTTTGATACGAGTGGCTTCAAAAAAGTGGATTATAAAAAACGCCCGATACCGATGGGATGTATCATTGCAAAGGATATACTGCCTGTGGGCTGCTGCATGGGAGTGCGGACAGCTAAGGGGGATATCTCCACACCGGTTAGTGAAGATACGGTAGTCATAATAGGAGAAGACGGCAGTGTACGGATTTTAAATCTGGACAGGCTGAACAAAAGCTTCAGGATATACAAGGACTGGCGGTTTACTGTGAAACAGACAGATTATGTCCCGAAGTTCAAGAATAAGGATACGGAGACTATAGTGGATGGAATGGCACATGCCAGAGTGTGCATACCTGTTGAGGAGGATTTTTCAAGAGCATTTGTGCTAAAGCACAAGGTAAAGCTATTTAAGAATAAGGATGACAGCAGTTATATATCAGGCAGACCTGGAGATATTATGGTTCTGCCAAATGATGACAGGAATGAGGCATATATGATAAGCAAGACAGAATTTGAAAAGACACATATAGCAAAGGGTGAGGAGGAAAACCGTAAAAAAGCGGTCGTTTTCGACCTTGATGGAACACTTCTCTATACACTTGAGGATTTAAAAAATGCAACAAACTATGCATTAAAACAAAATGGCATGCCGGAGCGTACACTCGACGAGGTGCGCAGATTTGTGGGAAACGGTGTAAAGCTTCTGATGGAGCGCGCAGTGCCACAGGGGGCAGACAATCCAAAGTTTGAAAAGACATTTTCGGATTTCAAGGAATATTATGAGGCTCATTGCAATGACAATACAGCACCTTATGATGGAATCATGGAGCTTTTAAAGGAGCTTAAATTAAACGGCATAAAGCTTGCTATTGTTTCAAACAAGCTTGACCCGGCGGTAAAGGAGCTCAATCAGCTTTATTTCAAGGAGTATATGACATCGGCAGTCGGCGAGATGGAGGAAGAGGGTATACGCAAAAAGCCGGCACCTGATATGGTGCAGAAGGCACTTAAAGAGCTTCAGGTGAGTGCAGATGAAGCAATCTATGTGGGGGACTCCGATGTGGATATCGCCACAGCGAAAAACTCAGGTCTGGAGTGCGTATCTGTCACATGGGGCTTCAGGGACGTAGAGTTTTTGAAGGAGCATGGTGCAACAAATCTGATAGATGAACCGGTCGAATTGTTAAATTACGTATAATCAGGAGAACTTTGATTTATGCTTTCAGAAAAGGGATTATTGATAATTGAAAAGCTGGCAGAGCACAACAATGAGCTTGTCACATCAAAGGCTCTTGCTGCGTCCACAGGTATGTCGGAGCGAAGTGTGAAGACATATCTGAAGGAGGTGGCTGATTTTTGTGAGCAAAACTCTATGACGCTCGACAGAAAGCCGGGCAAAGGCATGAAGCCGTGCTTTAGCGATGCGCAGATAGGAAAGATTCTGGATGTGGCAGGGCGGAAATCGGCAGCAGTATCGCAGAAGAAGAGACAGAACTACATATCGTATATTCTGCTAAGTGGCTGGGATACATACACGTATGCGCTTTTTTCGGAGGAGTTAAACGTCAGCAAAAATGTCATCATGGATGATATAAATGAGCTTGACGCAGAGCTTCTGCTCTTTGGCATTAAGGTGCACAGAACGGCGGGTTACGGAATATATGCGACAGGCAGTGAGCTTGATATCAGAAAAGCCATGAGGCATTTCTGCAGGTATCCAATCAGTGATAAGCAGGTTATCAAGACCGATGACCACAGGCTTTCAAGACGCGCGGCCGAGGTGATAGCCAATAATTTCAGAAGCGTAAATCTGTCGATGGCAGTTGACATGATACATCATGTGGAGAGACGCTTTGATATCATCTTTACGGATTACACATTTCAGATGCTGGCAGAGTATATAGCCATTGCACTTTTTAGGGTGGATGTGGAGAAAGAGCTGAAGCCGGATGAGTTAGATTTGTCAAACCGAATGCGTGATGATGCAAATGATGGGGATGCGGGCACCGAAACAGAGCAGCAGGTACAGAAAAATGGATTCGTAATGACAGAGCATGAGAACATGGCAAAGGAGGCAGCAGGCTTTCTGGACAGACATCACGGCATCAGCCTCTCACAGCCTGAAATCATGTATCTGGCAATGCTTTTTTCCTGTGCCGAGGGACAAAACCGTGTTGTCATGTCCTGTGAGGAGGCACTTAGCATAGAGGATGAGATGATAGTGTATCTGTCAAATCTTCTCGCAGCCAATCTGATTGAAAATGAGCTTCTACGTGAGAGCATGCGTAGCTTTTTACCGGGCTCCATTGCGAGGACTCATTTCGGCATAGAGATAGACAATCCGTTTCTTTCGGATATCACACAATCGTATGCCAGTCTCTTTACGGTATGCTTTACAGTATCGAGATACTACGAAAAGTACACAGGCGCCATGCCGAGCGAGGATGAGATAGCTTTTATTGCCTTGCAGGTGGGCGGAGCCCTGCACAGAAATCCTATGACAGTGCGCGCAGTGTTAATCGGTGCAGCAGGCTATGCGACCGGCAGTATAATAGCGGGTAAAATAGAAAACAGGGTGCCGGATGTAAGGATAGTAAGCATTTTGTCGTCAGACCGCATAGAGCATATTGACGAGTATGACTGCGACCTCATACTCTCGACCATAGACACACAGGCAGATATCCACAAGGATATGAGATTTCTGTATGTTTCTCCACTAATCAGTGCGCAGGATGAGAAAAATATCAGAAACAAGTGCTTTGAGCTCATGACCGGACAGAGCGCGGAGGTCAGCGAGTTTTCACAGATGCTGTCGGAGGAATTTATCATATTTGAGAAAAAGGCGAAAAACCGCAAGGATGTATTAAAGCGCGCGTGCCAGCTTCTCATAAACAAAGGAATAGTGCAGAGCGAGTTTGCGAGGGATGTACTGGAGCGTGAGAAGGTGGAGGCAACCGCTGTGGGCTGCAATATAGCCATACCGCACGGAAAGCCTGAGCATGTAAACCGCTGCCAGATACTTGTGATACGCCTCGACAAGCCGATAGAGTGGGGCGAGAGAATGGCAGACATGATATTTCTGCTCGCGATAAACTTTGACAGTGTCAACACGACAAAGGCATTTTTCCATGACTTCACAAAGCTTCTGAATGAAAATGGAGCGACGGACAGGCTCAGGGAGGCTGCTTCACCTCATGAGCTTTGTGCAGCTATCCGGAAAGAGCTGGGGTGGAACTGAATATCACATTAATACAAAATTGCACCAGAGATGGTGCAATTTTGCATTTTGGGGAATATTGAAAAAACTCATACCGCACAGTACAATAAAACCATAGAAAGCAACGGACATATGACAGGCTGATGAATAGCAGAGGGCGATACAGTTAATCATATGTGTGAGCGAAATAAACAAACCAATAATTTTAAATTCAGGAGGACAAAACTATGGTAAGCAAGACAATGGTAGTAAAAGCAGCAGAGGGACTTCACATGAGACCGGCAGGAGTTATCGCAAGAGAGGCAGGCAAGTTTGATTCAGATGTAACAATCGTATTCAGCGACAAGAGAATCAACGCAAAGAGCCTTGTAAACATCATCGCAGCATGCATCAAGAAGGATGCAGAGATTACATTCGAGTGTGAGGGAGCTGACGAGGAAGCAGCACTTGCAAAGATGGAAGAGCTCGAGGCAGACAACTTCGGAGATTAATCAACCAGCAAAGTCAATCGGAGGTGTGATATGTACAAAGGAATCGCCGGCTCAGAAGGAATCGGAATCGGAAATGTGGTCATTATCGAAGAGCATGAGATAGTGATTGAGAATAAGAAAATTACAGATACAGACGCTGAAATCGCACGTCTCCAGGGAGCCATTGAGAAATTTGTAAATGATACAAACGCCATGGCAGACAGAATGGAAAAGACAGTCGGAGCAAAGGATGCGGATATCCTTCGCGGACATATCCAGATGCTTCAGGATCCGACCATAGAGGAGCAGATTACAGCGCTCATAGTAAGTGAGAAAATCACGGCAGAGAAGGCGCTCGACCAGGTGCTTGAGCAGACAGCAGAGATATTTGCACAGATACCTGATGAGCTTTTGCAGCAGAGAGCAACAGATTTCAGGGATATCAAAGCCAGAATCCTTAAGATTCTGCTTGGAATCGAGGACTATGATATCTCAGCAGCTCCGGCAGGCACAGTGCTCGTGGCACATGACCTGACACCATCCATGACAGCAGGTATCGTGGCAGAGAATATCGCAGGAATACTCACAGAGGTGGGCGGCAGAACCTCCCACTCAGCAATACTTGCAAGAGCAATGGAAATCCCGGCAGTTCTCAGTATTGATGGAATCTGCACAGCTGTCAAAAATGGTGACAGAGTGGTACTCAACGGAACAAGCGGAGAGGCAATCGTAAACCCTGACGCTGAGACAGAGCAGAAATTCGCTGGGCTGCTTGAGGAATACAAAAAAGAGAAAGAGCTCTTAAAGAAATTTGCGGGTGTGCCGACAGTATCAGCAGACGGCACAAAGGTAGAGCTTGTATGCAATATCGGAAAGCCTGAGGACGCAAAGAAAGCTGTAGAGTGTGACGGAGAGGGAATAGGACTTTTCCGTACAGAGTTCCTTTTCATGGACAGAGACACAATTCCTACAGAGGAAGAGCAGTTTGAGGCATACAAATCAGTAGCAGAGACAATGAAGGGCAAGCCTGTCATTATCCGTACACTCGATATCGGAGGTGACAAGGAAATCCCATATCTGGGTCTTGAGAAAGAGGACAACCCATTCCTAGGCTACAGAGCTATCAGATTCTGTCTCCAGAGAACAGACATCTACAATACACAGCTTCGTGCACTTGTTAGAGCCAGTGCATTCGGCAGGATAAAGATAATGGTTCCGCTTGTGACATGCGTAGATGAGCTTCGCAGTGTAAAGGCAATGGTAGCTGACATCATGAAAGAGCTTGATGCAGAGGGCATTGCATACAACAAGAACCTCGAAATCGGTATCATGATGGAGACACCGGCAGCCTGCATGATGGCGGATGTGCTTGCAAAAGAGGCAGCCTTCTTCAGTATCGGAACAAACGACCTGACAGGCTACACAATGGCAGTAGACCGTGGAAACTCAAAGGTAGCATACCTTTATTCAGCCTTCAATCCGGCAGTGCTTCGCGCAATCAAGCGTATCATCGAGTGCGGTAAGAAAGAGGGAATCATGGTAGGCATGTGTGGAGAGGCAGCAGCAGATCCAAAGCTCATTCCGCTGTTACTCGCATTCGGACTTGATGAGTTTTCAGTGAGTGCCACAAGTGTGCTCAAGACCAGAAAGACCATCGCAGACAGCAGCATGGCAGAATGCAAGGCATTGGCAGACAAGGTAATGGCATGCGCTACAGAGGCAGAGGTACAGGCAGTGCTTGCACAGCAGTAGATGCTAAATCCAAACAAGTATAAAAGTTAGTAAAAAAGTATAAATAAGAGTAAAATATAAAAGTATAACATTGAAATTTATTATAAAGACGGCTGAACCGGTGGGGACCGGGACGGCCGTCTTTTTTGTGTACGCGAAATGAAAGAGGAATATTTAGTCATTTACGATTTGGTTATCTACGATTAACTAAATTATGATTGACTAAATCATATATAAGTAATAAAATATTGTGTATAGAAATGGAGGGAGAAGAGCTATGTTTATAGGAAGAGAAAAAGAGCTTGCAACTTTAAACGGATTATATAATTCGGATAAATTTGAATTCGCAGTAATCTACGGCAGACGAAGAGTGGGGAAGACAGCTCTCATAAGCCATTTTATACAGGATAAAAAAGCAATATATTTTATGGGAGTAGAGAGCAACGAAAAGCAGAATCTGGAGAACTTTAGTCAGGCAATCATGGAATATGCTTCAGGAATAATGCCGGGGACTTCATTTGTGTCATTTCAGGCTGCAATAGAATATGTATTTAAATTATGTGAAAATGAAAGACTGGTGCTTGTCATAGATGAGTATCCATATGTGGCAAAAGCTTCGAAAAGCATGGCTTCAACCTTGCAGATGCTTATTGATAAAAATAAAGATAATTCTAAAATGATGCTTATTTTATGTGGCTCATCTATGTCTTACATGGAAGATAATGTGCTGGCGTATAAGGCACCTTTGTATGGCAGAAGAACTGCCCAGATGAAGATACTTCCGTTTGATTTTGAGGATAGCTGCAAATATTTCAACGGATTTTCAGCAGAGGATATGGCTCTGATATATGGTATTGTTGGTGGTACTCCACAATATCTTTTACAGATGAATGACAGCATGAGTGTAGAGGATAATATAAAAAATGTGTTCCTCAACCCAGCATCGGCAATATTTGAGGAACCTGAAAATCTGTTAAAGCAGGAAGTCCGTGAACCTGCTGTATATAATGCAATAATAACAGCAGTAGCAACAGGCAGCTCCCGTATGTCGGAAATCGCAACCAAGATAGGCGAAACGACAAGTGTATGCTCACAGTATATGAAAAATCTGATTAATCTTGGCTTAATACGGAAAGAAACTCCATATGGCGAAAAGGAGTCCAGAAAATCAATATATGCAATAGCTGATAATATGTTTAGATTCTGGTATCGGTTTATACCTGATAATAATTCTATCATTAGCAGAGGTGCAACAGAACTTGCGTATAAAAGAATTGCTCCAAATCTGTCAGATTATATGGGCAGGATATTTGAAGAAATATGTATGCAGTATCTGTGGAAATTGCTGCTTGATGGGGAAGCACCTGTGGAATTTAGCAATCTTGGACGATGGTGGGGAACAGATCCACAAGAGAGAATACAGACAGAAATTGATATAATGGGTGATCAGGATAAAAGCACTGCATTGTTTGGAGAATGTAAGTGGATAAATGAAAATGTGGATGTAAAAGTACTCGAAAAGCTGAAAAAGAGAAGCAGATTATTTAGATATGAGAATGTCCATTTATTTTTATTCGCAAAAAAAGGATTTACCCAAGGGTGTATTGAGGAAGCCGGAAAAATGGGAAATGTATCGCTGGTGACATATGATCAGATATATGAATATTTAAATGATAGAGGGATAACTGCTTTTTAAGTATATATGGATTTTTTACTGAATTTAATCAAAGTTGAGGATATAAGATGTACAAGATACTAATAGTCGAGGATGATGAAACAATTCGTAATGGAATAAAGACATTATTAGAATTACAGGGATATTATGTCGATATTGCTGTAAATGGTGTGGACGGTTTAAAGAAATTCGATGAAACATATAGCCTGGTTATTATGGATATAATAATGCCGTTGTTATCAGGTATTGATGCCTGCAAAAAATTGAGGGAAGAATCAAGTGTCCCAATTTTATTTCTTACTGCAAAATCATCAGAAATAGATATAATGCAAGGCTTTGAAGTGGGCGGTGATGATTATCTTGTGAAGCCGTTTTCCAATATGGAGCTTATATCGCGTGTCAAGGCATTATTAAGGCGTAGAAATGTATATGATAGAGAAATAATTGATGACAATGCAGGAAATGAATATATAGACAGAAAAGATATAAGGATATACGAAAATAAGAATAGAGTAGAAGTGAATGGCATAGGTGTTAAATTTACACGAAAAGAGTATGAAATAATCAAATTGCTTGCAAAACATCCTGATAGAATATATACACTTGAGGTGATTTATTCAAATATTTGGGAAGAGCTGTATACATATAATTCGGGAAATACAGTTATGGTACACATAAAAAATATAAGGAATAAATTCTATGAAATATGCAACCGGGCTGTCATAGAAACTATATGGGGAAAGGGATACAAATTTGAAAAGTGATTTTAAAGCAGTAAAGGCAGTTCAAATTATATTTGGTGCAATAATATTATCGTGCTGTATATTTGGGGGGATATATGGCATAGGGATAAATGGTCTTACTCTTTTTTTTAATAATTCAAGATATATTTATGACCATGAATCTCCATATGTTCAGGAATTTCAACAGTATGTGTCTCAGAAAAATATAGCCGCATCAGATATATCGGAATGTGATGAATGGATGGATTATCATTGTGTTTTGTTTTGCATTATAGAAAAAGATGGAGAAGCTGTATATAGTAAATTGAATGTAGATAAATTTATTGTATCAGCGAAAAACATGTATGATAGTAGAAAAATTGCTAAATATCAACTACCGGTAAATTTTGCTGACGGAGAGGCTAATGTATATATATATGCCGGATATACTGAAAAGTATTATTTAGGAGTCATAATTTTAGGCATTGTAATATCAATCTTAAGCGGAGCTTATGTAATCTATAGATGTGTTAATAATATCATAAAAGATTATAAAGTAAATATTGGTAAGGCACATGAGCAGGAACGGAAAGCACGGGATGAAAAAGATCAATTGATGAGAAATATGGCTCACGATTTAAGAACACCATTAACGGGATTGATGACATACATTGATATCTTAAAATTGCAAAACAAATCAAATGAGAGCATTAACAAAAATTTGGATATTCTGACATCTAAAGTTAATGAATTAAGAGATCTTTCAAATCTGTTACTGGATTTTTCTATTGCAAGTTCAGACGAGAATATACATTTGGACGAGCCTTCTTTCGTAGAATATGCAATAGGAGATTATCTTTCTGAAATGCATACCATTATAAGCCAGAATGGTTTTTGTGTTAATATTGATGGCATTTATTGGGAAAAGGTTAAAGTTGCTGTAAATGGAAGTTTACTATCAAGAATATTTAGTAACCTTACTAATAATATTTGCAAGTATGCTGATATTGATGAGCAAGTGGTCATGGAAACAGTATATTCAAAAAATATATTTGAAATATGCATAAGCAACACGGTGTGTAAGGAAAAAAGCTTATTGGAGAGTACAGGATTAGGACTAAAAAATGTTGAGCTGTTGATGAGACGTATGCATGGCAGAGCAATTTACGAAACAAAAGAATACTGCTATTATGTAAAATTGCGATTTCCGATTACGAACTGAACTACAAACTTCAGAAATCTTTAGAAATTTTCAGAAAATTTCAGAAGTTCCTTTCTTTTTCTTTAAAATATTGTGATACGATTTTTTTGTAGATATCTATAGGAACGATTAATAAATTAATGAAAACGGAAGAGGAAAATATGCTATATATAAAAAAGTATTCGGGGTTTATTATTTCCATTGTTATAGGACTGCTCCTTTATGAAGAAGCAAATTACGCATATACATATAGAGCTGCAACTGCTTATTCTGATCATATGATATACAGACTGATACTTAGTATGGGATCCGGAAGCAGTGGCTGGAATGGAATCCTCTTTCCGATACTGGCAGCACTTCCTATGGGAATATCATATGTCAGAGAATATAGAAGCGGATATTTGAAGCTGCGCCTGCAAAAAATGTCAAGAAACAGGTATGTTGTTGTAACATTAATACAAAACGCAATACTTGGCGGCTTGGGGTTGCTTATTCCGTATGCTGTATATTGTCTGCATTTATATTTTCAGTATGGAACTAAGGCTTACTTGAATATAAAAGAGGGAGAGACAGTTATTATGTTTCATCCTAAGCTGGCAGCCTCGAATACTATAGCATATGTTTGTTTAATTGGTGCGTTTGTTTTATTGGCAGGAGTTACATTTGCTACATTTGCAATCGGCATATCGGCATGGATTAAAAACACTTTTCTGACACTGATACTGCCATTTGTCCTTTGCATAGCCATGGCAATATTGATACCGGATAACAGATTTGATCTGCTTTTAATATTTGCGCCTAATGGATATGCATGGGCATCTGTTCCGATAATATTAATTATGTCAGGTATATTGATTTTAACCGGTATCATTTTGTTTGCGGTAGGAGTAAAAAATAATGAAAAGTAGATGGTTGCATTTATTAATAACTATATTCATTATTTTTAGCTATATGCAATTTGAATATGTTCGTTATTGTATGGAATGTGATGCCGGATATCAGGAGTATTCATATGCCAATGCAGTTATAAATATCGTTGGAGACAGATATTTAATATTGCTTGTCAGCGGGATTTTAATTGTATGGAGCATTGCCGGATTATTGGCGGTTACACGGAATAATTTTTATCTTAAATTGCGGATTGGAAGTGAACATAGGGCAAATGTCATTGAAGTAGTGTATGCATTCAAATATGCAGTTATCATTGCAGTTATCCAGTGGGTGGTAATTAATATGATTGCTGTTGTAAATAGTTTTTATAATGTTCAGTCGCAGATGCTTCATGTGACAAAAGTGTATCAGCTATTTGGCAACTTATTGTTATTTTACTGGCTGCTGGGTTGTGTTACCATTTTATTTAACAAATTGATAAATACAGGATGGGCAGCTAATATCTGCAGTATTGTATGCCTGCTTATAAATATTGTTATCAGCAATAGGATAAGCTTTAAAGATTCTTTTATTGGAAGAAAATCATGGATTGCCCATTTGATGGTTACAGATGTAAAAACATATAGCTTTTATATTGTTTATTGGTCTGTGAGTATTGCGTTTGTTATAATGGTTATATTTTATAGAGCCGTTATACTCAACTTTTTTAAAAGACTGATTGCAATATGTGTTAAGTCATATTATGGTCTTACGTTTATGGCAGCAGTTGTTATATGGAGCATATACGGATTTGTTTCAAAACAATATATGTCAGGCATTACAGACTATTTTGCCGGATTTAAAAAGCTTGATATTTTTTTACTGCTATATTTGTTTTATCAAATGCCAATCTGGATTTTATTGTATTATTTTTTGACAAAGAACTTTTCGTTTTACTATATTCAGTTTGCCTTGAGAAAAGGAAATACAATTAGCTGGATGAAGCATCTGGCGATAATATTTCTGGTATGTACTTATCTGTATTACGGAGTGGGAATGATAGTAATAGCATTTATTTCGGGAACGGTAATAAATGTAAATTTGATAATGGAAATGAGTAATATGATTTTACAGACAATAGCCTTGTTACTGCTGGTATTTCTATGCTGGTTGCATGAAGCCGGAGATAAACATATGGGATTTATAATAATTACTATATGCCATATTGTGGCAGGAACATTATTTTCGTGGCTTCCGCTTACACAGGGGCTGTATATTTCACATATGACATCTCAGCCTGAGTGTATGGTATTTCAAATGGCAGAGTGTCTTGTTATAGGAACGGGCGTTGCTGTAATATTAAAAAATAAACAAGAGTATATAATTTTACGTAAGTGGAAGGCAGAAAATATATGAATATAGAGCTGGATAATGTATCAAAGAATTTTAAAAATCAGACCGTGTTGGAAAATGTCAATTTAAAATTGGAATCTGGGAAAATATATGGTCTTGTTGGAAGAAACGGTAGTGGAAAAAGTGTTTTATTGAAGATAATGACTGGGTTAATGGAGCCGTCGGATGGAATAATAAAATACGGAGGCATCCCTCTGAAAAAAGGACAGTATGCAAAGGATGTTGGAATAGTGCTGGACTGCATAGGCTTCATGCCGGAGTATACTGCAAAGGAAAATTTACTTTTACTGGCAAAAATTAATAAGAAAACAGGAGAAGAAAGAATCAATGAAATTCTCAAACAGGTGGGCCTTGAGCCGGATTCCAAAAAGGTTTATCGTAAGTTCTCTTTAGGTATGAAGCAGAAGCTGGCAATAGCTCAGGCTTTTATGGAAGAGCCTAAGGTATTGCTCTTGGATGAGCCGATGAACGCACTGGATGAACAGTCTGTTCAGGATATGAGAATAATGTTTAGGGAATATGTGAATAAAAAACCTGCTATTATGGTTATAACAAGTCACCATAAGGAAGACATAGAAATTCTGTGTGATCAGGTTTATAGTATAAAAAATGGATATGTGAATCTTTAGATTTCTTTAGAATTATTTATAATTCTTAAATGATTTTTCAGGTTATTCTTTATATGTATATAGTATTGTAAAGCCATAGATGTCTATGGCTTTTTTAATGTTTGGTAGTATTGAGGAGATGGATATGATAGAAACAGCTATTATATATATAAAAAGAAATAAAATAAAATCTTTGATTATCATACTGCTGTCTCTTATACACATCTGACGCTGCCGA